>JADGMW010000100.1_pt1 | contig 74332 bp, 64 predicted proteins | sample 8641801 | NCBI WGS metagenome assembly JADGMW01 (sample SAMN16272018, study PRJNA661076) | feces metagenome | isolation source: fecal sample from diarrhoea affected cattle A | host: Bos taurus | place: South Africa: Lokaleng Village, Mahikeng | collected 2019-09
CCATCTTGCCGGAGCTGTGGTTGGTGATGTAGCGCACCGGGTCGATGTTTTCCTGCGTGGGCCCCGCGGTGATCAGCACACGCACGCCGTCCAGCACGTTGCGCTGGAAGCAATCGGCGGCCAATTGAGCCAGGTCGTCGGCTTCCAGCATGCGCCCAAGACCCACGTCGCCGCAGGCCTGACTGCCCGATGCCGGGCCGAATAGGCGCATGCCGCGCTGGGCAAGCGTCTGCGCATTGGCCTGAGTGGCCGGGTCGCGCCACATGGCCTGGTTCATGGCCGGCGCCAGGGCAACCTGGGCGTCGGTGGCCAGAACCAAGGTGGTCAGCAGGTCATTGGCCACGCCCTGTGCCAAGCGCGCCATGATGTCGGCGGTGGCCGGGGCGATCAGCACCAAGTCGGCCCATTTGGCCAGCTCGATATGCCCCATCGCGGCTTCGGCGGCGGGGTCGAGCAGGTCCAGGTGCACCGGATGGCCTGATAGCGCCTGCAGGGTCAGCGGGGTGATGAATTCGCGGCCGCCCTGGGTCATGACGACATGGACGTCGGCGCCCTGGTCGCGTAAGCGACGCACCAGTTCGGCGCTCTTGTAGGCAGCGATGCCGCCGCCGACGCCCAGCACGATGCGTTTCCGATAGAGTCGCTGCATAGGCCAGCCTTTTAGCTAAGACGAGACAAGGCGCACAGCGCGACGCCTCCCCAGGCCAACGCTGCGCGTAAGGGCGGCTACGATATCACAGCGTCAATGGCGCACGCGGGGCAATGAGAACAAGAAAACGACAAGGAGACGTCATGAGTATTCGCAATTGGCCGGTGGCGGAGCGGCCGCGGGAAAAGCTGCTCGAGCAAGGTGCGGCGGCATTGTCCGATGCCGAGCTGTTGGCGATTTTTCTACGTACCGGCGTAGTCGGGCGCAGTGCGGTGGACCTGGCTCGCCATCTGCTCAATGAGTTCGGCAGCCTGCGATCGCTGCTGGAGGCGGATCTGTCCCGTTTCAGTTCCCACTTGGGCCTTGGTCCGGCCAAGTTTGCCCAGCTGCAGGCGGTGCTGGAAATGGGCCGGCGGCATCTGGCCGAGCGGATCAAGCGCGATTCGGCACTGGAAAGCCCGCAAGCCGTGCGCGACTACCTCAAGGCGCAGTTGCGCCACGAACCCCACGAGGTGTTCGGCTGCCTGTTTCTTGATGCCAAGCACCGTGTGCTGGCCTTCGAGGCGCTGTTTCGCGGCACCGTTGACGGTGCCAGCGTGTATCCCCGCCAGGTGGTCAAACGCGCCCTGGCGCACAACGCCGCCGCGTTGATCCTGACCCATAACCATCCCTCGGGGGTGGCTGAGCCGAGCCAGGCTGATCGCCAGCTCACCGAACGGCTCAAAGAGGCGCTGGCCTTGGTCGATGTGCGTGTGCTCGATCATTTTATCGTCGGTGATGGTGAGCCGCTGTCGATGGCGGAGTCTGGCTGGATGTAACGGTCCTGCAGGCGGCTCCCGCAGGTTGAAGTGCGCGCAGATCCCTTGTGGGGCCGATTTCATATCGGCTGACGAAGTCTGCTGCCTCGCCGCTAGATCTGCTGCAGCACCTCTTCCGCTGCTTGCCAGGGCAATCCATGCGCGTCGGCAACGCCGGAGTGGGTAAGTGTGCCGACGGCCAGATTCAGGCCGCGCCGTAGGTGTGCATCATTCTGCAACGCCTGGCGGCAGCCCTGGTCGGCCAGGGCGATGACGAAGGGCAGGGTGGCGTTATTCAGCGCCAGGGTCGAGGTGCGTGCCACCGCGCCAGGCATGTTGCTCACGCAGTAATGCACCACATTATCGACGATGAAGGTTGGCTTGGCGTGGGTGGTCGGTCGTGAGGTTTCCGCGCAGCCGCCCTGGTCGATGGCCACATCCACGATCACGGAGCCGGGCAGCATGCGTTTGACCATGTCCGCCGAGATCAGCTTGGGCGCCGCCGCGCCGGGAATCAGCACACTGCCGATCACCAGGTCGGCGGTCAGGAGGCGCTCTTCCAGGCTGTCGCGGGTCGAGTACAGGGTCTGCACGCGGTTGCCGTACTGGGCATCCAGGCGGCGCAGGGCATCGACCTGGGTGTCCAGCACACTGACTTCCGCGCCAAGCCCCACCGCCATGGCCAGCGCCTGGCTGCCGACCACCCCCGCGCCGAGAATCAGCACCTTACCCGGCGCCACCCCCGGCACACCGCCGAGCAGCACACCGCGCCCGCCCTGCGGTGTTTCCAGGCAATGGGCGCCGGCCTGGATGGCCATGCGTCCGGCGACTTCGGACATGGGCGCCAGCAACGGCAGGCGACCCTGGGCATCGGTGACGGTTTCATAGGCAATGCAGGTGGCGCCGCTGGCCAGCAGCTCGTCGGTTTGTGCGCGGTCCGCCGCCAGGTGCAGGTAGGTGAACAGGCAATGCTGTGGCGTCAGCCGGGCGCGTTCTTCAGGCTGCGGTTCCTTGACCTTGACGATCAATTCGCTGGCCCCGTAGAGCGTGTCGGCATCGGCGACCACCAGGGCGCCCGCCGCTTCGTATTGCAGATCGTGAAAGCCGATGGCCGCTCCGGCCTGACTCTGCACCAGCACGCGATGGCCATGGTGGATGAGTTCCGCCACCGAGGCCGGGGTCAGGCCGACGCGGTTTTCCTGGGGTTTGATTTCCTTGGGCACGCCGATTTCCATGGGCTCACTCCTTGACGACGCGAATGCCACTGAGCAGGTCGACCGGCATCGGGAACAGGATGGTGGAGTTTTTGTCCGTGGCGATGGCGCTCAGCGTCTGCATGTAGCGCAACTGCATGGCGCCCGGTTGCTGGGCCAGCACCTGGGCGGCCTGCATGAGTTTTTCCGAGGCCTGCAATTCGCCTTCGGCGTGAATCACCTTGGCGCGCCGCTCGCGTTCCGCCTCGGCCTGGCGGGCGATGGCGCGGATCATCGACTCGTCCAGATCGACGTGCTTGATCTCGACGTTGGCCACCTTGATGCCCCAGGCGTCGGTCTGGGCATCCAGAACCTTTTGAATGTCGGCATTCAGGCGCTCGCGCTCGGCGAGCATGTCGTCCAGTTCGTGCTTGCCGAGTACCGAGCGCAGTGTGGTCTGCGCCAGCTGGCTGGTGGCGGCGTGGTAGTCCTCGACCTGAATGATCGCCTTTTGCGCATCGAGCACCCGGTAATAAATCACCGCATTGACCTTCACCGAGACGTTGTCGCGGGAAATCACATCCTGGGTTGGCACATCCAGCACGATGGTGCGCAAGTCGACGCGAACCATTTGTTGCAGGCCGGGGATCACCAGAATCAGTCCCGGGCCCTTGACCTTCCAGAAGCGGCCCAGCTGGAACACCACGCCCCGTTCGTACTCGCGCAGAATGCGAAAGGCCGACAGGATCAGGGCAACCAGCAGGATCACCACCATGGAAACACTCAAGGAATAGCCCATCATCGCTCTGTCTCCCGGGTTGTTGGCGTGTCGTTGGCTGCGACCTGCAGCGTAAGTCCCTGGCGCGCCTGCACCTGCACCTGTTGCCCGGCACGCAGCGGCGTCGTGCTCTCTACCTGCCAGCGCTCGCCTTGCAGGGTTACCCAGCCGCAGCGGGCATCGCTTTGCAGCGCCTCGATGGTGGCCAGGCTGCCCACCAGGCCGGCATCGCCCGCCACCGACACTTGGCGGCGAGCGCGCAAGGCCATGGCCAGAATGGCCAGCATCAACCCCGCGCTGATCAGCGCCAGGGTGACGATCAGCGGCAGCGGAATGCCGTAACCGGGCACCTCGGTGTCGATGAGGATCAGCGCGCCGAAGATGAACGCCGCGATGCCGCCGAATCCCAGCACACCGAAGCTGGGCAAAAACGCCTCGGCCGCCATGCACACCAGGCCGAGCAGAATCAACGCCATGCCTGCATAACTCACCGGCAGCAATTGCAGGGCATACAGCCCGAGGATCAGGCAAATGCCACCGACCACGCCGCCCACGCCGGAGCCGGGATTGGAGAATTCGAAGATCAGCCCATAGATGCCGATCATCATCAGGATCAGTGCCACGCTGGGGTTGGTAATCACTGCCAGAATGCGCGTGCGCCAGTCGGGCAGCCGTTCCTGCAAGGCGGCGCCGGCAGTGGCCAGGGTTTTCGGGCCGGCAACCGTGTCCAGCGTCTTGCCGTCCAGCTGGGCGAGGAGTGCCGGCAGGTCAGCGGCTACGTAATCAATGACCTTGAGCTTTAGGGCTTCCTCGGCGGACAGGCTGACCGCTTCGCGCACCGCCTGTTCGGCCCACTCGGCATTGCGCCCACGCAGGTTGGCCAGTCCACGGATATACGCGGCGGCATCGTTGACCTGTTTGCGGGTCATGGCATCACCGCCCGGCTCAGCCGGCGCGTTACCTTCCTGCGGCTCGGCATCCGGGGTGGGCTGTGGCTGTTGCGGCGGTGTTCCGGGAGCGCCGCCAATGGCTACCGGCGTTGCCGCACCCAGGTTGGTGCCCGGCGTCATGGCCGCGACATGGCTGGCATATAGGATGTAGGTGCCGGCGCTGGCCGCGCGTGCGCCGCCTGGCGATACGTAGCTGACCACCGGTACCGGGCTGGCGAGGATCGCCTTGATGATGTCGCGCATGGAGGTGTCCAGCCCGCCCGGCGTGTCGATGCGCAGAACGATCAGTTGCGCCTCGTCAGTGCTGGCGCGCGACAGGCCGCGCACCACGTAGTCCGCACTGGCGGGCCCGATCACGCCCTCGACGCTGAGCACGGTAATCGGGCCAGCGGCATTCCCCACACCCGCCACGGTGAGCAAGAGGAATGACATGAGCAACTGGCGCAGGCAAACGGGCATATCCGGTATACCTCGGGTAGCGAACCGGTCTTGTCAGGATAGTTGACCCCCCTTAGCCAGCGACGAGCCATCCGGCGCCCGTAATGCTTATATCGATGCGCAATAACGGTCAAATAAATATAGTTTTTGGTGTTAAGCGTTGCGAAATAGCGGAGCGCTGAGCCCGCCAGGTCGCGGATTTCCCGAGGCGCGGCAGCCTGCATTGAGGGACCCCAAGAGGCCTGAATTTCGGCGCAGGGTTGGGCCTTCGCAGTCGTTCATGCACCGGTTCAGCCGTGCCTCGGTAAGTCTGCTGTTCGTCTCAACTGCGTTACTCTGCCCGCGATTTCGCCGTACAGGATGTTTCGTCGATGCTTTCGCCTTCTCTGCGTCATTCTTTGCGCCGTTTATGGGGCAACGCCCAGCTGTCCTATGGCGTGCGGGTCTTTATCGCGCTGTCGGGCGCCATGCTGCTGTGTTGGCAGCAGGATCGCCTGGAACAGGTGATCCCGCTGTTTCTGGGCATTATTGCCAGCGCCCTGGCCGAAACCGACGACAACTGGTTCGGCCGTTTGCAGGCATTGCTGGTCACCCTGGTGTGTTTTGCCATCGCCGCGCTGGCCGTGCAGTACTTGTTCGGCTCGCCCTGGCTGTTCGTCAGTGCACTGGCGCTTTCCACCTTCTGTATGACCATGCTCGGTGCCGTCGGCCCGCGCTATGCCACCATCGGCTGGGCCACCTTGATCCTGGCCATCTACACCATGATCGGCGTGGACCAGCAAGGCGGCGTGGCGGGCAATTTCTGGCTGCAGCCATTGTTGTTGCTGGCGGGAGCTGCCTGGTATGGCCTGCTGTCGGTGCTGTGGAACGCCCTGTTCGTCAACCAGCCGGTGCAACAGGGATTGGCGCGGCTCTTCGATGAGCTGGGCACTTACCTGAAAATCAAAAGCAGCCTGCTGGAACCGCTGCGTCAGTTGGATGTGGAGGAACGGCGCCTGGAACTGGCGCGGCAGAATGGTCGCGTGGTCACGGCGTTCAACCAGACCAAGGAAATTCTCCTGCAGCGTGTTGGCAATGGCCGCACCGGGGCCAAGGTCAGTCGTTACCTGCGTCTTTATTTCACCGCCCAGGATATCCATGAGCGCGCCAGTTCCTCGCACTATCCCTACAACGAGCTGGCCGAGGCCTTCTTCCACAGCGATGTGATGTTCCGCTGCCAGCGGCTGCTCAATCAGCAGGGCAACGCCTGCAAGACACTGAGCCGAGCCATCCGCTTGCGCCAGCCCTTCGAGTATGGCGAGAGCCGGGCGGCGTTGGACGATCTCCAGGCTTCGCTGGCCTTCCTGCGCGCTCAGAACAACCCTGCCTGGCGCAAACTGCTGCGTTCACTCGGCGCGCTGGTCAATAACCTGGGCACTCTGGAAGCCAAGCTGGCCGAGGCCAGCAACCCGGATGCCCTGGCCGAAGAGCAGGACAGCACCCTGTTCGACCGCTCGCCGCGCAGTTTCAAGGATGCCCTGGAACGCATTCGCTTGCAGTTGACGCCCACCTCGCTGGTGTTCCGTCATGCGTTGCGCCTGTCCATCGCCTTGTCGGCCGGTTACGGGCTGATGCACTGGATTGAGCCGGGCCAGGGATTCTGGATTCTCTTGACCACGCTGTTCGTCTGCCAACCCAACTACGGCGCCACGCGCACCCGCTTGCTACAGCGTATCGGCGGCACCTTGATTGGTCTGGTCGCGGGCTGGGCACTGATCACGCTGTTCCCCCAACCGCTGTGGCAGGCTGTTCTGGCCGTGATCGCCGGGGTGGTGTTCTTCGCCACGCGCAGCAGCCGCTACACCTTGGCAACGGCGGCGATCACGCTGTTGGTGCTGTTCTGCTTTGCGCAGATCGGCGATGGCTACGAGCTTATCTGGCCGCGGTTGTTCGATACCCTGCTGGGCAGTCTGATTGCCGGCTTGGCGGTCTTCCTGATCTTGCCCGACTGGCAGGGGCGACGCCTCAACCAGATGATCGCCACCGTGTTGTCCTGCAACGCCCGCTACCTGCGGCAAGCCATGCAGCAGTACGAGACCGGCAAGCGCGACGACCTGGAGTATCGCCTGGCGCGACGCAACGCCCATAACGCCGATGCGGCGCTCTCCACCACGCTGTCGAACATGCTGTTGGAGCCGGGGCACTTTCGCAAGGATGCCGAGCTGGGTTTTCACTTCCTGGTGCAGACTCACACCTTGCTCAGCTACCTGTCGGCGCTGGGCGCACACCGTGAAAGCCTGACCGAGGAACTGGGCGACAGTTTGCTCGACGACGCCAGCGAGCGCATAGCCGCTGCGCTCGAATCGATTGCCGCGAGCCTGAACGAGCGCGGCAGCGTGGCAGTGCACAGTGAAGAGGAGGAAGCGTTGGCCGCGCAATTGGAACAATTGCCGGAAGAGCAGGGGGACGGCCACCGCCTGGTGCAGACGCAACTGGCGCTGATCTGCCGGCAACTGGCGCCATTGCGCACGCTGGCTGCTTATTTGCTCAAGCGGGGCCAGGCGACGCCCGCCGCAACGTAGTGGCCCGTTCCATCATTCGTCGGCGCAGGAGGTCGACCGGAGCGCGCCCAGGCCGACCGCTGCAACGGGTCAGTTGGCCGGTGCTTCCTCTGTGCCCGGATTGGTGTTGAAGTCACTTTCCGGGGAGGTGGTCGGCGCGGGTGGCGTCGTATCACCCGGTACGACCGGATCGGGCGTGACGGGCGGCGCCGGTTGCATGGTGTCGGCCGGTGGAAGGTCTCGCTGGTCTTCGTCATCAGGAGAGCAGCCGACCAGCAGGAAGCCGAGCAGTGCCGGCAGGACTAAATGCGCAAGACGCATGGTGAAACCTCCATCGATGGGGCTGGCAGCGGCCAGCCGGTTCTAAAAAAGCGTTACCCGGCGGCCCTGTCGGCGCTTACAGTCAGCCTGACAAAGCCACAATTTGTGACAAGCATTGCGCTCAAGAGTGCCGAACCCGGCTAGCGGCGCTGCGTGTCGAACGCCTGTTACCATGCCCAGCAACTTCTTTCTGGCTCACTCAATGAACAAGCAACCGCTTCAGCAATTGCTACTGGCTCGCTTGCAGGCCGATCTGCACGTGGCCATGGAGGCGGCGCACACCGCCCATGCGGCGGCCACCGATGAAGAAAGCAAGGCCGAGAACAAATATGACACCCGCGGGTTGGAGGCCGCTTACTTGGCTGCCGGCCAGTCGCGCCGGGTCGAGGAGCTGCGCCAGGCGCTGCAGGTCTGTCAGAACCTGGTGCTGCGCCCCTTCGATGCGCAGGTGGGGATTCAGCTCGGGGCGCTTTTGGAGTTGGAGGACGAGCAGGGCAGCCTGCTGACGCTGTTTTTGATGCCTGCTGCTGCCGGCATCAAACTGGTGTGGCAAGAGCGCGACGTTCTGCTCATCAGCCCGCACGCGCCGCTTGGCCAGAGCGTACTGGGCAAGGGCGAAGGCGATGAAGTAGAGGTGCGCATCGGTGCGCGGGTGCAGCGCTACGAGGTGCTGTCGGTCTGCTGAGCCGCGCCGCTGTCGCGCCACACCAGGTAGACGCGCAAATCGAACTCCAGTTGGTGATAACCCGGCAGCATGTGTTCGCACAGCTGGTAGAAAGCCTTGTTGTGTTCGAACTCGCGAAAGTGCGCCAGCTCGTGGACCACGATGGTGTGCAGAAACGCCGCGGGTGCGTCCTTGAACAGCGCCGCCACGCGGATTTCCTTCTTCGCCTTGAGCTTGCCGCCGTGTACCCGCGAAATGGCCGTGTGCATGCCCAGGGCATTCTTCACCACGTCGAGCTTGCTATCGTAAAGCACCTTGTCCAGCCCCGGCGCGTTGCGCAAATGCCGCTGCTTGAGCTCGTTGGCGTAGTTGTACAGCGCCTTGTCGCTGAGCACCTGGTGGCGCTCGGCATAGCGGCGGTGCAGATAATCGCCCAGGCGATCAGTGGCCAGCAGCTGACGAACCTGCTCCTGCAAAGGGGCCGGATAGCCTTGCAGGTATCTGAACGCGGACATGGGCACCTCGCAACGTATCAGGATGATGATCCCGTCGGCCGCTTGAGCGATCGGGCGTGAACTGCGATCAATGTCACAAAAGTCCGTGGCGCGCCGACAGTGCGGGAGTGTAACCGAACAGAGAACGGCAATTGCGGCTAGCCTGGTTTCCCTGTTCCACTGAGCAAGGATGCTCCCATGTCCGCGTTACGCCTGAACGCCGGCTTATTGGCCGTGTTGCTGTGCTCCCCGCTGTTGGCCTGCCCTGATTGGCGTCCGACGCAGGCGGGCGAAGAATTGCAGCGTCTCGCTACGCGCTTGTCCGAGTGGGATCGCGCCTATCACCGCGACGGCCAGTCGCCGCTGGCCGATGAACTCTACGATCAAGCCCGCCAACGGTTTGCCGACTGGCAGGCCTGTTTTCCCGAACATGCCATCAGCCCAACCGAGTCGCTGAGCGGCAATGCCGGCACGCTGTTTCATCCGGTCAGCCAGACGGGTCTGGATAAACTCGATGAAGCACACGTGGGTGACTGGCTCAGCCGCCGCCAGGACGTGTGGATTCAGCCCAAAGTCGACGGAGTGGCCGTCACGCTGGTGTACCGCGCCGGCCTCCTGCAGAGCGCGATCAGTCGCGGCGACGGTCGCAGCGGCCAGGACTGGACGAGGCACCTGCGTCAGTTGCCGGCTGTGCCACAACGCTTGACCGAGGCGCGCGATCTGCTGGTGCAGGGCGAACTGTACTGGCGCCTGCCGGACCATGTGCAGGCCGAGCGTGGCGGTATCGGCGCGCGCAGTAAGGTTGCCGGGCTGATGGCCCGCAACCGCCTCGATAGCCAGGAGGCGGCCGGCATCGGCCTGTTCGTGTGGGACTGGCCGGCCGGGCCGGTACAGATGGCGGCGCGCCTGGGTGGGCTGCAGCGCCTGGGATTCGTCGACGTCAGGGACTACAGCCAGCCCATCAGCAGCTTGGCCGAGGCGCGCTATTGGCGTGAGTACTGGTATCGCCAACCGCTGCCGTTTGCCACCGATGGCGTGGTGCTGCGCCAGGGCCAACGTCCGGGCGGCGAGTCCTGGCGCGCACGACCGCCGAGTTGGGCGGTCGCCTGGAAATACCCGCTGCGCCAGGCGCTGGCCGAGGTGCGCGACGTGGAGTTTCGTATTGGCCGCAGCGGGCGCATCACTCCGCTGCTGCACCTGACTCCGGTACAACTGGACGACCGCAGCATTCGCCGTGTTTCCGCCGGCTCGCTGCAGCGCTGGCAGGCGCTGGATATCCGCCCCGGAGATCAAATTGTCATCAGCCTGGCAGGTTCGGTGATTCCGCGTCTCGAACAGGTGGCCTGGCGCAGCGCGGAACGGCGCGAGCTGCGCATACCCGATCTGACGGCCTATCACCCCCTCAGTTGTTGGCGCGCCGAGCCCGGTTGCGACGAACAGTTTCGCGCCCGCCTGGAATGGCTGGCGGGCCAGCAGGGCCTCGGTTTGCCAGCGCTCGGCCCAGGAACCTGGCAAACCCTCATCGACGCCGGCCAGGTGAAGAGGCTACTCGACTGGCTGAACCTGACGGACGAGCAATTGCAGACGCTGCCGGGGATTGGTGCTCGGCGTGCCGAACAGCTGCAGAGCAGCTTCAGTCTGGCCAGGCAGCGCGACTTTTCCCGTTGGCTCGCCGCCCTCGGGGTACCCGCAGATACCGCGGCTTCGCTGTCCGGCGACTGGTCGCAGCTCAGCCACCGCGGGCTATACGACTGGCAGCGCCAACCGGGCGTCGGCCCCGCACGAGCCCGGCAACTGCATGGGTTCTTTCAGCACCCGGAGGTGCAACAACTGGCCGGTCAGTTGCGCGAAGTGGGCATCGCCGGGTTTTGAGCGACGGACGCCCGCTCGCCATGGCTGAACCGCCGCAATTAGTAAGCGCGAAATTCCTTGTGGCAGCTTTCGCAGGCATCTTCGACCCGTTGCACGGGGGCGGCCAGCGCGGCAGGATCGAGCGGGCGCTGGGTGGTGGCGGCGACCAACGCGGCGGTGGCGGCCTCCTGTGCTCGGGCCAGTTCGTTGAAGCGTTCCTGGCGCTCCCAGACGTCGTCCCGTGCACTGCTGTCCTGGTTGTCCTTGACCTGCGGGAAGTGCTGCCACGGCTGGCGGGAAATCTCGTCCAGGTGGGCGGCGCCTTCGATGAATTTGGCTTCGTTGAAGACCAGGCGCCCGCGCAGCATGCCGCCCAGGTCTTCGCTGGTCTTCATCATGTCCTTGAAAATGGCCGTACGCTTGCCCAGCGGCGAGTTCGGGTCAACGCGGTCACAACCCACCAGGACGACTGCGGCGAGCAGCGCCACGCCCACGACTTTCAACTTCATTGATGCAACCTGTGTGTTGTGCGAATAAGCCGTCGATTATCCGCATCCTGTCCGCTTCGGACAAATCCGCTTATTGCGCCCATTGACCGCCGGTGTTCTCGCAGTCGATACGTGTTTGCCCCTGGTCCGTTGTGGCGTAGTAGTAAGTAACGATTCGGGCATCCTCGGGCAGGGCGTCGGGCAGTGCTTCGTCGGGGGTGATCAGACCGAAGGATTTTTCATTGGCCAGGGTTTCCGGCGTCATCGGTGCGCTGCAGGAGCCGAATGCGCCTGACGGACAGCTGTCGCGCAGTTCGCGCCGAGAGCTGCGCACATCGGCTTGGTCGCGGCAGATCCATTCGATGGCGTTGGGGTCATCCATGTTCTGCAATTCAAAGCATTTTTCCGGGGATACCGGTTCCGGCAGATCCCCCGACGTCTGCTCGCTGACATAGCAGGCCTGGGCCAGTGCGAGGGGGCTGGCCAAGGCGGTGAATAGCACAAACAGGGCGCGCGAGAGGCGGGTCATGGAGAGCTCCTGTGGCGATGCGGGCCGATCGAAAGCAATCCGCCCTGGACCGTTCGACCGAAGCGCGCGCCGGTGAGTTCGAGCACCACGCCACAAGGCTTGGGTCTGAACGCGGCTGCCGCTATAATCGCCGGCACTTTTCCATGGTCGACTCCGCTTCGGCCATGCCCGCCACCCATCCGAGGGGCGCTGCAGCAGGCTACTCCTTAAAACAGAGGGCATGTCAGGCTCGGATGGGGCGTTATCTCAACGCATCAACGGCGCCCATTCGCACACCACGAATGGAGAGCTTGCATGAGCGCCGCGTTTACCGATTTTAAAGTTGCCGATATTTCCCTGGCCGATTGGGGCCGCAAGGAACTGATCATTGCCGAGTCCGAAATGCCGGCGCTGATGGCCCTGCGTCGCAAGTACGCGGCCAGCCAGCCGCTCAAGGGCGCGAAGATCCTCGGTTGCATCCACATGACTATCCAGACCGGCGTGCTGATTGAGACCCTGGTAGCGCTGGGCGCCGAAGTGCGCTGGTCCTCCTGCAACATCTTCTCCACTCAGGACCAGGCCGCTGCCGCCATTGCCGCCGCCGGTGTCCCGGTGTTTGCCTGGAAGGGCGAAACCGAAGAAGAGTACGAGTGGTGCATCGAGCAGACCATCCTCAAGGACGGCCAGCCGTGGGACGCCAACATGGTGCTGGACGACGGCGGTGACCTGACCGAAATCCTGCACAAGAAATACCCGGCCATGCTGGAGAAGATCCACGGCATCACCGAAGAAACCACCACCGGTGTGCACCGTCTGCTGGACATGCTCAAGAACGGCACCCTGAAAGTCCCGGCGATCAACGTCAACGACTCGGTGACCAAGAGCAAGAACGACAACAAGTACGGCTGCCGCCACAGCCTGAATGACGCCATTAAGCGCGGCACCGACCACCTGCTGTCAGGCAAGCAGGCGCTGGTAATCGGCTACGGCGACGTAGGCAAGGGCTCGGCGCAGTCGCTGCGTCAGGAAGGCATGATCGTCAAGGTGTCGGAAGTCGATCCGATCTGCGCCATGCAGGCGTGCATGGACGGCTTTGAGGTCGTCTCCCCCTACCTGAACGGCCTGAACGACGGCACCGATGCCAGCATCGACCGCGCGCTGCTGGGCAAGATCGACTTGATCGTCACTACCACCGGTAACTCCAACGTGTGCGACGCCGGCATGCTCAAGGCGCTGAAGAAGCGCGCCGTGGTGTGCAACATCGGCCACTTCGACAACGAGATCGACACCGCCTTCATGCGCAAGAACTGGGCGTGGGAAGAGGTCAAGCCGCAGGTGCACAAGATTCACCGCACCGGCAAGGACAGCTTCGATGCGCACAACGACGACTACCTCATCCTGCTCGCCGAAGGCCGCCTGGTGAACCTGGGCAACGCCACCGGTCACCCGAGCCGCATCATGGACGGCTCCTTCGCCAACCAAGTGCTGGCGCAGATCTTCCTGTTCGAGCAGAAGTACGCCGAGCTGCCGCCGACGAAGAAAGCCGAGCGCCTGACCGTTGAGGTGCTGCCCAAGAAGCTCGACGAGGAAGTGGCACTGGAAATGGTCAAGGGCTTCGGCGGTGTGGTTACCCGTCTGACCCCGGCCCAGGCCGAGTACATCGGCGTGACCGTTGAAGGTCCGTTCAAGCCGGACACCTACCGCTACTAAAAAGGCGCTGGAGGCTGGAGGCTGGAAAGCTGGACGAACAAGCGCACCGAGCTGCCGTTCGTCCGCTCTCCAGCCTTCAGCTTCAGCGGATTGAAGGACTCCCGGGCCGCCACTGGCCCGAACGCCCCAGGATTTGCTTATGTCTTCCCCCGATTGTCGCTACAGCTTCGAGTTCTTCCCGACGAAGACCGAAGCCGGGCATGAAAAGCTGCTTAACACCGCACGTCGCCTGGCCGAGTACAAGCCGGACTTCTTCTCCTGCACCTACGGTGCCGGTGGTTCGACCCGTGATCGCACCCTGAACACCGTGTTGCAACTGGACCGCGACGTGCAGGTGCCGACCGCACCGCACCTGTCCTGCGTAGGCGACAGCAAGGCCGAGTTGCGCCAACTGCTCACCACTTACAAGGACAACGGCATTCGCCGCATCGTCGCGTTGCGCGGCGACCTGCCCTCGGGTATGGGCCTGGCCAGCGGCGAGCTGCGCTACGCCAACGAACTGGTTGAGTTCATCCGCGCCGAAACCGGCGATCATTTCCATATCGAAATTGCCGCTTACCCGGAGATGCATCCGCAGGCTCGCAATTTCGAGGACGACCTGACCAACTTCGTGCGTAAGGCTCAGGCCGGTGCCGACAGTGCCATCACCCAGTACTTCTTCAACGCCGACAGCTATTTTTACTTCGTCGAGCGCGTGCAGAAACTGGGCGTTGAGATCGACATCGTCCCCGGCATCATGCCGATCACCAACTACACCAGCTTGGCGCGTTTCTCCGATGCCTGCGGTGCGGAAATTCCGCGTTGGGTTCGCAAGCAACTGGAAGCCTATGGCGACGATATCGCCAGCATCCAGGCGTTCGGCGAGCAGGTGGTCAGCCAGATGTGCGAGACGCTGTTGGCCGGCGGCGCGCCAGGTCTGCACTTTTACACCTTGAACCAGGCTGATCCCAGCCTGGCGATCTGGAACAACCTCAAGCTGCCGCGTTGAGTGGTGCGTCTCACGCCTCCGGCTCGGAGGCGTGAACCTCTGCGCGACTGCGCAGTCGAAAAACAGCACGAACTTTCAGCTCTGGTATACTCCCGCAGTCTGCTCAGGCTTGCGCCCGGACGCTCGGCCCATCAGTGGTCGGCAGGACCGGTCGGGATCGCACCCTCAAACGCGATTCACGCCAGGCAATTACTTCATTGGGTCCACACCCATTACATACAGGATTTCCCATGTCCTTTGCTTCCCTCGGTCTCTCCGAGGCTATAGCCGGCGCTCTCGAGGCTGCCGGATACGCCACGCCCACTCCGGTGCAACAGCGGGCCATTCCCGCCGCGTTGCAAGGCCGCGATCTGATGGTCGCCGCCCAGACGGGCACCGGCAAAACCGGTGGCTTCGCCCTGCCCATCCTGGAAATTCTGTTTCCGGGCGGCCATCCGGACCGCGAACACCGCCATGGTCCGAAACAGCCGCGCGTGCTGGTGCTGACGCCCACCCGCGAACTGGCTGCCCAGGTGCATGACAGCTTCAAGCTGTATGCCCGCGATCTGCCGCTGAAAAGCACCTGCATCTTTGGCGGTGTCGGCATGAATCCCCAGGTGCAAGCCGTGGCCAAGGGCCTGGACGTGCTGGTCGCCTGCCCGGGCCGTCTGCTAGATCTGGCCAATCAGCGCCACATCGACCTGTCCCGCGTGGAAATTCTCGTCCTCGATGAAGCCGACCGCATGCTGGACATGGGCTTCATCCACGACGTCAAGAAAGTGCTGGCCAAACTACCGGCCAAACGCCAGAACCTGCTGTTCTCGGCGACTTTCTCCAAGGACATCACCGACCTTGCCGGCAAGCTGCTGCACAACCCCGAGCGCATCGAGGTTACGCCGCCGAACACCACGGTCGAGCGCATCGAACAGCGCGTGTTCCATGTGCAGGCCAGCCACAAGCGTGCGTTGCTTGCCCACCTGATCACCCAGGGCGCCTGGGAACAGGTGCTGGTGTTCACCCGCACCAAGCATGGCGCCAACCGCCTGGCCGAATACCTCGACAAGCATGGCCTGCCGGCCGTGGCGATTCATGGCAACAAGAGCCAGAACGCCCGGACCAAGGCCCTGGCCGACTTCAAGGCCAATGAGGTGCGTGTGCTGGTGGCGACCGATATTGCCGCCCGCGGCCTGGACATCGATCAGTTGCCCCACGTGGTCAACTTTGAACTGCCCAACGTCGAGGAAGACTATGTGCACCGCATCGGCCGTACCGGCCGTGCAGGGCGCAGCGGCGAAGCGATCTCGCTGGTCGCCCCGGACGAGGACAAGCTGCTCAAGGGCATTGAGCGCATGACCAAGCAGCGCATTCCCGCCGGTGACCTGATGGGCTTCGACATCAGCACCCTCGAGGTGGAAAAGCCGGAAGTGCGCGAACCGCGCCAACCGCGCCAATCACGTCAACCCCGTGACGAGCGTCAGCCTCGCGGCGAACGCAAAAGCGCAGGCCGCGGCGAGAGGAAGACGGAAAAGAGCACTGAGCAGAAGGCCGAGGGTGCAGGCAAAAGCGCCGAGCGCCCGCGCCGCAACCGTGGCGAAAAGCCCAAGGCGAAAAGCCCGAGCCAGGGCGGTGTGGTCAGTCGTCCGCCGCGTTTGCCGGCTGATCGTGCGCCCGACGAGTTCCTCGACGATGAAATCGACAACTTTGGCAACCGCGTCGACTACGTACCGGCGGAGAACAAGCCGCAAGGTCGGGGTCGTCGTCCCGGCCAAGGCCCAGGCGCTCAGGGTCAGGGCGCGCGCAGCGGCCGCCCGGCAGGTGCTGGCGCTGGCGCGGGTGCAGGTGGCGCCGGACGCAACAAGAATGGCGGCCGTAAAAAGCCCCAGGGCGGTGGCCGAGTCCTGACCCCCAATGGCGAGGTGTCCCGCAACCAGCCAGCCGGCACGCGCAGCCGCCAGCCAGAAAAGCAGCCGGTGATTATCCACAAGCACAAGGAACGTCTGCCCAGCCTGGAGCAGCTCGAACAGCTGCCCAGCCGTCCCCGTGGCGAGAAGCCGGCGCTGCTCACGCGTAATCGCTAAGCCGCCCGTGTGAAAAAAACGCCGCCTCCGGGCGGCGTTCTTGTGTGCGCGGGGAATTTTCTGGGTGCAAGGGAGAGAGATCGGAACGGTACGAGACTGCTGGCTCTGTAAGGGCCATCCGAGGAGTACTGGGTCTTTGTCGTACGCAAGATTGCCCGCTTATCCATGCCAGGCCGTAATCAGCACGATATCGGCATGCGCTTTCGGCTGGACGTGCCGACCACCAAGTGGCGGGGAGGTGGGACACGCTGGAATTTTCCCAATCTGTGGAGCTCAGCCATATCCTCGATGCACGCAGCGCAATTCAATATGCCGGTGGAGTCTTGGGGGAGGGCAGCGCGATACCTCGGGTTAACGACTTTCTATCTGCAGGCCGCGTACCGGCACAACCTGCATGAGGAAATCCTGTTTTTTGATCGGGTGCCTGAGCTGTATTTCCCGCTGTGAGGTTCGGTTGCGTCTGTAAGTGCCGGTGGTGCGGGCCAACGCAAAACGCCGCCCAGTGGGCGGCGTTTTGCAGTGGCGCGAACGCCGATCAGCTCTGCGGTTCGTCGGCCAGCCAGCCGCCGCCCAGAGCCTTGTACAGGTTCACCTCGCTGACCAACTGCGCCAGCCGGTCGCCGATCAGTTGCTGACGCGCGGCAAACAGCTGACGTTGGGCGACGAGCAGGTTGAGGTAGCTGTCGACGCCGCCACGGTAGCGGCGTTCGGCGAGCTGGTAGTACTCCTCGCTGGCCTCCAGCAGGTTCCGCTGAGCTTGCACCTGGTCGCTGTAGGTGGCGCGTGCGGCCAGACCGTCGGCCACTTCGCGGAAGCCCACCTGGATGGCCTTTTCGTACTGCGCCACTTGGATGTTCTTCGCCACCTCGGCGTAGTCGCGGTTAGCGCGCAAACGGCCGGCGTTGAAGATGGGCACGCTGATGCTCGGCGTAAAGCTCCAGTAATCGGAGTTCGAACCGAACAGGTCGGACAGCTCGCCACTGGCAAAACCGAGTGCGCCGGTCAGGCCGATACGCGGGAAGAACGCCGCACGGGCTGCGCCGATGTTGGCGTTGGCCGCGCGTAGCTGGTGCTCGGCCTGAAGAATGTCCGGGCGGTTCTGCAGCAGGTCCGACGGCAGGCCGGCCGGTACTTCGGCGAGCAGGTCGTCACCCAGGCTAGACGCTTCCAGCAGCTCCGCTGGGACCGGGCCACCCAGCAACTGGGTCAGGGCGTTGCGGTCCTGGGCGACCAGTCGGGTGTAGGCCGACAGGGCGCCACGGGTGCTTTCCACGGCGGTTTTCGCCTGGCTCAGTTCCAGGGCCGACGCCACACCCACGTCGAAGCTGCGTTGAGTCAGCGTCAGGCTTTCTTCGTAGGTCTTCAGAGTGTCCTGGGAAACCTTCAGCAGGGCCTGATCGGCCTGCAGGGTCAGCCAGGCATTGGCCACCGCGGAGACCAGGCTGATCTTGGCGCTGCGCTGCGCGGCTTCGCTGGCGAAGTACTGCTCCAGCGCTTGATCACGCAGGCTGCGTACGCGGCCGAACAGGTCCAGCTCCCAGGACAGGCCGAGGGTGGCGCTGTACTGGGTGTTGGTGCCGGCGGCCAGCGGATTGACCGCCTCCGGGGTATGGGTGCGACTCATGGCTGCGTCGGCACTCACACCCGGGAAGATATCGGCACGCTGGATACGGTACTGGGCGCGGAACGCCTCCACATTAAGCGTGGCGATGCGCAGGTCGTGGTTGTTCTCCAGGGCGATGCCAATCAATTGGCGCAGATGATCATCGCGAAAGAACGCCTGCCAGCCCAGTTCGGCAGCCGGTATGCTGGCCACCTTGCCGGTATCGGCCTGCAGCGCGGCCGGTACCCAGCGCTCCGGCATTCCCGACTCGGGGCGCTCATAGTCGGGGGTCAGCGAGCAGCCGGCCAGCGTGACGGCCAGGGCCAGTGTCAATGCGGACTTGTTCATTGTGCCTCTCCGTTGCGCTCAGTCTTGCGCGGCGTCTTGAACAGCGTGGTCACTCCGACGAAGAACAGCGGCACCCAGAAGATCACCAGCACGGTGGCCGAGATCATCCCGCCAACCACACCGGTACCGATGGAGTGCGCGCTGCCCGCACCCGCACCGGTGGCCAGGGCCAGCGGTACCACACCCATGGTGAACGCCAGCGAGGTCATGATGATCGGGCGCAGACGCATGCGGCAGGCTTCCACCGCCGCCTTGGTCAGATCCATGCCCTGGTCGTAGAGGTCCTTGGCGAACTCGACGATCAGGATGGCGTTTTTGGCGGTCAGGCCGATGGTGGTCAGCAGGCCCACCTGGAAGAACACATCGTTGGTCAGGCCACGGCCCAAGGTGAAGACCACGGCGCCGATCAGGCCCAGTGGCACCACCAGCATCACCGCGAACGGGATTGACCAGCTTTCATACAAGGCGGCCAAGGAGAGGAACACCACCAGCAGCGCCAAGCCCAGCAGGATCGGTAGCTGGCTGCCGGACATGCGCTCTTCGAATGACAGGCCGGTCCAGCTGATGCCGATACCGTTGGGCAACTGGGCGGCGATCTCCTCGATTGCGGCCATGGCGTCGCCGGTGCTGTAGCCTGGCGCGGCGCCACCCTGGATCTGGATGGACTCCACACCGTTGTAACGCGACAGCTTCGGTGAACCGTAGGTCCAGGTGCCGGTGGCGAAGGCGCTGAACGCCACCATCTCGCCCTTGTTGTTGCGGATGTACCACTTGTCCAGGTCTTCGGGGTTCATGCGCGCATGCGCCTCGCCCTGCATGAACACCTTCTTGACCCGACCGCGGTCGATGAAGTCGTTGACGTAGGCCGAACCCCAGGCGATGGACAGGGTGTTGTTGATGTCATTCATTGACAGGCCCAGCACCTGGGCCTTTTCGTCATCGATGACGATTTGGTACTGCGGCTCGTCGTTCAAGCCGTTGGGGCGCACACCGGCCAGGGCCGGGTGCTCGGCGGCCATGCCGAGCAACTGGTTGCGGGCGTTCATCAGCGCCTCGTGACCGACACCGGCCATGTCCTGTAAGTACACGTCGAAGCCTGAGGCGTTGCCCAGCTCGATCACCGACGGCGGAACGATGGCGAAGGCCATGGCATCGCGGTATTGGAAGAAGCGCGCCTGTGCACGCTGCTGCAGGGCGAACACGGCGTCCTTGGCTTCCGGGCGCTTGGCCCAGTCCTTCAGGCCGACGAACATGATCGCGGCGTTCTGGCCGCGCCCGGCGAAGCTGAAGCCCTGCACGCTCATCACGCCTTCTACCGCATCGGCTTCCTCGGTGAGCAGATAGTCGCGCATCTGGTCGACCATCTTCTCGGTGCGCTCGAAGGTTGCACCCACCGGGGCGACCACCTGGACGAACATCACACCCTGGTCTTCCGGCGGCAGGAACGCGGCCGGCACGCGGAAGAACAGCACGCCCACAGCCACCACGATGGCGACCCAGATACCCAGGAACGACCAGCGGTTGCGCAGCACGCGGCGCACGCCGCCTTCGTACTTGTGCACGCCGTTTTCGAACTTGCGGTTGAACCAGCCGAAGAAGCCGCGCTTCTCATCGTGATGGCCCTTGGCAATGGGCTTGAGCAGGGTGGCGCACAGCGCCGGGGTGAACATCAGCGCGACCAGCACCGACAGGCCCATGGCCGAGGCGATGGTGATGGCGAATTGGCGATAGATGACACCCACCGAGCCGGCCATGAAGGCCATTGGCACGAACACAGCGGACAGCACAATGCCGATGCCCACCAGCGCGCCCTGGATCTGGCCCATGGATTTTCTCGTCGCCTCGCGTGGCGACAGTCCTTCCTCGACCATCACCCGTTCGACGTTCTCCACCACCACGATGGCGTCGTCCACCAGCAACCCGATGGCCAGCACCATGGCGAACATCGTCAGGGTATTGATGCTGTAGCCGAACATGAAGAGCACGCCGAAGGTACCCAGCAGTACCACCGGCACCGCCAGGGTGGGAATCAGCGTGGCGCGGAAGTTCTGCAGGAACAGGTACATCACCAGGAACACCAGCACGATGGCCTCGAACAGGGTCATCACCACGCTGGAGATGGACGCCGAGATCACCGGGGTGGTGTCGAACGGATACACCACATCCATGCCTTCGGGCAGAAACGGCTCCAGGCGGCCAATGGTGTCGCGCACCGCCTCGGCGGTGGACAGAGCGTTGGCGCCGGTGGCCAGGTTGATCGCGATGCCGGTGGCCGGCATGCCGTTGTACTTGGCGGCGATATTCTCGCGCATGGCACCCATTTCAACGCGGGCCACATCGCTCAGGCGTACCTGGGAACCGTCGCTGTTGACCTTGAGCAGGATCTTGCGAAATTCCTCAGGGCTTTCCAGACGCGTCTTGCCGATGATGGTGGCGGTCAGCTGCTGACCGGGTACCGCCGGCAGGCCACCGAGCTGGCCGGTGGATACCTGCACGTTCTGCGCCTTGATGGCGTTGCTGACGTCCATGGGGGTCAGCGCATAGCTCACCAGCTTAGCCGGGTCGAGCCAGATGCGCATCGAATAGGAGGAGCCGAATACCTGGAAGTCACCCACACCTGGGGTCCGTGATATCGGGTCCTGGATGTTGGAGATCACATAATCGGAGAGGTCGATGTTGCTGTAGCGGCCATCGCTGGAAACCAGCGCCACTACCATCAGGAAACCACCGGCCGCCTTGGTCACCCGGATGCCCTGCTGCTGCACTTCCATCGGCAGCAGTGGGGTGGCCAGTTGCAGCTTGTTCTGCACCTGCACCTGGGCGATGTTCGGGTCGGTGCCCTGCTCGAAGGTGATCTTGATCGAGCCGCTGCCATCGTTGTTGGACTCGGACGACATGTAGCGCATGTTGTCCAGGCCGCTCATCTGCTGCTCGATCACCTGAATCACGGTGTCTTGCACCGTCTGCGCCGAGGCGCCCGGGTAGACGAGACTGATATTCACCGACGGTGCGGCAATGCTCGGGTACTGGCTGACCGGCAACTGCAGCAGTCCTAGACCGCCGGCAAGCATGACCACGAGAGCGATCACCCAGGCGAAAATCGGGCGATCAATGAAGAAATTTGGCATGACGTATTACCCTGGCCGACTTACTGTTGATCGGCGGTGAGATTACCGGCTGGCTTGGTCTGTACGGCTACACCCGGCTGGATGTACTGCAGTCCTTCGGTGATCAAACGTTCTCCGGACTTGAGGCCGGAAGTGATCAACCAGCGGTTGCCTACGGCGCGTTCGGCTTCGACGAGGCGGGATTCGACTTTGCCTTCCATGTTCACCACCATGGCCAGCGGGCGGCCACGGGCATCGCGGGAAATACCCTGCTGAGGCACCAGAATGGCCTTATCCAGCATGCCGCTGACCAGTTCAGCCTTTACGAACATGCCCGGCAGCAGCAGCTTGTCCGGGTTGGGGAACAAGGCACGCACAGTCACCGAGCCGGTGCTGGCGTCCACACTCACTTCGGAAAACTCCAGCTTGCCTTCATGGGCATAGATGCTGCCGTCTTCCAGCTTCAGGCTGACCTTGGCGGCATTCTCACCGGCTTTCTGCAAACTGCCCGCGGCCAGGGCCTTGCGCAGGCGCAGCAAATCGGTGCTGGACTGGGTGACGTCCACATAGATCGGATCCAACTGCTGGATGGTGGCCAGCGGTTGGGCCTGACCGTTATTGACCAGCGCGCCCTCACTCACCGAGGAACGACCGATGCGACCATCGATCGGCGCCAGCACCTTGGTATAGCGCACGTTGATCCGGGCCTGTTCCAGGTTTGCCTGGGCCTGCAGGAAGGCGGCGCGAGCTTCGTCGTGGGCCTGCTGACTGACGGCATTGTCCTTGACCAGCTCGGCATAACGCTGGGAGAGCGAACGGGTGGACGCCAAGGTTGCTTCGGCGCTCTTCAGGGTCGCTTCGTACACGGACGCATCAATCTGGTACAGCTGCTGGCCGGCCTTGACCTCGCTGCCTTCTTCGAACAACCGCTTCTGGATGATGCCATTTACCTGCGGACGCACTTCAGCGCTGCGATAGGCCGTGGTGCGGCCCGGCAGTTCGGTGGTCAGCGCATAGGGCTGGGCTTGAAGGGTAACGATGCCAACCAGCGGTGCGGGCGGCGCAGCAACGGAGGGGGCTTCGTCTTTACAGGCAGCCAGTAATGAAGCAATGGCGAATACGGGAATCAGCGCCACATGGGCTGGCTTGATCGACATGAAAGACCTCTGAAGGGACGGACTGATGCAGATGGTGTACGGGCCGACATTGGTGACAATGCTGGCAGGCTGGGAAATATACTTACATGCAGGACTGTTTGTAAATAAAAGTCTTCGATAAATCAGTGAGAGTTGACTTCACTCGTCAAAATTGAAACGCAGGCAAGCGATGTATGCGGAAACGCCTCTGATACGGGCCTTTGCGGGCAGGTCAGGGCGAGGATTAGATGCCACTCGCGAGGTCAATATTGAGTATGCGTGCAAACTCTTGATACAGGATGGTGGCTTTTCACAGGGAATAAAAAACGCCGGCTCTAGGCCGGCGTTTTTTATTACACATCAGTTACTTACTTGCGAACGCCTTCCACGGAGAAGGTCAGCTCAACGTTTTCGGTTGCCGGGCCCAGATCCATCTTGATGCCAAAATCTTTCATTTTGATGGTGGTGGTGCCTGCGAAGCCGGCACGGTAGCCGCCCCACGGGTCCTTGCCTTCACCAATGAACTGCGCCGCGATCACCACTGGCTTGGTCACGCCGTTGAGGGTCAGGTCGCCGGTGACGTCGGCAGTGCCTTCACCGGTGGACTTGACGCTGGTGGACTTGAAGGTCGCGGTCGGGTGCTTGCTCACATTGAGGAAGTCGTCACTGCGCAGGTGCTTGTCGCGCTCGGCATGGTTGGTGTCGATGCTGGCAGTCTTCAGGGTGACTTCGATCTTGCTGGCTTCCGGCTCGGCGGCGTCGAAGCTGAAGCTGCCATCAAAATCCTTGAAGGTGCCGTGCATGTAACTGAAGCCCAGGTGGCCAGTCTTGAAGTTGACGAAGGCGTGCTGGCCGGCTTTATCAATGGCGTAGTCAGCGGCCAGGGCTTGGCCTGCGAACAGGGCGGAACCCAGAGCCAGGGCGGTGAAGGTTTTCTTCAACATGAAGCAGTCTCCTTAGGAACAGAATCGAATCATTGGTCGGCGCGGCCGAACATGCGTTTTAGGGTCGGGTCACGGTCGATGAAGTGATGCTTGAGGGCGGCCAGGGCGTGCAGGCCGGCGAAAATGATCACCGCCCAGGCGAGGTAGAAATGGACGGCGCCGGCCACGTCTTCCTGGCGCGGAATCGAAGTAATCAAGGCCGGCACCTCGAACCAACCGAAGACACTGATCGGGCGGCCATCGGCGGTGGAGATCAGGTAACCCGAGATCATCAGCACGAAGAGGCCGGCATATAGCGCCAAGTGGCCGGCGGTACTGGCCAGGCGCACCCGCTTACTGTGGTTGGCGGGCGCTGGCGGGGGCGGGCTGATCCAGCGCCACACCAGACGCAGCACCATGAATGCCAAGAGGATCAGTCCGATACTCTTGTGAATATCGGGAGCGGTGCGATACCACGGGCTGTAGTAGCTCAGCTCGCGCATCCACAGGCCCAGGCCGAACAGCCCAAACACAGTCAATGCCACACCCCAGTGCAACAGTATGCTGGTCATGCCATAGTTTTTGGAAGTGTTTCGCCACTGCATGGGGCGGGATCCCTCGTGAATTTTCGATGGCCTAGCCTACCGATAAACCTATCGAAATAAAGTGAATTTTTTCGCTCTGAACCATCGGTTTAGTAGATGGGATTGTTGCCAGGCTTTTTTGGCGGCCTGCTCACATCTGATAGGCTCGCCGGGTTTTTTATGCGATGAGGCGAACCATGAGCCAGAACCACGACTGGATGCAGCGTGACCTGCAGGTGCTTTGGCATCCCTGCACACAGATGAAGGATCACGAACAGCTGCCGTTGATCCCCATCCGCCGTGGCGAAGGGGTGTGGCTGGAGGATTTCGACGGCAAGCGCTACCTGGATGCGGTCAGTTCCTGGTGGGTGAACGTGTTCGGCCATGCCAACCCCCACATCAATGCGCGCATCAAGGCGCAGGTCGATCAGCTCGAGCACGTGATGCTGGCGGGTTTCAGCCATCAGCCGGTGATCGAGCTGTCCGAGCGTCTGGTGGCCATCACCCCGCCCGGTCTTGACCGGGTGTTCTTCGCCGACAATGGCTCCTCGAGCATCGAGGTGGCGCTGAAAATGAGTTTTCATTATTGGCGCAACTGTGGCCGCAGCGAGAAGCAACGCTTCGTCACCCTGACCAACAGCTACCACGGCGAGACCATGGCGGCCATGTCGGTGGGCGATGTGGCGCTGTTCACCGACACCTACAAGCCATTGCTGCTGGACACCTTCAAGGTGCCCAGCCCGGACTGCTATCACCGCGCGCCAGGCGTGAGCTGGGAAGAGTACTCGCGACTGATGTTTGCCCATATGGAGCAGACTCTCGCCGAGCATCACGGGCAGGTCGCCGCGGTCATCGTCGAGCCGCTGATCCAGGGCGCCGGTGGCATGCGTATGTACCATCCGGTCTACCTCACGTTGCTGCGCGAGGCCTGTGACCGCTATGGGGTACACCTGATCGTCGATGAGATCGCCGTCGGCTTCGGGCGCACCGGGACGATGTTTGCGTGCGAGCAGGCCGGCATCACGCCGGACTTCATGGTGCTGTCCAAAGCGCTCACCGGCGGTTACCTGCCCATGGCGGCGTTGCTGACCACCGATACCGTTTACCAGGCGTTCTACGACGACTATTCGACGTTGCGTGCCTTCCTGCACTCGCATACCTACACCGGCAACCCACTGGCCTGTGCCGCCGCACTGGCGACGCTGGATATTTTCGAGCAGGACAACGTGATCGAGGCCAACCAGGCGCTGTCTGCCCGCATGGGGCAGGCCTGTGCCCATCTGGCCGATCACTCCCAGGTGTCCGAAGTGCGCCAGACCGGCATGGCCTTGGCCATCGAAATGGTTAAAGACAAAGCGAGCAAGACGCCCTACGCCTGGCAGGAGCGGCGTGGCCTGGCGGTATATCAACATGCCCTGCAACGCGGGGCGTTGCTGCGCCCGCTGGGCAATGTGGTGTACTTGCTGCCGCCTTATGTGATCACGCCCGAGGAGATCGATTTCCTCGCCGAGGTGGCTACCGAAGGCATCGACTTGGCCACGCGCACCTCAGTCAGCGTGCCCGTTGGGACAGGGCTGTACCCTGGTCACCGGGATCCGGGTTAGGTAAGCGGCAGAGAGCAGCAAATCACAAGCTGGGCTGGCGGTGTCCGATTTGCCATCGACAACCGCCTCAGGCTTCAGGCCAGCGGCCGGGTGCTTTAAGCTTGCCGCTTTCAACTTGCCGCTAGCAGCCCTCTTCTATGCGCCTCTCTCGCTTCTTCGTCGATCTCCCTCTCGCCCTAGGCCAGCATGCATTGCCGGAAGCCCAGGCCCATTACATCGGCCGCGTGCTGCGCCTGGCTGCGGGTGATGCTGTGCAGCTGTTCAACGGCAGCGGCCAGGAGTTCGTCGGGGTGCTCAGCGAGGTGGGCAAGAAAATCGTCAGTGTCGAGCTGCATGAACAGTTCGCCGGGCTAAGCGAATCGCCCCTGCATATTCATCTGGGCCAGGGGATTTCCCGTGGTGAGCGCATGGATTGGGCGATTCAAAAAGCCACCGAGCTGGGCGTGGCGGAAATTACTCCGCTGGTGTCCGAACGCTGCGAAGTACGCCTGAAAGACGAACGGGCCGACAAGCGTCTGGCCCATTGGCGACAGATTGCGATCAGTGCCTGCGAGCAGTGCGGGCGTTCGGTATTGCCGGTGATCCATGCGCCGCTGAGTCTGGCGACGTGGCAAGAGCAGGTGCACGCCGACCTGAAGCTGGTGCTGCATCCGGTGGCCGAGCCCCTGGTTGGTCGTGCTCGACCGGGCAGCCTGGCCTTTCTGATCGGCCCTGAGGGCGGGCTGTCCGAGGCCGAGGTCGAGGCGGCGAAAGCAAGCGGCTTCCAGGCGGCGCGCCTCGGCCCGCGGGTGCTGCGCACCGAAACGGCGCCGGTGGTGGCCCTCAGTGTCGCGCAGCAGCTGTGGGGCGATTTTTGAGACGTTGCGGAGTTACAGGCGGACCCCGGACAGCAAGTGCTCCAACGCCACCAAGTCAGGGATTTTTGCCACATCCTCACCCGCCTGTACGGCGGCCAGTTCCAGCGGTGCGAGCAGGCCGGGAGCGGAAGGCAGGGTGCGGTCAACCTTCATTGCGCGTGGGATGCCTTGTACCAGCACGGCAATGAATTTCACCTGGGGTTGCCCGCCAATGGCGTTGAGAATGGCTACCCGAGCCTGTTCGCCGACCTGGACCTGGCCGTCACTGGCGGCCTCGAAAGACACCAGAGGCAGGCTCAGGTCGCGCCAGATGATGCGCCCCAGCAGCCAATCAGGGGCATGTGCGATCTCCTGGGGTGTCTGGTAGGCAATCAGTTCGGCCACCGCCACGTTGGGCAGCAACAGGGTGCGGTCGGCCAGCGGCAGCAGTAGCCCGCTGAGGCTGCTGGCGTCATTCTGGGAGGCTACGGCATGGCTCATGGAGGACTTTCCTCGGGCGCGTAAGAAGAAATCGGTTCAGCGCCGCACTGCGCGGCCAGATGACGGACCAGGGCCTGGGCCAATGCATGGGGGTCGTCGCTGAAGCTGCTGTAGTCGCCGTCACGCAGGCTGTCAGGCATGCTTGAGCAGGCGCAGCTGTCGGCACTCTGGGTCCAGATCACGCCGCCTTGGCGCCGCACGTAAGCCGCGGCGGCGCTGCCGTCGCTGCCCATGCCGCTGAAGGCAATCACGCCGCAGCGGGGACCAAACTGCTGGGCAAGGTTAAGCATCATCTGATCGATGGACGGGCTGTAGGGCTCCGGCCAGGGACGCTCAGCGAGGTTCAAGCGGCCCTTGGCATCAAACCCAAGCTCGTGGGCAATCGGCACCACGCGCACCTCACCGTTGCACAGCGTCTCGCCATGTTCCACCAGGCGCACCGGCCACTGGCTGTGTCGACCGACCGCCTGGGGCAGGCTGGCCTCGAAACTTGCATCGATATGCTGGGCATACAGCAGGCCCACTGGCAGGCCGCCCGGTAGCGCATCCAGAAAGGCCTTGACCGCTTCCGGACCGCCCAGTGAGGCGGCCAGCAGCCACACTTGGCTGGCCGGCTCGCCGGTAGCCAGCGGCTGATGGGCCAGCGCCGCCGGCAACTCGATGCGCGCCGGCCGCTTTGCCTCGCCCAGCAGCGCCTGCAGGCTGGGTCCAACGGCATCGGCAGGATCACCGACGAGGCGTTTGAGCTTGCCAAACAGACGTCGTTCCCAGCGCGGGAAATGCTCGGAATTGCGCTCCGGGGCGCGGCCTTCGCCAAACAAGACCGGCGCCTGCTGTTCCAGCAGGCTGTCCAGCAACGGCAGGTCGTCTGATTGGGCGAGGTCGACCAGCCACAAATCGGTTTCGCAGGCCTGCAGGTCAGCGGCCTGCAAGCGTTCCGGGTCGCTGTTGAGCACCACCTGATAGCCACAGCCCAGCAGCACATGTTGCAGCACATGGCGCTGCAGCGTGGTGTCGGCAATCACGGCGATGCGTGCCGCCTGGCGCGCCGTCATGGCCGTTGGACCAGCGCGGCGATGCGCTCCAGCAGCAACGCCTCCTGATAGGGTTTGCCGAGGTAATCGTTGACGCCGATCGCCATGGCCCGCTCGCGGTGTTTTTCACCGGTACGCGAGGTGATCATGATGATCGGCAGGTCCTTGAGCTGTTCATCGTGGCGAACCAGGGTGGCGACTTCGAAACCGTCCATGCGCGGCATTTCCACGTCCAGCAACATCAGGTCGGGCTGGTGCTCCTGCAATTGGGCGATGGCATCGACACCGTCCTTGGCCAGCAGAACCTGCATGCCATGGCGCTCCAGCAGGCGGCTGGTGACTTTGCGTACGGTCACCGAATCGTCGACCACCATGACGCGGATGGGACGTTGCGAGTCGGTTTCCTCGCTCAGTAGCGGTGTGGCGCTGCGCCGGTAGTGCAGGGCAAGTCGCCCTTGCAGGCTACGCAGGGTCGCCAGCAGGTCGAGAATCACCACCACCCGGCCATCGCCGAGCAGGGTGGCACCGGAAATACCCGGTACCCCAGCGAATTGCGGGCCGAGGCTCTTCACCACAATTTCCCGGGAGCCGGCCAGGCTGTCCACCTGCACGGCCACGGCATGTTCGGCCGAGCGCACCAGAATCACCGGCAGCGGCAGATTCTGGCCGACCAGTTTGGGGTGCTGACCGTTGTTGAGCAGATCGCCCAGATAACGCAGCTGATAGGCCTGGCCCGCATATTCGAAACGCGGCGCCTCCGGTTGGTAGTAAGCCTCCAGCTCGAAGGGCGAAACCCGCACGATGCCTTCGATGGTATTCAGCGGAATGGCGTACAGGTCTTCACCGGAAAGCACCATCAGTGCACGGTTCACCGACACGGTAAACGGCAGGCGCACCAGGAAGCGGGTGCCCTTGCCCGGCGTCGACTCGATGCTCATCGAGCCGCCCAGTTGGCGGACTTCGGAGTTCACCACATCCAGGCCGACGCCGCGTCCGGAAATCTGCGTAATCGCCTCGGCGGTGGAGAAGCCGGCGGCGAGGATGAACTGCAGCACCTCGTGATCGCTGAGATCGCTGTCGGGCTGCATCAGGCCGCGCTCGATGGCCTTGCGGCGCACGGCTTCAAGGCGGATGCCGGCGCCATCGTCGCTCAGGCTGAGAACGATTTCGCCGCCCTCGCGGGACAGGTTGAGGGCGATGCGCCCCTGTTCTGGCTTGCCGGCGGCGCGGCGCGCCTCGACCGATTCGATGCCGTGGTCCACGGCGTTGCGCAGCATGTGCTCCAGCGGTGCAACGATGCGTTCCAGCACGCTGCGGTCCATTTCCCCTTCGGCGTTGCTAACCACCAGGTCGACCTGCTTGCCCAACTCGCCAGCCACCTGCCGGACAATGCGGCGCAGACGCGGTACCAGGCGATCGAACGGCACCATGCGGGTGCGCATCAGTCCTTCTTGCAGCTCGGTGTTGACGCGTGCCTGCTGCAACAACAGGGTTTCGGCATCGCGGTTCTTGGTGGCCAGGGTTTCCTTCAGGTCGAACAGGTCGGACGCCGACTCGAACAACGCCCGCGACAGCTGCTGCAGCTGCGAGTGGCGGTCCATTTCCAGCGGGTCGAACTCCTCGTAGCCGGAGCGTTCGGCTTCAGCCTGATAACGGCTGAGGATCTGCGCCTGAGTTTCCGTGTCCAAGCGGCGCAACTGGTCGCGCACGCGCTCGATGGTGGCTTCCATTTCCCCCAGGGTATAGCCGACATCACTGACCTGCTGTTCGACGCGGCCGCGGAAGATCGAGGTTTCACCGGCCAGGTTGACCAGACCCTCAAGCAGGTCGGCGGGCACCTTGACCAGCTCTTGCGGGGCACGTCGGGACGCAGCTTCTAGGGCCGCCTGTTCGGAACGTTTGACGAAGGGCAGGGTTTTCGTCACGGGCATGGCCGGTTCGACCGGCATCGGCTTTGTGATCGTCGGCAGGTTGTCGAACTGTCCCGGCAGCGATTGCGGCTCAGCTGGCGGTGCTGCGCTAACCTTGCCGCGCAGCTGGTCCACGGCCTGCTGAAGCGCTTTGAAGTCGTCCTGCGCCGCGATGAGCAGCGACTGAGCCGGGGTGCCCGCATGACTGGCTTCGCTCAGTCGTTGTTCCAGGTCATGGCTGAGATCGCCGATGCGGGTTTGCGCCGCCAGGCGTGCGCCGCCCTTGAGGGTGTGCAGCAAGCGCAGCAGATCATTGATGGGGCTCAGGTCATCGGCCTGGCTTTCCCAGCGGGCGAACGTGGCTTCCAGGTCCTCGAGCAGCTCATCGGCTTCTTCGCGAAAGATTTCCAGAATCTCGCTGTCCACTTCGTCAACCGCGGCCGCCGGTGCTTCCGGCGCGGCCTGCAGGATCACGCTGGGCGGAACGCTGAGCTGCTCCTCGGGGTTGGCGCAAAACTGCTCCAGGGTGTCGATAAGGTCCTGGGCTTCGGGCAGCGGACGCTGGTCACGCACCGCTTCGAGCATCTCCTGCAGGCGCTGATGGCTGCTTTCCAGCAGATCGAGCAACCCTTCTCCGGCGCGCAACTCGCCGGCGGCAAGGCCTTGATACAGTGCTTCCAGCTGTTCGGCCAGATCACCGATGGGGGCGATGTCGGCCATGCGTGCGCAGCCCTTGATGGTGTGCAAGTCGCGCTGCAGGGTTTCGGTTTCGAGGCTATTTTGCGGGTCGGCATGCCAGCGCAGCAGCGCGGCGCTGGCATTATCGATAAGCCCGAAACATTCTTCGAGAAACAGCGCCAGGAGCTCAGGGTCCGACTGAACATCCAGGTCGAAAACCTCCGCCAAGGGGAGCGGCTCGGACACGGCAGGCGTCTCGTCCAGAGAGAAGCTATCGTCCAGCTCATCCAGTGGGTCCAGCCCGTCTAGGTTGTCGAGTTCTTCAAACTGCACGCTGTCAACTGCGGCTTCCAGCGCAGCCCAGAGATCGGTCGCCGGGCTCGGTTCGGCGGGTTCTGCGGCCGTGTTGTCGAGCTGCGCCAGGGGAGCTGTCAGTGGCTGTTCAGGGACCGCTGGCTGACGAGGCGAGTCCAGGCGAACTTCGCCGGTCTGACGAAATTCCAGGATCGCCCGGATCAGCGCGGTCGAGGGTGACAGCGCCTGGCGGGCCTGTAATTGCTCCAGTTGCTGATCGAGCCGGTCATGGCATTTGTGCAGCAGCCAGGCCAAGGTGGGTGCTGGAGTGAAGCGCTTGTCCAGCAAGCCTTCATAAAGGGATTCCAACTCGTGAGCGAGATCGCCGATGGGCGCGATCTCCGCCATGCGTGCGCCCCCTTTGAGGGTGTGCAGATCGCGCTGCAGGGCGTTCAAGGCCGACAGGTTGGCAGGCGCCGCCAGCCAGTCGTCCAGGGCCTGGCTGGCACTGTCGAGAATATCCACAGCTTCTTCAAGGAAGATGTCGACCATCTCCTCGTCCAGGTCCGCATTCAGCGCCAGTCGTGTTTCAACGGCTTCGCCGGCGTCCGGCTGGTCAACTGCAGGTGCAGAATCCTGCTGCGTGAGCAGCGCCTGCAAGGCGGTAATACGCTCGGGGCAGGGGTCGACCTGCAAGGCGGCGGCGACCTGATCGAGCATGCCTATCAAGTCTTCATGAGCGCCTTGGGCCTCGGCGAAAAAATCATCGCCGGCCATCACTCGCCCTTGGTCCACCGCGCCGTAAAGCGTGAGCAGCGCCTGGCAGAGCTCGGCAATTTGCGGCAGATCGGCCCGCCGCGCACCACCCTCGAGCGTATTCAGCTCTTCACGCAGGGCATTGAGCGGCTGCGCATCGCTGGGCTGGGCGCGCCAGCGCCGCAGCCATTGTTCGGCGTCGAGCAGAATATCCATGCCTTCATGGAGAAAACGCCCGATCGGCCCCGGGTCACGGCTGCCGCCTTGTTCGTCGTGTTCTTGCTGGGAGCGGGCCAGGCGCGTTTCATGCAAGCGCTGGACGGCCTGCAGGAAGTGGTCCGTTCCGGGAATCCGTGCGTAAGGCTGGCTGTCCAACTGCTGCAGGCCTTGCTCCAGCAACTGCGCCGCCTCACCCAGCAGTTCGGCGAGGGTCATGTCCACGGGGATCTGGTGGGTGTGGAATTCCTTGACCAGTTTTTCCAGTGGTTTGGCGATTTCGGCCATCGGCAGAATGCCGGCCATGTGTGCGCTGCCCTTGAGGGTATGCAACGCCCGCTGCAAGCTGTCATTGATCGGCTGGGGCAGCAAGTCGGCACATTCATCCAGAAAGCGCGCCAGCGTTTGCAGGTGGCTTTCCGCTTCGTTGCGAAAGATTTCCAGCAACTGCGGGTCGAGGCCTTCGCCTGCCGGCTGCACCGCAGGCTGCGCGTGCGCCTCATGGGCGGTGTCGGCTGCCGGAGTGGCGGGCTCCGCCGGCAACGGGCTGGCGAATGTTTCTCCCTTGGCCAAAGCATGGGCAGCAGCGGCCAGGTGATCGACATCGGCGCGCTGGCGCTGGGCCTTGGCGGCAAACTCGTCGATCAGTTCGGGCAGCAGCATGATTACGTTGCCGACGACGTCGTGCAGCACCGCAGTGGGCTCGATGCTGCGATCCAGAATGCGGTTGAACAGGTTTTCGATGGACCAGGCCAGCTCGCCAATGATTAAGGCGCGCACCATGCGACCACTGCCCTTGAGGGTATGGAAGGCACGGCGCACTTCGGTCAGCGCGTCACGGTCATCGACATCGGCGCGCCAGCGCGGCAGGTACTCGTTGAGGGTCTCGAGCACTTCGCCAGCTTCCTCGACAAAGACTTCCAGCAGCTCTTCGTCGACCGGCTCTTCGTCGGCGGGCGGTGGCAGCAGGCTCGGCGGTACGTCGTGGGCCGGTGGGTTGATGGCTTGGACGGGTGTCGCCAACACGTCGGCGACACTTTGCACCGAGGGTTCTACTGCCGGTGGGGCGGCAGATGCAGCCATCGGCAAATCGACTTCCGGCAGGTCCAGCGCGGTAAGGTCCAGCACATCCCAGGTTTCGGCGGCCTGTTCCAGCTCCATCAGCTCGGGCAGTGCGTCGTCTTGCGTCGCAGGCGTCGTCTCCGTGGTCTGCGCTTCAGCAGCCGGTGGGTCCAGCTCCAGCAGCTCGAAGAGGAACTGCTTGCCGTCATCGAACGGGGTGGCGTCTTCATCGACGTCCGACAGGTCTGCATCAAGCGGCGCAGCATCGTCGATCTGCCACTGCGGCTCGGTTTCCACGAACAGGTCGTCGACAAATTCGGCCAGCGACGGCAGCGCAGCCTCGTCGTGCGGCGCGGGTTCCCAGGACTGCTCAAGCTCAAGGGGCTGGGTGGGCTCGGGTATATGCGCCGGTTCCGCGCCGCCGATCGGGTAACCGAGGCTACACAGACTGTCCTCGGCGACGTCGAGAATCAGCTCGCCCTGGCTGACATGGTCTTCCGCCAGACGCTCCAGGTAATACTCGACGCTGGTAATGGCATCGGCCAGGGTGTCGAGGTGCTGCCAGTCGGGAATGGCCTGATGAGCCAGCAGTTGTTCCTGGATATAGCGGTTGCAGGCATCCAGCAGGGTTGCGGCGCGGGCCAGGGGAATCATGCCCAAACCGCCACGTACCTGGGTCAGCAGCTCAGGAACGCGAGCCAGGTGCTGATGATTCCATTGCGAGGCGATGAACTCGATGATGGCGTCCTTGGCCTGTTCCAGGCCGGTGCGCGCTTCGCGAATCACCAGTTGATGAATCTGCGCCACATCGGTGGTGGGCAGGTGATTTTGCTCATTGGGCGTATCGCTGGCGACGCCGGCCATTCCGGTCAGGGTGGCCTCGACGTACAGCAGCGCACCGGCGACATCCATCAGAACGGCATCGTCGGCCGAACGCTGTCCGTCGATCAACTGCTGCACGGTGTCGAGCTGATCGACGATCACTTTGCGTGGCTGGGCGAAGCCGAGTACCGCCAGGGTATCGGCGATCTGTTTCAGGGGCGTCTGCAGGGTGACCAGCTCCTGGGCGCTCTGGCGGTCGCTGCGTACGAACAGATCGAGGCTGTCCTTGACGCGCACCAGCTCTTCGCACAACGCGGTGACCACCGAACGGATCGCGTCGCGATCCGGGCCGGCCAGGCGTGCCCGTTCGGCGTTCACCAGTGCGCTGTCAGGCAGCGCTTCGTCGAGGCGATAGCGTGCCTTGAGCGCGGTGATGCGCGGTGAATCCACCTGTGCCTTGGCGACATAAAACAGCAGGTTCTTGGTCAGCTCGTCCGGTGCGGCACGGTTGAAGCCGTCTGCGCCTTCGCTGACCAAACGCTTGAGTTCCTTATCGAGCTGGCGCAGCAGGGTGCGCACCGAGGTGCCTTGGGCCACGCCACCATTGGCCAGGCCTTCGATCAGGCCGGCAGCGATCTGCCACAGGGCACCCAACGGCGCATCCTTGCAGAGCGTCTCCAGGCGGGCGAACACCCGTGCCAGATAATTGAGGTTGGTGGGCAGGTCCTGATTGCGGATCAGGCCAATCAGCGCGGCCTGCTGCATCTGGCGCAACTTGCGCAGCAGGGCCGGCAGTTCGGCGGTGCGCAGCCGGTCAATGGATTCGCCGGACAGCGCCGGGGCGCGCCCGGATAGGTCCGGGGCAAACAGGCTGGTTTCCGACAGGAGCTTTTCGCCACGCGCTGCGCGCAGGTCGTTGAGCAGTGGCAGGACGACCATCGGCAGATCGCGGCGCGCACTCTGAATGCTGTCGAGGTAGGCCGGCAATTGCAAGATGGCCTGCATCATGACTTCCAGCGCTTCGCCCTGGTCGCCGACGCGGTTTTCCATCAGTGCCTGGGCCAGATGCTCCATTTCTTCGGCCAGCAGGGCTGCGCCATAGAACTCGACCATCTGCAACGTGCCGTGGACCTGGTGCACATAGGTCAGGCAAAAACGCAGGCGCGTCGTGTCTTCACGGTTCTCGACGAACGCTTCCAGTGCCTGCCGTGCCTGTTTGAGCGTCTCGGCGATCTCGCCTTTGACCCACTCCAGGGCGACGTAATCGTGACGATCCCCCATAGCGACTCCAGTCATAACCTTTTCCGGGTAAACGCCAAAACCCCTTCGTCGGCCACCGGCTCCAGGTCCGGGTGTTGCCAACCGCTCACTTCACCGACCCCGACCACCAGCAACCCTCCTGGCGCCAGGCGTTCAGCCAGGCGGTTGAGAATGTCGCGGCGGCGCCAGCGGCGGAAATAAATCAGCAGGTTCTGACAGAAGATAACGTCCATGCCGGTCCAGGGCGCGAGGTCCAGGTCCAGCACATTGAGTCGGGCACAACAGACCCGCGCGACCAGCTCGGGGTGAATCCGATGGCCCCGTGGCTCGGCGGTGAAATAACGGTCACGCAGTTCCGGCTCCAGCGCTTGCAATCGTCGCGGGTCGAATACGCCCTCGCGAGCCTTGGCCAAAGCGCCCAGGCTGATATCCGTGGCGATTACGCCAAAACCCTGGGTATGCCCCGTGCGGCGCTCAACTTCGGCGGCGGCGATGGCCAGTGAATAGGCTTCCTCGCCACTCGCGCAGCCCATGCTCCATAAGGCCCAGGGGGCTGCTTTTTGGGCCAGATGCTGCTGCAGATAGCGATCGAGCAGTTCAAATGACGGTAGGTGGCGGTAAAAGCGCGTCTCCTGAACGGTCAGGCGGTCCAGAAGACGCGACCATTCCACTGCGCCGCGCGGACCGCTGATGAGCTGCTGGTAATAGCCCTGGTAATCGCCAATCCCCAATTCGCGCATGCGAGAGTTGAGGTGGGTCAGCAAAAAACTCCGCCGCTGCTCATTGAGCACCTGGCCGGTGCGCCGTTCAAGCAGCGCCTGCCAATCGTGGAACTCCTCCGCTGTCATGTCGGCCGGTGGTTTCAAGGCCCAGACGCCGCTTGGCTGCATGCCGTGCCCCTCGTTCATGGCCATTGGCGACGCCGTTGAGGTCGTCGCCCCTCCTTTATTCAGGCCTTGTCGGCGGCGTCCGGCAGATTGAAGCCGGATACCGAACCGCGCATTTCACTGGCCATCTTGGCCAGGTTACCGATGCTGGTGGCGGTGGCGGTGGTACCGGTCGAGGTTTGCGAGGTGATTTCCTGAATCACGTTCATCGTGTTGGAGATATGTCCGGCCGAGGAGGCTTGCTGACGCGCGGCGTTGGAGATGTTCTGAATCAGCGAGGCGAGGCTCTTGGATACTTTTTCGATCTCTTCCAGAGCGACTCCGGCGTCCTGCGCCAGGTGCGCACCGCGTACCACTTCGGTGGTGGTCTGTTCCATGGAGATCACCGCCTCGTTGGTGTCGGCCTGAATGGCCTTGACCAGGGTTTCGATCTGCTTGGTGGCCGCCGAGGAGCGTTCGGCCAGGCGCTGGACTTCATCGGCTACCACGGCGAAGCCGCGTCCGGCGTCACCAGCCATGGAGGCCTGGATGGCGGCGTTCAGAGCAAGGATGTTGGTCTGGTCGGCGATGTCGTTGATCAGGCTGACGATGTCGCCGATCTCCTGGGACGATTCACCCAGGCGCTTGATGCGCTTGGAGGTGTCCTGGATCTGCTCGCGGATGTTGTCCATGCCGGTGATGGTGTTGTGCACCACCTCGTTGCCCTTGTTGGCAATGGCCACGGAACGTTCGGCTACTGCAGCGGATTCCGCGGCGTTGGCTGATACCTGGTCGATGGATACAGCCATTTCGTTGATGGCGGCGGACGCACCGGCGATTTCCTGGGCCTGGTGCTCGGAAGCTTCGGCCAGGTGCATGGCTGTGGCCTGGGTTTCCTGGGCGGCGGCGGCCACCTGCACGGCGGTCAGGTTGATGGTCTGCACCAAGTCGCGCAGCTGGTCGATGGAGTAGTTGATCGAATCGGCGATGGCGCCGGTGAAATCCTCGGTCACTGTCGCAGCCACGGTCAGGTCACCGTCGGCGAGGTCAGCAATTTCATCGAGCAGACGCAGAATGGCGGTCTGGTTGCGTTCGTTCTTTTCTGCGGTCTCAGCCAGGCGACGACGGGTGTCTTGCACCATCACCAGGGCAATGAGGATGATGGCTGCCAAGGCCACGAAGCCCAGCAGGTAGCCGGCCAGGGTAAACAGGGCGCGTCCGTCTGCCTGGGCTTCGAAGCTGACGGCCAGTTCCGAAGCCTTGTCCAGCAGGGTTTGCGACAGGCTGAAGATGCTTTCGGCAGATTCACGAACCTGGAACAGTTCCGGCGAGGTTTCCAGAATCTCGTCCACCGAGCCGGAGACGAATTCGAACAGCTCGACGATTTCGCTCAACCGCTCACGGGCGTCCGGATCGGCGACGCGGGTGATTTCCATGGCTGGGTTGCCGTCGAGCATGGCCTTCAGTACCCGGCCGAACAGGCTGGCATCACGGCCGAACATGTCGGCAGCCTGCACCGAGTCCTGGTCACCCGCGAGCACCTTGTTTACCGAGCCGAGGATTCGTTCTGCGAGCAGCGACTGGCGCTGGGCAACGGAGACTTGAGCGGCGGGCGCGTTGCTCTCCAGCAGGATGTCGACCACTTCTTCGTATTCCACCTGCAGCTGCGGAATGGTTTCCGACAGGGTTGCAGCAACCTGGTGCAGGGACAGCACGGTCTGTTCGCTGGAGAGGATCACGTCGGTGTTGCGACGCAGGCTGGTCCAGTCTTGCTGCACCGCTTCCATTTCCCGTTCCACGACACTGGGAACTGCGGGCAGGTTGTTGGCCGGGTCGCCGTTGACCAGGAAGCCCCAGCGCTTGTCGAAGTCGTTGCGCGCATCCTTGAGCAGGGTAAAGGCCTCAGCCTTGCCCGCCGCCGCTTCGGTGGCGTTCTTGGCGATGCGCTGGGATAGCACACGCAGCTCACCGGCATGACTGATGTATTCCGTGTCGTAGGTGGACTGGATATTCAGGTATGCGAAGTTGGCGAACAGCAGCACGATGGAAACGATCAGGGTTACGAAGAGGCCCGCGATCAGCGAGCTGCTGCGCATCCCCGCGATAAAATTGCCCATGTTGGTCTTTTTCATTATCTGGCCCCCGCCTGGGCCCACCGCATTGCTAGTTCCATTTGAAGCCACAAGGCCGATCGGTTCGGCCCACCGAAATCGTTGTCACACCGCAACGTCGAGAAACTCAGGGTGCTGCGCCAGCGCCTGCGGGCTGAATACCAGCCAGGGCTGCTCGCGATTGAACACCCCATAGATGAAAGGCTGGAGCGCTGCCTCCAAGGGAGGCGGCTGCTCGGAAAAGGCTTCCACCGAAAAATGCTGCATGCCGAACACCTCATCGACAATGACCCCGGCGAACACGTCCTGGTGCTCGATCACCAGCACCCGGCGTTGCTTGAGCAACGGCGAAAGCTCATGACTGAAAAAGTCGCACAGGTCGATCATCGGCAGTAGGCGTCCGCGCACGTTGGCCACACCCTTGACCCAGGATTTCACGCCTGGCAAACGGGTATGGCGGGGTACGCGAAGGATTTCACCCACTTCGCCCATGGGTGCGACAAACAGGCGTTCGCCCATACGAAAGCCGATGCCGCTCCAGGTCTGCTGGGTTTCCTGCTGCGAGGGCAAGCCGGCTGCCAGCGCTCGGCAGCGCTGGTCGATGCCCAGCAGCAGTTCGAAGGGTGTCTGTACGTCCGACATGCCTGCCTTGGCCTGGTGTTGAGAAGTATCGAGAGTGGTCCGGTCCGGCATCAGCCGGCCAGAACCGCTTTCAGGGTCTGCAACAGGGTCGCCTCATCCACCGGTTTGGTCAGATAGTCTTTGGCGCCTTGACGCTTGCCCCAGACCTTATCGGTTTCCTGATCCTTGGTGGTGACGATGATCACCGGGATGTGACTGGTGTCCGCATCTTTGGTCAATTGCCGGGTGGCCTGGAAGCCATTGAGCCCTGGCATGACGATATCCATCAGGACGACATCGGGTTTTTCCTGGCGGGCCAGGGCCACGCCATCCGCGCCGTTTTCGGCCTTGAGCACCTGATGACCATGCTTTTCCAGCATCTCGGTCAGCTTGTACATCTCGGTCGGAGAGTCATCAACAATCAAAATACGAGCCATGGTATTCCCCATACACAAAAGACGTCAGCGGCCAGTGGCCGGACCTCAGGATAATTGCTCCACCGGTGTGAAGTCGGGCACGTGTGCCTTGATGGCACTGAGCAGTTCCTCCTTGCTGAAGGGCTTGGTGAGGTACTGGTCGGACCCCACGATGCGCCCTTTGGCCTTGTCGAACAGGCCGTCCTTGGAGGAGAGCATGATCACCGGTGTTGATTTGAATGCACTGTTATTCTTGATCAGTGCGCAGGTCTGATAACCGTCGAGCCGCGGCATCATGATGTCGACAAATATGATGTTCGGGTGAGTGTCGGCGATCTTGGCCAGCGCATCGAAACCATCGACGGCGGTGATGACCTCGCAGCCCACTTTTTTCAGTAGGGTTTCCGCGGTGCGGCGAATCGTCTTCGAGTCGTCGATCACCATTACTTTCAAGCTGTCGGAATGCTGTTCCATCATCGCCCTACCATAGCCTCGGTGAGTCGTTATTGTTACGTATGCCTGAGACGGGCCAATGAAGGGGTCTCAGCCCCCTCGCGGCGTCTTTGTAGCACAGTCCCCAGATGGCAATCCACAGAGCGGCAGCCATCCGCTTTTTCCTTGACCGAGGGCATTCACGGCGCCACCCTGACGCCTTGCTAACCCGTTTTTGGCAGTGTCTACTGCCTTGTTCTTATCGCTGCGGAGGATACCCCACATGAGCGTTCGCCTCGGGATCGTCATGGACCCCATTGCAGGCATTGCCTTCAAAAAGGACAGCTCGCTGGCCATGCTGCTCGCCGCTCAGGCACGCGGCTGGTCGCTGTTCTACATGGAACAGCAGGACCTCTATCAGCTGGGTAGCCAGGCCAGAGGCCGGATGCGCCCCCTGCGCGTGTTCAACGACCCCGAGCACTGGTTCGAACTGGATACTGAGACCGATGAGCCGCTCGGCGAGCTCGATGTCATCCTCATGCGCAAGGACCCGCCCTTCAACGGCGAATACGTTTATGCCACCTATCTGCTGGAACTGGCCGAGCAGGCGGGCGCCCTGGTGGTCAACCGTCCGCAAAGCCTGCGTGACTGCAATGAAAAGTTCTTTGCCACGCAATTCCCGCAATGCACGCCTCCAACCCTGGTCAGTCGGCGTTCCGACATTCTCCGCGAGTTCGCCCGCGAGCACCGTGACATCATTCTCAAACCCCTGGATGAGATGGGCGGCGCCTCGATCTTTCGCCACCGCGAAGGCGATCCCAACCTGTCGGTGATTCTCGAGACGCTGACCGACCACGGTGCGCGGCAGATCATGGCGCAACGTTACATCCCCGAAATCAAGGCGGGCGATAAACGCATCCTGATGATCGACGGTGAGCCGGTGCCTTACTGCCTGGCGCGCATACCGGCGGCCGGCGAGACGCGTGGCAACCTGGCTGCGGGCGGCCGTGGCGAAGCGCGCCCGCTGAGCGATCGCGATCGCGAGATCGCCGCCATCGTCGGTCCGCACTTGCGTGCGCGAGGCTTGCTGTTCGTGGGCCTGGACGTGATTGGCGACTACCTGACGGAAATCAACATCACCAGCCCCACTTGCATCCGGGAAATCGACAATGCTTATGGAACGCGTATCGGCGAGCAGCTGATGGATGCGATCGAAGCCAAGCTGCAGGCGCGCGCCTGAATACCCCATGGCATGAACCGGCAGCTTCAAGCTGCCGTGTGGTTCATAGACTTTTGCGCCGGCTCTCGGGCAGACTGCCGGCCTTTTCGACCCGTAGCAGTGCATCATGACCGCAGCTTTTTTGCCTGAACTCGACAACCCTGGCGTGCGTCCTGCCGACCGCCTGGGGTTTACCCTGTTCCTGGCCGCAGTCCTGCATATGGCGCTGATTCTCGGCCTGGGCTTCCAGTTGGCTGATCCGCCAGCGATCAGCAAGACTCTGGAAATCACCCTGTCCACGTTCAAAAGCGCCGAAGCGCCCAAAGAGGCGGATTTCCTCGCTCAGGACAACCAGCAGGGCAGTGGCACCCTGGAGCACAAGGCGGCGACCAAGACCACTGAAATAGCGCCTTTTCACGACACGCAAATCAATCGGGTCACGCCGCAGCCCACCGCGCCGCAACAGGTGCCGCAGGAAGCTCCCAAGGCGGCTGTCGCCACCCGTGCGCCCCAGCCGGTCAAGACGCCGGTGAAGCAAGAACAGCGCAAGACCGAGACCCAACCGCGTCCGGTGCCGGAGTTCGACAGCGCCCAGTTGTCCGCGGAAATTGCCAGCCTGGAAGCCGACCTGGCCCTGGAGCAGCAGCTCTATGCCAAGCGACCGAAGATCCACCGCCTCAATGCCGCCTCGACCATGCGTGACAAAGGCGCTTGGTATAAGGACGAGTGGCGCAAGAAGGTCGAGCGCATCGGCAACCTCAATTACCCGGATCAGGCCCGTCGCGAGCGCCTGTACGGCAACCTGCGCTTGCTGGTGTCGATCCGTCGCGACGGCTCGTTGCACGAAGTGCTGGTGCTGGAATCTTCCGGCCACGCGGTGCTCGATCAGGCGGCGATGCGCATCGTTCACCTGGCGGCGCCCTATGCGCCCTTCACGGGCGATCTGGCCGATTTTGATCGGCTGGAAATCATCCGGACCTGGCGCTTTGAGCGCGGCGACCGCCTCTCGAGTCAGTAAGCAGCAGTAACTTCGTGGCGAAACGCTTTTTGCGGCGATGCTTCGCAGTTGTCAACTCAGGCGCGCCGATGCAGGCCTGACGCCTGTCTCTTGCCGGGCACGCCGGGAAGGCCGAAACTAGGCCCATGAACACTGCTCCGAGCTACCTCACGAATCATCTCCTGATCGCCATGCCACACATGGGCGATCCGAATTTCGCACAGACCGTCATTTACCTGATCGAACACAGCGCGCAGGGCGCCATGGGTCTGGTGATCAATCGGCCCAATGGCCTGGACCTGGCCGATGTGCTCGAACAGCTGCGCCCCGATGACATCCCCACACCGGTCAGCCACGAGCAACCCATCTATGCCGGCGGCCCGGTGCAAACCGACCGCGGCTTCGTGCTGCACGACGGCGGCTGGCAGTTCCAGGCCACTTTGGAGCTTGGCGAGCTGGCGCTGTCCACCTCCCAGGACGCGTTGTTCGCCATCGCCGACGGCACCGGCCCGGCACGCAGTCTGATTGCCCTCGGCTATTCCGGTTGGGATGCCGGGCAGCTGGAGGCCGAGCTGGCCGATAACGCCTGGCTGTGTTGCCCCAGCGATGCGCGCATTCTGTTTGAAATCCCCGCCGTGCAGCGCCTGCAAGCCGCCGCCGCCCATCTGGGCGTCGATCTCAGCTTGTTGAGCAGCCAGGTTGGCCACGCATGAGCGAGACGCCACGTCTGCTGCTGGGCTTCGATTACGGCAGCAAACAAATTGGCGTCGCGGTTGGCCAGGCGATCACTGCCCAAGCCCGCGAGCTGTGTGTGCTCAAGGCGCAAAACGGTGTGCCGGACTGGGCGCAGGTGGAAAAACTGATCAAGGAGTGGCAGCCGGACGCCATTGTGGTCGGCTTGCCGCTGAACATGGACGGTACGCCCAGCGAGATGAGCGCCCGCGCAGAGAAGTTCGCCCGACGCCTGAACGGCCGCTTCAACCTGCCCGTACACACACATGACGAACGCCTGACCACCTTCGAGGCCAAGGGCCAACGCCTGGCCCAGGGCCAGCGTGGCGGCTACCGGGACAACCCGGTGGACGCCCTGGCCGCCGCCTTGCTACTCGAGGGGTGGCTCGAGCAAAACTGTTGATTAATTTTCGGCCCGTTCGGGCCGTCCGCCAAGCAAGGAGAGCCCATGACTCTGCCCAACCCCGCCGAACTGTTGCCCCAGATGGCCCGCGACCTGCGTGCCCACCTCGCCCAGCGACAGATCAGTGAGCCGCGTTTCATCGGCATCCAGACGGGTGGGCTGTGGGTCGCCGAGGCGCTCCTCGCCGAGCTGGCCGAGCCCGGCCCGCTGGGCGTGCTCAATGTCTCCTTCTACCGCGATGATTTCAGCCAGCGCGGCCTGCATCCGGTGGTCAGCCCTTCGGCGCTGCCGTTCGAGGTGGAAGGCCAGCACCTGGTGCTGATTGATGATGTGCTGATGAGTGGGCGCACCGTGCGCGCGGCCCTCAACGAATTGTTCGACTATGGTCGTCCGGCCAGCGTGACGCTGGTCTGCCTGCTCGACCTGGACGCCCGCGAGTTGCCGATCCGCGCGGATGTCCTCGGCGCCAGCCTGTCGCTGGCACCCTCGGAACGGGTAAAATTGCTCGGCCCCGCGCCCCTGGCGCTTGAGCTCCAAGACCTCGCCGCCAATTGAGACCCCCCGCGATGCTGCCCACCGCCGCCAAGTGCCCGCTACAACTCAACTCCCACGGCCAGCTGCGCCATTTCCTGTCCCTCGACGATTTGCCCCGCGAATTGCTCACTGAGATCCTTGATACCGCCGATTCGTTTCTCGAGGTCGGCGCACGCGCGGTGAAAAAAGTGCCGCTGCTGCGTGGCAAGACGGTGTGCAACGTATTCTTCGAGAACTCCACACGCACCCGCACCACGTTCGAACTGGCGGCCCAGCGGCTGTCAGCCGACGTGATCAGCCTGAACGTGTCGACCTCATCGACCAGCAAGGGCGAATCGCTGTTCGATACCCTGCGCAACCTTGAAGCCATGGCCGCCGACATGTTCGTGGTGCGTCACTCCGATTCCGGTGCGGCGCACTTCATTGCCGAACACGTGTGCCCTGATGTGGCGATCATCAACGGTGGCGACGGTCGTCATGCGCATCCCACTCAGGGCATGCTCGATATGTTGACCATCCGCCGTCACAAAGGCGGCTTCGAGAACCTGTCGGTGGCCATTGTCGGTGACATCCTGCACTCGCGGGTGGCGCGCTCGGACATGTTTGCCCTGCGCGCCCTGGGCTGCCGCGACATCCGCGTGATCGGCCCGAAGACGCTGCTGCCGGTCGGCCTGGAAGACTACGGCATGCGCGTGTTCACCAGCCTAAGCGAGGGCCTCAAGGATGTGGATGTGGTGATCATGCTGCGCCTGCAGCGCGAGCGCATGCACGGCGGTCTGCTGCCCAGCGAGGGCGAGTTCTACCGACTCTACGGCTTGAGCAGCGAACGCCTGGCGCTGGCCAAGCCGGATGCCATCGTCATGCATCCGGGACCGATCAACCGCGGCGTGGAAATCGAATCGGCGGTTGCTGATGGTCCGCAATCGGTGATTCTCAACCAGGTCACCTATGGCATCGCCGTACGTATGGCGGTGCTGTCCATGACCATGAGCGGCCAGACCGCTGAACGCCAACTCGAATCCGAACGTGCTGCCGAGGAGCAGAATTGATGGCCACTCGTATCCTCGGTGCTCGCATCATCGACCCGGCCAGCGGTCTGGACCAGGTTACTGACCTTTATATCGATGCCACCAAGCTGGTCGCCATCGGTCAGGCCCCGCAAGGTCTCAAGATCGATCAGGAAATCGATGCGCGCGGGCTGATCGCCAGCCCCGGTCTGGTGGACCTGTCCGTGGCCCTGTGTGAGCCCGGCTATGGGCGCAAGGGCAGCATCGCCAGCGAAACCCTGGCGGCGGCGGCGGGCGGGGTCACCAGCCTGTGCTGCTCGCCACGTACCAAGCCGGTGCTGGACAGCGCCACCGTTGCCGAGCTGATTCTGGATCGCGCCCAGGAAGCCGGCCACACGAAGGTGTTTCCTATCGGTGCGCTGAGCAAGGATCTGGCCGGTGAACAACTCGCCGAACTGGTCACTTTGCGTGATGCCGGTTGCGTGGCATTCAGCAACGGCCTCAATGGCTTCCCCAACAGTCGCAACTTGCTCCGCGCGCTGGAATACGCGGCGACGTTCGAGCTGACCGTGGTGTTCCATTCCCAGGATGCCGACCTGGCCGAAGGCGGCCTGGCCCACGAAGGCCCGACCGCCACACTGCTGGGCCTGGCCGGTATTCCGGAAAGCGCCGAAACCGTGGCCCTGGCGCGCAACCTGCTGCTGGCCGAGCAGGCCGGTGTGCGCGCGCACTTCACGCAATTGACCAGTGCGCGCGGCGTGCAGATGATTGCCGAGGCGCAGGCGCGTGGCCTGCCGGTTACCGCCGATGTGGCGCTGTATCAGTTGATTCTCACCGACGAGGCGCTGATCGATTTTTCCAGCTCTTACCATGTGCAGCCGCCGTTGCGTTCGTGCGCCGATCGCGAGGCGTTGCGCGAGGCGGTGAAGAGCGGGGTGATCTCGGCAATTGCCAGCCATCACCAGCCCCATGAGGCGGATGCCAAGCTGGCGCCGTTCGGCGCTACCGAGGCGGGGATCAGCAGCGTCGAGCTGCTGCTGCCGTTGGCCATGACGCTGGTGGAAGACGGCCTGCTCGACCTGCCGACCCTGCTGGCACGTCTGTCCAGCGGTCCGGCCAAGGCGTTGCAACTGCCGGCGGGTCGCCTGGCGCTCGGTGCGCCGGCCGATCTGCTGCTGTTCGACCCAACGGTGAGCACCGTGGCCGGCGACAGCTGGTACTCCAAAGGCCGCAACTGTCCGTTCCTGGGACATTGCCTGCCGGGCAAGGTGCGTTACACGCTGGTGGATGGGCGCATCTGTTATCAGAGCTAAAAAGCCGCTCACTGCCGCTTGGATCGACCCGCTACTAAATAGATTCGGCCCCATCCATGCTTCATGGGTGGGGCCGATCCTTTTGTCTGGGTCGACGGAGCCAGGTTCTGGTTTTAACCGCGAATGTTCTGTTCGGAAATCTGGTTGTTGAGCGTCCAGAAGTCATACAGCACGCCGACGAAAAACAGCCCGCCGGTGAACAGGTAAATGATTCCAGTGATCCATTTGCCCTGGTACATGCGGTGCACACCGAATACGCCGAGGAAGGTCAGCAGAATCCAGGCGATGTTGTAATCCAGCCGCCCGGAGTTGAAGCGCAGGTCGGCGTCACGGTCCATCGACGGAATTAGAAACAGGTCAATGATCCAGCCGACGAACAACAGGCCAAGGGTAAAGAACCAGATCGTCCCGGTGATCGGCTTGCCGTAATAAAAGCGGTGCGAGCCGAGAAAACCGAAAATCCACAGCAGATAGCCAACGGCTTTGCTGTGGGTATCGTGATAGCGCATGTCGCGTCTCCTGTTTGAAAAACTACCTGCGTTGCCTCGCCTACGTTTTTCAACGGCCTGCTAGCGCACTCGTGCGCTGGCAAAGTCCTGGCGGCCGAACGGGCTGACCTGGTACCCCTCAACATTAGCGCGGGTCAGGGCGAACGCGGTGGGGTGGGCCAGAGGAATCCACAGTGCCTGTTCTTGAATGATGCGCTGCGCCTGCACATACAGCCTGCTGCGCTCGGCCTGCACGCTCTGGGTCTTGCCCTGAGAAATCAACTGGTCGAGGCGCGGATCGCAATAGCGGGCGAAGTTCAGCCCCGACTGCACCGAGGCGCAGGCAAATTGCGGGGTCAGGAAATTGTCTGGATCGCCGTTATCGCCGGCCCAGCCCATGAACAGCAGATCATGCTCGCCGGCCTTGGCGCGGCGAATCAGCTCACCCCACTCGATCACACGAATCTCGGCCCGAATACCGATCTGGGCCAGGTCCGCCTGCAACAGCTGGGCGCCCAGGCTCGGATTGGGGTTGAGCAGGCTGCCTGAAGGTCGCGTCCAGATCGTTGTCTTGAAGCCATCCGCCAGACCGGCCTGGGCCAGCAGCTCACGGGCCTTGGCCGGATCATAGGCATAGCCGGGCAAGTCGCCCGCGTAGCTCCAGGTGTTCGGCGGGTAAGGACCGCTGGCCGCACTGGCGCTGTCCTCGAATACCGCCTTGAGGTAACTGGCGCGGTCGAACGCCAGGTTGATCGCCTGGCGCACCTCGGGTTTGTCCAGCGGCGCATGCTGGGTGTTGATCGCCACGAAGGCAGTCATGAACGCCGGGGTCTGCACCACCTTGAGGTTGGGGTCGGTTTCGGCGCTGCGCACATCCTGCGGCTTGGGCGACAGGGCGATCTGGCATTCGTTGCGGCGCAGCTTCTGCAGGCGCACGTTGGCGTCCGGGGTAATGGCGAAGATCAGCGCATCAATCGCCGGCTTGCCGGCAAAATAGGCGGGATGGGCGACGTAGCGCACCGCAGCGTCCTTCTGAAAGCGTCGCAGCATGAACGGGCCGGTGCCGATGGGTTTCTGGTTCAGTTCGCCAAGCGTGCCGGCGGCCAGCAGCTGGGCGGCGTATTCGGCGGAATAGATCGAGGCGAAGCCCATGCTCAGGGTGGCCAGAAAGGTGGCATCCGGCCGGGTCAGGGTGATACGCACCTGGTGCGGTGCCGGCGCCTCGATGGATTTCACCAGATCCGGCCATTGCATCGACTGGGCGTGGGGATAGCCGCTGGCCGCGCTGGCATGCCAGGGATGGTTGGCGTCGAGCATGCGCTGGAAGCTGAACAGCACGTCATCGGCATTTAACGTGCGCGAGGGGCTGAAATAGTCGGTGCGATGGAAGGCCACGTCATCGCGGAGCGTGAAGTCATAGGTCAGGCCATCGGCCGATACCTGCCAGCTGCTCGCCAGGCTGGGCAGCAGCTCGCCGCGCGTGGCGTCGAATTCCACCAGACGATTCATCAGCACGTCGGCTGAGGCGTTGGTCGTGGTCAGCGAGTTGTACTGCACCACGTCGAACCCTTCAGGACTGGCTTCGGTGCACACCGCAAGGGTGGCGGCCTGGGCCAGCCACGGTGCAAATAACAGGGGAAGAAGGGCAAGACGCATGAACATTTCCTTTAGAAGCGGCTTGGGAGCCGACTGTGTGGCCTACCCTAGACCATGCGCGAAGCAGGTACAACGCTGGGTTGGCGATGAACGGCGGTTCCCCCGGACTCGCGCTGTGCGCCACGCAAATGACGCTTATCGACGCTGTACGGCAGGTATTGAAATGTCAGGAATTCTTGCGACAGTTCGGTGCTTCTGATATAAAGCAGCGCTCTTTTCTAGGGGCCCGGTCCTGCGACAGCAGTGACTGCCGGTAAGACCCTGGCGAAATCCTGGCGCAACGCGCCAAAGCAAGAGATCAAGCGGCCAACCCATGCCGGGTTGGGCATGTGGTTTATAGAGGGCTGAGGCATGTCGAGAGTCTGTCAAGTTACCGGTAAGGGTCCGGTAACCGGGAACAACATTTCCCACGCAAACAACAAAACCCGTCGTCGTTTCCTGCCGAACCTGCAGCATCACCGCTTCTGGGTCGAGTCCGAGAACCGTTTCGTGCGTCTGCGCCTGAGCACCAAGGGCATGCGTATCATCGATAAGCGTGGCATTGACGTCGTTCTGGCCGAGCTGCGCGCCCGCGGCGAAAAGGTTTAAGGAGAATAATCATGCGTGACCTGATCCGTTTGGTGTCCAGCGCCGGTACCGGCCACTTCTACACCACCGACAAGAACAAGCGCACTACGCCCGACAAGATCGAGATCAAGAAGTACGATCCGGTCGTGCGTAAGCACGTGATCTACAAGGAAGCCAAGATCAAGTAATTGATCGGCCCTTGAAAAGAACCCGCCTTCCGGCGGGTTTTTTTATGCCTTGAATAACCTCAGGCCAAGGCCGAGCGCAGCGGCTGTACATGCTGGCGTTGCAGCTCGCTCAGCGTCGGGCAGCCGACCAGTCCGAGCGCCAGGCGCAACTCCTGCTCTAGCAAGCCGAGGGCACGGGCCGCGCCGGCCTGGCCACCGACCGCCACGCCAAACAGCGTGGCACGGCCGAGCAGTACGCCGTCGGCACCCAGCGCACAGGCCTTGGCAATGTCGGTGCCGCGGCGAATACCGCTGTCGAGCAAAACCGACAGCTGGCCGCGCACTGCCTCGCTAATGGCTGGCAGGCAGTCGATGCTCGCCGGGGCGCCATCCAGCTGACGGCCGCCATGGTTGGTCACCACAATGCCGTCCAGGCCCAGCTCCACGCAGCGTCGCGCATCGGCGGCGGTTTGCACGCCCTTGAGCACCAGGCGGTGCGGCCAGCGTTTGCGCAACCGGGCCAGATGCTCCCAGCACAAACCGGGCTCCATCTTGTGGGCCATGAAATGCGCGGCGCCGGCGGTGTTCTTGGCATCGCCGGGCAGATAGGCCAACAGGTTGCCCATCTTCGGCAGGCCCTGGGGCCACAAGGCCCGTTTGATCCAGCGCGGATGGCACGCCACGTCGAGCTTGTTGCGCCAGGTGAGCTGCAGCGGTTTGGCAAAGTTGCGCCGGTCCCATTCGCGGTTGCCGATCAGCACCGCATCGCTGGTCAGCAGCAGGGTGCGGCAGCCGACCGCCTCGGCGCGCCGCAGCAGGTCGTCTTCGACGGCCGGGTCGTTCAGACTGTACAGCTGGTACCAGAGCTCAACGTCCGGCACGGCGGCGGCGACTTCTTCCAGGGAATTGCTCGAGACGGTGCTTAGGGTGAAAGGGATGCCCTTGTCCCGCGCCGCCCTGGCCAACAGGATGTCGGCATCCTTGTAGAGCATGCCATTGAAGCCGGTGGGGCCGATGGCCAGCGGCAGGAGTCGCTGCTGGCCGAGAAACGCGGTGCGGGTGTCGATCTGCGCGCAGGAGATCAGCGTCGACGGCAGCAGGCCGATCTCGGCGAAGGCCTGGCGATTGCGGCGCAGGGTGACTTCGTCCTCGGCGCCGCCAGAAAGGTACTCCCAGGCGAAATGGGGCAGGTGCCGGCGCGCCATATGTTCCAGTTCGGCAATACTCTGAGCGTGTTCAAAGCGAGTGTCGTTACGGTAGCGCCGCATAAGCAATCCTTGGTTGCGAAAAGGCAGAGGCAATCAGCGCTACCGGCCCGCAGCGGGCGCCAGCGCGCCGGCCAAGATTACCAGAGCGCTTGCTTGGGCGGTTCCGTTTGATAAAACGAACGCAGCACGCGACATTTGTGGGCTGCTGTAAAAAATATTGAAAACGATTCGGCCACTGGGTAGGGTGCGGTGATCACCTGCCTCCGCATACCGGCGGCCCCACAAAATAAGAGGAAGCCTCCATGAGCCTGACCCGCAGCGATTGGGAACAGCGTGCCACCACTCTGGTAATCGAAGGCGGCGCCTTCATCGACGGTGCTCTTCGCCCGGCAGTGTCCGGCGCCACGTTCGACTGCATCAGTCCGGTGGATGGCCGTGTGCTCGGTCAGGTGGCCAGCTGCGATCAGGCGGATGCTGAGGCGGCCGTACAGGTGGCCCGCGCACGCTTCGAGTCCGGCGTCTGGTCGCGCCTGGCGCCAGTCAAGCGCAAGCAGGTGATGATCCGCTTTGCCGAGCTGATCGAGGCGCACCGCGAGGAACTGGCCCTGCTGGAAACCCTGGACATGGGCAAGCCGATCACCGATGCCCTGAAGGTGGACGTGACCGCCGCCGCGCGGGCGATCCGCTGGAGCGGCGAGGCGATCGACAAGATCTACGACGAACTGGCGGCCACGCCCCATGACGAACTGGGTCTGGTGACCCGCGAGCCGATCGGCGTAGTGGCGGCCATCGTGCCGTGGAATTTCCCGATGATCATGAGCTGCTGGAAGCTCGGCCCGGCGCTGGCGGCGGGCAACTCGGTCATTCTCAAACCCTCGGAAAAATCGCCGCTGACCGGCATTCGCCTGGCCGCGCTGGCCCTCGAGGCGGGCATTCCGGCCGGGGTGTTCAACGTGTTGCCAGGCTTTGGGCATACCGTCGGCAAGGCGCTGGCGCTGCACATGGATGTCGATTGTCTGGTGTTCACCGGCTCGACCAAAGTGGCCAAGCAACTGATGATCTATGCCGGCGAGTCGAACATGAAGCGCGTGTGGCTGGAGGCGGGCGGCAAGAGCCCGAACATCGTCTTCGCCGACGCTCCCGATCTTGCAGCCGCCGCCGAGGCTGCCGCCAGCGCCATCGCCTACAACCAGGGCGAGGTGTGCACTGCCGGTTCGCGGCTGCTGGTCGAGCGTTCGATCAAGGACCAGTTCGTACCCATGGTGGTCGAGGCGCTCAAGCAATGGCGGCCGGGCCATCCCCTGGACCCGCAGACCCGCGTCGGCGCCATCGTCGATCAGCAGCAGCTGGGCAATGTGCTGGGCTTTATCGAGGCGGGTCGTGCCGAAGGCGCCCAGTTGCTGGTCGGTGGCCAGCGCGTTATGCAAGATACCGGCGGCACCTATGTCGAGCCGACCCTGTTCGACGGCGTGAGCAATGCGATGAAGATTGCCCGCGAGGAAATCTTCGGGCCGGTGCTCTCGGTGATCGCCTTCGACACGCCCGAGGAAGCGGTACAGATCGCCAACGACACGCCTTATGGACTGGCTGCGGCGGTGTGGACCAGCAACCTGTCCAAGGCCCATTTGACCGCCAAGGCGCTGCGCGCCGGTAGCGTGTGGGTCAACCAGTACGACGGCGGCGACATGACCGCGCCGTTCGGCGGTTTCAAGCAGTCCGGCAATGGCCGCGACAAATCCCTGCACGCCTTCGACAAGTACACCGAACTCAAGGCCACCTGGATCAAGCTATGACCCGATGTACCCTTGGGTGCGCACTCGCTGTCTGTGTCTATCCGACACTGTCCGGTGGATGGGAAAAGCGCCATCCACCCTACGGGTTGCTGTAACCCGTAAGGTGGACAACCGTTGTGCGTTGTCCACCGCATGCGACCTGGATTTTCTATGCGTTGGTTAACTTATTTTGCCGTCTGCGGTGCGGTAATCAGCGTCGGTCTGGCGCTGGGCATCAGCCTGCTGCTGGTGTCGTTGCGCCTGGAAGCCTGGGGTTACGGGACCTTTGCCATTGGCGTGATGGCGGCGATGCCGGCCGTGGGCATTCTGGTGGGCTCGGCGCTGTCCGGGCGGCTCGCCCAGCGCCTGGGCAGCGCCCGGCTGATGCGCCTGTGCTTGCTGAGCGGGGCGGTGTCCGTAGGTCTGCTGGCGCTGTGGCCGCACTATTCGCTGTGGCTGCTGTTGCGGTTATGGCTGGGCATGTCGCTGACCGTGGTGTTCATCCTCGGTGAAAGCTGGATCAATCAACTGGCGGTGGAACATCTGCGCGGCCGGCTGGTGGCGTTGTACGGCACCGGCTATGCCCTCAGTCAGCTGTGCGGACCACTGCTGCTCGGCGCATTGGGCAGTGAGAGCGACACGGGATTCTGGTGCGGCGTTGGCTTGCTGGTCGGTGGCGCGCTGTTGCTGGTGGGGCGCGATGGCGCGCCTGAAGTGAGCAGTTATGACGCCAGCCTGCGGGGGCTGCTGCAGTTCTGTCGCAGCCTGCCGGCCATTGCCTGGGCGGTAGCGCTGTTCGCTGCGTTCGAGTCGATGGTGCTGACGTTGTTGCCGGTGTACGGCCTGCGCCAGGGGTTTGCGCCGGAAATCGCCTTGCTGATGGTCAGCGTGGTGGTGGTCGGCGATGCACTGCTGCAGTTGCCGATCGGCTGGCTCGCCGATCATGTATCGCGCCCGCTGTTGTTCCAGGGTTGCGCATTGGCGCTGTTACTCAGCAGCCTGGGCATTCCTGCCCTGTTGCACACGCCGCTGATCTGGCCGCTGTGGGTACTGTTCGGGGCCAGCGCCGGTGGCTTGTTCACCCTGTCGCTGATTTTGATCGGCGAACGGTATCGGGACAGCGAGCTGGTGCGCGCCAATGCCCATGTTTCGCAACTGTGGGGCATTGGCTGCCTGCTCGGTCCGCTGGCCACGGGAGCGGCCAGCCAGTGGATCAGCGGCCATGCCCTGCCGCTGTTGATGGCCCTGGGCGCCGGCGGGTTGGTAGTTCTGTTGCGCGGCAGGCACGGCTTGGCGCAACAGGCCAGCCCATAAGGTATAGAGCCGTTTCGCGTCGTGCCGCGTGCGAGGTCGTTACAACATTCGTTCCAGGCCGATCCAATCGGCCAACCAGGCATTCAGGCGGCGCCACAGGTTGCCGGGCTCGCGTTCGATACGCCGGGTAATGCCCTGGTCTTCGGCCATCCACACCAGGCGTGGCCGGGCGTCTTGTTCGTCCAGTTGCACCTCGTAGCTGATGGACGGCCGCATGCCTTCCAGGGTCAGGCGACGCACTTCGCCGGCCAGTGCGGGGCTGTCCACCAGCACGCCCACTTCGCTGTTCCACAGCACCGAGCGCGGATCGAAATTGAACGAGCCGATGAAGACTTTTTCCCCATCAATGACCAGCGCCTTGCTGTGCAGACTGGATTCGGACGAGCCGCTGAAGCTGTAGCTACTTTCCTCGTCCGGTTGGCGGCGCAGCTCGAACACCCGGATGCCGTGCTTCAACAGGCTGATGCGGTAGGGCGCGTAGGCACCATGCACGGCGGGCACATCGGTGGCTTCCAGCGAGTTGGTCAACAGGCGTACATCGATGCCCTGATCCGCCCGGCGGGTGAGGTCCAGCAGGCCTTCGCGAGCGGGAATGAAATACGCCGAGACCAGCAGCAGTTCCTTGCGGATATGCGCCAGGTGGGGCGACAACTGAGTCGTGAGCAGCCAGTGCGGGTCCGGCTCACGCTCGGCGAGGATCTTGTTAGGCGCATCCCACAATGCCTGGCCGCGTGCCCAAATCAAGGATTCCAGCCAGCCTTGCAGTTGCGGTGTTTGCTGGTAGGCGAGCAGTGGCGCAATGCGCTGCGGTTCGTGTTGCTGGACGTCGGCGAGGTACTGGGTGAGTGTGCGGCGCGCCTTGTCCAGGGTCCGCTGAGAGGGCGGTCGGTAGAGAAAGTGCTGAATCGGCACGCTCAGGCGGTGATTCCAGAACTGGTCGAAGCTTTCCGCCAGGCTGACGGCCACCGGCCCGGCGGCGAGCAGGTCGATGTCGGCGAAGTTGAGTTGCGGCTGGGCATCGAAGTATTCGTCGCCCAGATTGCGCCCGCCGACAATGGCCACGCTGCTGTCGGCCAGCCATAACTTGTTGTGCATGCGCCGATGCTGGCGGTTGAGGTTGAACAGCCTGCCCAGGAGACGGGTGATGCCATTGCTGCGGCCCACATGCAGGGCATTGAACACGCGAATCTGAATGTTCGGGTGGGCGGCCAGCGTGGCAATTTCATAATCGCGCCCATCGCTTGCGGTGTCATCGAGCAAAACGCGCACCCGCACGCCGCGATCGGCGGCGCGCAGCAGTTCCTCGACCAGCAGGCTCGTGCTGAGGCCCTCGTGGACGATGTAGTACTGCAAATCGAGGCTGTGCCGGGCACGGCGGATCAGCTCGGCGCGGGCGCTGAACGCCTCGCTGCTGGAAGCCAGCAGGCGAAAGCCTGATTCGCCAGCCGGATGGGCTTGGGCCTGCTGGCGCAGCGTCAAGGCAATGGGTGACTCCCCCGGGGCCAGGGCTTGGCTGGGGATGGGTTGGGCAATGCTGGTACAGCCGGCGAGCCAGAGCAGGCCGAGCAGCAAGTAGGTGTGCACCTTGAGGTCTCGTCGATGACTGCGGGTGCCCTTTAGCGTAGCGGCAGATTGGCGGACTGAGCGGGGGCTAGGCGTGGCGCCGCCGCCAGGCGGCTGGCGGCAGGCCGAAATGCTGGCGAAAAGCCCGATTGAGTGCGGCTTCCGAGGCGTAGCCGATGTCCTCAGCAATGCGTGCCAGGGTGCGGCCCTCGCGCAATTGCTGGGCGGCCAGCAGCAGGCGCCAGTGACATAAATAGCGCATCGGCGGTTGGCCGATCAGGTGGGTGAAACGCTCAGCGAAGGTCGAGCGCGACAGTCCGACTGCGCTGGCCAGCGCCTCGGTGGTCCAGTGGCGGGCGTGCTGGCCATGCAGCAGCGCCAGGGCCTTGCCGACCTGCGGATCGCGCAGGCCGGCCAACCAGCCATGCTCGCGGTTTGACGAGGTGTCGAGGTAATGGCGCACGGCCTCGATGAAGAGCAGCTCGGCCAGCTTGCTGAGCGCGGTGACCGAGCCCGGCCGCTGCGAGGCAGCTTCCCGGGCGGCGCGTTGGAATGACTGCTCGATCCAGGCACCGTCGGCGATGCGCAACGTGAGGATGTCGGGCAGGGTGCTCAGCAGCGGATTGTCGGGCACCTCACAACCGATGTAGCCGCAGATCACCTCTGTCGTGGCGCCTCCGCCACCGTAGCGCAGGTGGGCCAGCCCAGGACCGTCCGGCGGTTGCAGCAGATGATCGATAATCTGCACCGGTAGCTGTGTGGCGCTGCCGAGGATATGTGGCGGGTTGCGGGGTAACAGGATGATCTCACCCGCCTCGACAGCCAACGGCGGGGCTTCGCCGACGCTGAGCAGCAGGCGGCCGGCGAGTACATAGTGGTAAGCCATGAGATGAGCCGGAGGAAGGCCTTGGGAGTTGAAATCCTCGGGGCCAACTTGCGAGCGTATGCACCAGGGCGCGGTAAATTCGGCGTGCAGGAAGGCACCTGCGGACAGGTGCACCGTCGTCAGCACGCTGGATAACGCATCCACGGCGGCCTCGCTTGGCGGCTGGATCAAAAATGCCGGCGTCTGGGCTATAGGCAGCCCTTGGCCTCTTTTTTACCGTAGCAGGCACGCGCTGACGGAAGCAGGCCGTACGGCAGCGCGTTGACAGGTACAGCCATGCGAGGATCATCCAATGACGATGCGCGACCCTATGGGACTGGAGATTTCCGGTGCCGATCACAACAGCCTGCACCACTATCAAGATGCCCTGGCACAGTTTCAGTGTTATGTCGGCGACCCGCTGGCCACCCTCGACGCCGCCCAGGCGCAGCGCCCGGAGATGATCATGGCCCATGTGCTGCGGGCCTGGCTGAACCTGCTGGGCACCGAGCCCGATGGCTTGGTCGCGGCGCGCGCGGCCTATCGGCACGCCGTGGCTTTGCCACACAACGCACGCGAGCAGGGACACCTGAAGGCCATCGGCGCGCTGCTCGACGGGCGCTGGAAGGCGGCCGGCGCGTTGTTGGAGGATGTGAGCATCGCCTGGCCGCTGGATATTCTTGCCCTGCAGGCCGGCCATCTGGTGGATTTCTTCTGCGGTCATGGACGCATGCTGCGCGACCGTATCAGCCGCGCACTGCCGGAATGGCAGGCACAAATGCCGGGCTATCATGCACTGCTTGGCATGCACGCGTTCGGCCTGGAGGAAAACGCCGATTACCTCGCCGCCGAGCGAGCCGGGCGGCGTGCCGTCGAGCTACAGCCACGCGATGGGTGGGCGCAGCATGCGGTGGCCCATGTGCTGGAGATGCAAAACCGCCCGCGCGAAGGCATCGCCTGGATGCGCGAGCGCCAATCGCACTGGGCGGGTGACAGCTTCTTCCAGGTGCATAACTGGTGGCATCTGGCACTGTTCCATCTGGACCTTGAGCAGCTCGACGAGGTGCTGGCGCTGTTCGACGGCCCGGTCTTCGGCGCCCGCTCGGCGTTGGTGCTCGATCTGGTGGATGCTTCAGCGCTGCTCTGGCGCCTGCAACTGCTCGGCGTGGACGTGGGCGGACGCTGGCGCGCGGTGGCGGATCTCTGGACGCCGCATGCGGACGTCGGCCTCTATGCGTTCAACGACGCCCACGCCATGCTGGCCTTCGTCAGCGCCGGGTACAGTGGGCAGGCTGAGGCGGTGCTGGCGGCGCAGCAGCGAGTGATCGAGACGTGTGCTAGCGACAACCGGCAGTTCAGCGGCGAAGTGGGGTATCCGCTGTGCCGGGCGATCCAGGCCTTCGCCGTTGGCGAGTATGTTAACTGCGTGCGCCTGCTCCGACCGCTGCGTTCCATCGCTCAGCGTTTCGGCGGCAGTCACGCGCAGCGCGACCTGATTGACTTGACCCTGTTCGAAGCGGCGCGGCGTAGTGGCCAATCTGAGCTGGCACGGGCGCTGGCCAACGAGCGACGGCTGGCCCGGCCGAACAGCGCGCAAACGCACCGCCTGGCCCTTAGGGCGAGCCAGACCGAGGCGGCCTGAGGGCGTGGGTTAGCTCAGCTCCTTGAGGCGATGCCAGAGCATGCCCAGTGCCAGCAACGGCGAGCGCAACAGACGCCCGCCGGGGAAGGTGATGTGGGGCACCTGGGCGAACAGCTCGAAGCCGCGGCTGTGCTGTTCGGCAATGGCTTCGCCGAGCAGTTTGCCAGCCAGGTGGGTGGCATTCAGGCCGTGACCGGCATAGGCCTGGGCGTAATACACGTTGGGATGCTCGCGCAGCCGGCCGATCTGCGGCAGGCGGTTGGCGCCGATGCCGATCATCCCGCCCCACTGGTACTCGATGCGCACGTTGGCCAGTTGCGGAAAGACCTTGAGCATCTTCGGCCGCATGTACGCGGCGATGTCCTTGGGGTCGCGCCCGGAGTAATGGCAGGCGCCGCCGAACAGCAGGCGATGGTCGGCGGACAGGCGATAGTAATCCAGGGCCACGCGCTGGTCGCTCAGCGCCATGTTCTGCGGAATCAATTCATGTGCGTGTTCGGGGCTCAGCGGCTCGCTGGCAATGATGTAGCTGCCGGCGGGCAACACCTTGCCGCCAATGGCGGGTTCCAGGTCGTTGAGGTAGGCGTTGCAGGCCAGTACCAGCGTATCGGCACGCACCTGACCTTGGGCTGTGTGCACGCTGACCTGCGGCCCATGCTCGATGCGCGTCACCGCCGAATGCTCGTACAGGCGCACGCCCAGCGCGGCGGCTGCGGCGGCTTCACCCAGCGCCAGGTTTAGCGGGTGCAGGTGACCGGAGCCCATGTCGATCAGCCCGCCGACATAGCGCTCCGAACCCACCACCTCGTGCATCTGCCCAGGCTGCAGCAGGTGCAGCTCATGGCGATAACCCAGGCTGCGCAATTCCTCGGCGTCGGCGGCAAACCCTTCGAGATCGGCGGGCTTGTTGGCCAAGTCGCAGTAGCCCCAGGTCAGGTCGCAGTCGATGGCATACTGCTCGATGCGCTGGCGCACGATGTCCACCGCTTCCAGCCCCATCAATTTCAGCTCACGAACGCCATCTTCACCGAGCAGAGGCAAGAAGCGCTCGACCTCATGGCCTACGCCACGAATCAGTTGCCCGCCGTTGCGCCCGCTGGCGCCCCAGCCGATCTGCCGCGCCTCCAGCAGCACCACCGAGAGGCCCCGTTCGGCAAGTTCGATGGCGGTATTCAGCCCGGAAAAACCACCGCCAACAATGCACACGTCAGCCTGCACCGCTTCATGAAGGGCCGGGAATTGCAGAGTAGGGCGGTTGCGCGTGGCTGCGTAATAAGAGGCGGCGTGCTGCTCCGGGGCATGGGCGGGCATAACGAGATCCTAGGTGCGCGGGTGTGTGGAAATTTTTACGCAGAGTAAGGCGCCCGCCGCCCGCTTGCCAATCATCAAAAACGGGCCGCTGAGCCGAGCAGGTTGTGGCCGCTCGCCTGGCTAGGCAAGCTGATGGCCACAGAGTCCCGCCGGAGAGCCCATCGATGTCCTGTAACAGCCAGAAGATTCGCGCCTTGCGTGGGCAGATCCCCGCCTTCGCCTGCGTGCCGGGTTGTCACGACTGTTGCGGTCCGGTGACCGCGTCGTCGGAGGAAATGGCCCGCCTGCCGGTCAAAAGCGACGCCGAGCATGAGGCGGCGCTGGCCGAACTGAACTGCGTGCATCTGGGGGCCAACGGTTGCGAGGTGTATAACGAGCGTCCGCTGATCTGCCGACTGTTCGGCACCACGCCGCGCATGCCGTGCCCCAATGGCCGTCGCCCCGATGAATGGGTCGAGCCGCACATCGAGGCTGGGGTGCATCGCTTGATTGCGACCACCCGACAGGTGTTGGTGTAGCTCACCGTAACGCATGCGTAGGGCGGCCTCGCCCGCTGCGCGGTGTTGGGATGTAAACGCCGAGGTTACCGGGCAGCCCGCCGGGTGCGGTTGCCCACCGAGCGGTGCCCATGGTGGATGTAAAAAAGCGACATCCACCCTACAGCTTCCCCGCGTGTTTACCCCGGCACCGGCAGTTTCAGGGTCTCCTTGACCTCTTCCATGACGATATAGCTCTTCGACTCGCGCACATGGGGCAGCTTGAGGAGAATGTCGCCGAGCAGCTTGCGGTAGGAGGCCATCTCCGAGATGCGGGCCTTGATCAGGTAGTCGAAGTCGCCCGAGACCAGGTGGCATTCCAGCACTTGCGGCAGTTTGAGCACGGCGCGGCGGAATTCTTCGAAGATATCCCCTGACTTGTACGCAAGATTGATCTCGACGAAGACCAGCAGGTCGGCTTTCAGGTGATGGGGATTGAGCTGCGCGCTGTAGCCCATGATCACCCCCTCGCGCTCCAAGCGCCGCACCCGCTCCGTGCAGGGCGTGGTGGACAGGCCGACTCGCTCACCCAGCTCGGTAAAGGAGATACGCGCTTCGTCCTGCAGGATGCGCAGGATGCTGCGGTCGATCTTATCCAGATCATGACGGGCCCGACGCGGGGTTTTCATGAATATTTACCTCTATTAAAGGCATTATTGCCGTGACTTAACGGCAAATATAGCCAGTTATATAGTGAATATCACTACTGACGCTTTCTTATACTCGGGCTCTTGTGCGGCGCCGTCTGTGCCCGCCATCCAGAATCGAGGAGGTTGTGTCATGCGTGTACTGGTACTTGGCAGCGGTGTGATTGGCACGACCAGCGCCTATTACCTGGCCCGTGCGGGCTTTGAAGTAACGGTGGTGGATCGCCAGCCCGCGCCGGCTCAGGAAACCAGCTTTGCCAATGCCGGGCAGATATCTCCGGGTTATGCCTCGCCATGGGCGGCCCCGGGCATTCCGCTCAAGGCCATCAAGTGGATGCTGCAAAAGCATGCACCGCTGGCTATTCGTCCCACCGCTGACATCAACCAGTACCTGTGGATGCTGCAGATGCTGCGCAACTGCACGGCCAGCCGTTATGCGGTGAACAAAGAGCGCATGGTGCGCCTGTCGGAATACAGCCGCGATTGCCTCGACGAGCTGCGCGCAGAAACCGGCATTGCCTATGAAGAGCGCCAGCTGGGCACCACTCAGTTGTTCCGCACCCAGGCCCAAGTGGATGCCGCCGCCAAGGACATCGCTGTGCTGGAACAGTCAGGCGTGCCGTACGAAGTACTGGATCGTGCCGGTATCGCCCGCGTCGAGCCGGCCCTGGCCGCCGTGACCGACAAGCTGGCTGGTGCCCTGCGGCTGCCCAATGACCAGACTGGCGACTGCCAGCTGTTTACCACGCGTTTGGCGGAAATGGCCAAAGAGCTGGGTGTCGAATTCCGTTTCGGACAGAACATCGAGCGCCTCGAAGGCGACGGTAATCGCCTCGCCGGTGTCTGGATCGACGGCACGCTGGAAACCGCAGACCATTACGTGCTGGCCCTGGGCAGCTACAGCCCGCACCTGCTCAAGCCGCTGGGCATCAAGGCGCCGGTGTATCCGCTCAAGGGCTATTCCCTCAGCGTGCCGATCACCAATGCCGAGATGGCGCCCACGTCGACCATCCTTGACGAGACCTACAAGGTGGCCATTACCCGTTTCGACCAGCGCATTCGGGTGGGCGGCATGGCCGAAGTTTCAGGTTTCGATCTGAGCCTCAATCCGAGTCGCCGGGCCACGCTTGAAATGATTACCGCCGACCTTTATCCGCAGGGGGGCGATCTGGCCAAGGCCGAATTCTGGACTGGCTTGCGCCCGGCCACGCCGGACGGTACGCCCATCGTGGGTGCGACCCGTTACAGCAACCTGTTCCTGAATACCGGTCACGGCACGCTGGGCTGGACCATGGCCTGTGGCTCTGGCCGCCTGCTGGCCGACCTGTTGGCCGCCAAGCGCCCGCAGATCAGCACTGAAGGTCTGGATATTTCTCGCTACGGCGACACCCAGGAGGCCCTTGATGGCAATACAGCGTCTGCACACTGACAAACGGATGAGTCAGGCCGTTATCCATCGTGACACCGTCTATCTTGCGGGTCAGGTGGCCAATGACCTGAGCGCCGATATCGAGCAACAGACCCGCGAAACCCTGGCGATGGTCGAGCAGCTGTTGCTTGAAGCGGGAACCGACAAGCATCATGTGCTATCGGTGACCCTTTACCTGAAGGACATTGATGCCCACTTCGCGGCCATGAACGCGGTGTGGGATCAATGGCTGCCTGACGGCGTCGCGCCTGCGCGCGCCACTGTTCAGGCCGCCCTGTGCGAGCCGGAGATTCTTATAGAAGCCACGGTAGTCGCCGCCCTGCCAGGCTGACTCGAGACGTTCTCATGCGGTCACCAATAAATCTAAAAAAGAGATGATGTAGTAATGAATAAGCAGTCGATTCAAATAGCGCTTGCGTACATGTCTGTGGTGATTGGCGGGGGTTTTGCCTCCGGCCAGGAAGTGCTGCAGTTTTTCACTCACTTCGGCGTGGTCGGCGTCGTCGGTACGCTGATCAGTGGTTTGTTGTTTGCCTTCATCGGCATGCAGATCGCTCGGATGAGTTCAAAGATGCAGGCCGACTCGCACAAGCAGGTGCTGGGCAGGCTATTTGGCGCAAAGGCTGGCCTGGGTGTTGACCTGGTGCTGTCGTTCTTCCTGTTCGGTGTCGGCGTAGTGATGCTGGCGGGTAGCGGCTCGACCCTGAATCAGCAGTTTGCTCTGCCGCCTCTGGCCGGCGCGACACTGATGGCGGTGCTGGCTGTGCTGACCCTGTGCCTGAACGTGCAGCGCATCATTCAACTGATTAGCGCAGTGATGCCGTTCCTGCTGACCATGGTGCTGCTGATTACGGCTTATTCGATTTTCAACTACAACGCGCCGCTGGAAACGCTGGAAGCCGTGGCGACCAGCAATACCGATAAGGCGTCGTCCAACTGGTTCCTCAGCGCGCTGCTCTATGCCTCGTTCAACATCGCCGTGGGCTTCCCCATGCTGGCGGTGATCGGTGGCCTGACCAAGCAACCCAAGGCTGCCGCCATCGGTGGTGTGGCGGGCGGTCTGGGCCTGGGTGTGCTGATTCTGATTCTCAACGTCGGCCTGTTCGCCAATATCAACCAGTTGCAAGGTGTCGAACTGCCGACGCTGGCACTGGCCGGACGCATCGCGCCGTGGCTCAGCGTGCTGATGTCGCTGTCGCTGATCTGCATGATCTACAGCACCGCGGTGGGCATGTTCTTCGCTTTCAGCGCGCGCTTCGCGCGGCCGGAAACCACTCGCTTCAAGCTGGTGAGCCTGGTCTCGATCCTGATCGGCCTGGGCCTGAGCCAGGTGGGCTTCACCAAGCTGGTGGGCACGGTTTATCCGCTGCTGGGCTACGTCGGCCTTGCGCTGATCCTGGCCATCGCCTTCAGCTGGATTCGCGGTCGCTCTGCTGATGCGGCGGCCCAGAAGGCTGAGCTGGAAGCTTCGCTCTAACCGGCACGCATCATCCGAACGCCCCGGCATTCGAGTGCCGGGGCGTTTTTGTTTTTACCGCCTGGCACTGTGTACACCAATCGCGGGATGACGCGTTGTAAATTCTGAACACTGTTGCGATGATTGTCCGATTCTTTCCATCCAGCCTTTTTCTTGAGGAATTCGCCATTGGACGTCGGTGTTCGACTGCAATCCATTCGCAAACAGAAAGGCCTGTCCCAGCGTGAACTCGCCAAACGCGCGGGCGTTACCAACAGCACCATCTCGATGATCGAAAAAAACAGCGTCAGCCCCTCGATCAGCTCGCTTAAAAAAGTACTGTCCGGCATTCCCATGTCCCTGGTGGACTTTTTCTCGCTGAACGCCGAGCACGGCAATGACACCCAGGTGGTGTACAAGGCTGATGAGCTGATGGACATCTGCAGTGGTGCGGTGACTATGAAGCTGGTGGGCAAGGCGTACCCGAACCGTGCCATGTCGGTACTGGACGAAACCTACCCGCCGGGCAGCGATACGGGGGAGGAAATGCTCAACCACGATGGCGAAGAGGCCGGCGTCGTGGTGGAGGGACGACTGGAGCTGACCGTGGGCGGTGAGTTGTTCATCCTCGAAAGTGGCGACAGTTATTATTTCGAAAGCAATAAACCGCACCGTTTCCGCAATCCGTTCGATCGGCCTGCGCGGTTGATAAGTACGACGACACCCGCCAACTTTTGATCCTGCGACCCATTGCCGCATGCCATGGCAGGCATTGGCAAACCCAGGTCGACCTGGCGGAGGCCGGCGGATGCCAGAAACGCGCCGCACATCTGTACTGGCGCAATGTTGCAATAACCCCTAAAGCCCGCCACGAACGCTGCCTGGCCTGTGCGGCATGCTGCTCACGTGTTTCGGCAAACCCGGCTTCCCGTTATACTGTCGCCCGCTCGCGAACCGTGGCCGCGGGCGTTTCTAGCCACGATGAGGGTGTAAGGTGAACTGGACTAAGAAGATGCTGGTGGCCAACGCCGCCGTATTGGCCCTGTGGGCGGTGAGCGCTCAGGCTACGACCAACGATGCCATTGCCGAGCGCTTGAAGCCGGTAGGTGAAGTCTGCGTAGCGGGCCAGGAGTGCAAGGGCGTGGGTGCAGTCGCCGCTGCAGCTGCTGGTGGTGCCGCGCGTAGCGGCAGCGACATCGTCGCCAAGCACTGCAACGCTTGCCATAGCGTCGGCCTGCTGGGTGCGCCGAAGAATCACGATACCGCTGCCTGGCAAGCCCGCGCGGACGCACAAGGTGGTCTGGACGCTCTGCTGGCGTCGGCAATCAAGGGCATCAATGCCATGCCGCCGAAGGGCACTTGTGCAGACTGCTCTGACGATGAAATGCTGGCAGCTATCAAGGAAATGTCCGGTCTGTAAGATCGCACAGCCTGCTGCAACAAAGCCGCCCTCGGGCGGCTTTGTCATGTCTGGACACTTTGGGACAAGCGGGGCGGTTGCCGCGTCGAAAATACTGAGCGGCGCGCCTACTGACTCGCCGCTTTGCTCATGCCATCCTGGGCGCGTGTCTGCGTTAACGGGGGCGTGCGACGCACTGGATACGTGCCTGGCGCAGGGCTATTCCGCCTGCTGCGAGCGCTCCACCTACGCGCTTGAGACCGTTTATTCGACGAAGGTGACTTGGCCGTTTTCGAGCGACTGAATGCGTGCCAAGGACTCGACACGGAAACCATCGGCTTCCAGTTCCTGGCGGCCGTTCTGGAATGACTTTTCGATCACGATGCCCAGTCCAGCGATGCTGGCGCCTGCCTGCTGGATGATCGAGATCAGGCCTTTGGCGGCTTTGCCGTTGGCCAGAAAGTCATCAATGATCAGGACCCGGTCGCTGGCATCCAAGTGGCGGGTGGACACGGCGATGGTGCTTTCCACCTGCTTGGTGAACGAATACACCGCGGCGGTCAGCAAGTTGTCAGTGAGCGTCAGCGACTGATGCTTGCGGGCGAAGATCACCGGGACACCCAGTTCCAAGCCCGCCATGACGGCCGGAGCGATGCCCGAGGCCTCGATGGTGACGATCTTGGTAATGCACTGGTCGCGAAAGCGCTCGGCGAACTCATGGCCGATCTGCTGCATCAGCAGAGGGTCGATCTGATGATTGAGAAAGGCATCGACCTTGAGCACCTTGTCCGAGAGGACCACACCGCAGGTGCGGATTTTCTGTTTCAACTGTTCCACGAGTGGACTCCGGCTTGCTTCGCGAGAAAGCCGCGCATTCTCGCCCATTCCGGGGGCGGCCAAAAGATCTGATGTCAGTCGATTGGTCAGTTTTTACTGAAAACGACCTTGTTATTATTTAAAGGTATAAGTAAATCAGTATTAATTCTTTTAGGTTGCAAGGCGGTCAAGGCATAGTGGCTCCACTTCGCCCTCGCAGGGCTTTCAGACCAGGAGCTGACCGAAATGAGCCTCAAGCTTGGCGACATCGCCCCCGACTTCGAACAGGAATCCAGCGCAGGTCGCATTCGTTTCCACGAGTGGCTGGGTGATAGCTGGGGAATTCTGTTCTCCCATCCCGCTGACTTCACTCCAGTCTGCACCACGGAGCTGGGCTTTACCGCCAAGCTCAAGGATGAATTTGCCCAGCGCAACGTCAAAGCCATTGCCCTGTCGGTGGACCCGGTGGACTCCCACCTGAAGTGGATCGACGATATCAACGAAACCCAGGATACCCAGGTGAATTTCCCGATCCTAGCTGATGCGGACCGTAAGGTGTCCGATCTTTACGACCTGATCCATCCCAATGCCAGCGACACCCTGACCGTGCGCTCGCTGTTTGTTATCGATCCGAACAAGAAGGTCCGCCTGACCATTACCTATCCCGCGAGCACCGGGCGTAATTTCCACGAGATTTTGCGCGTGATCGACTCGTTGCAACTGACCGACAGCCACAAGGTGGCCACGCCGGCCAACTGGCAGGACGGCGACGAGGTGGTGATCGTGCCGTCGCTCAAGGATGAAGAGGAGATTAAGCAGCGCTTCCCCAAGGGGTATCGTGCGGTGAAGCCCTACCTGCGCCTGACCCCTCAGCCGAACCGCTGAGGACCAAGCGCCATGTTGGTCGTGTCCATCGCCGGCAGTCCCGGCACGCGCTCGCGCTCCGGTGAGCTGCTGAACTATGCCTCGCAGTTGCTGCAGCGCAGGGGTGTCGAAGTCGTCTCCTACCGGGTGCGCGACTTCGCCGCCGAGGACTTGCTGTATGCGCGCTTCGACAGTCCACAGGTCCGCCAATTGCTCGAGCATGTGCAGCAGGCGGACGGGTTGATCATTGCCACGCCGGTCTACAAGGCGTCATTTTCCGGCGCTTTGAAGGCGCTGCTCGATCTGTTGCCGGAGCGCGCCCTAGCTGACAAGGTGGTGTTGCCCATCGCCTCTGGCGGCAGTGCGGCGCACATGCTGGCGGTGGACTATGCACTGAAGCCGGTACTGGCCTCGCTCAAGGCTGAGGAAGTGCTACAAGGGGTGTATGCGGTGGATGCGCAGATTCAGTACGTCGAAGCCGATTGCCCCGCTGCGCTGGAGGCCCACCTGCGCGAGCGGCTAGACGAAGCCTTGGAGGATCTGCTCTTGGCCTTGGCGCGTCGCCCGCAACCGCCGGATCCGGTCATTTTGCATGACCGTTTGCGGACGTCTCGCCGGAGTAATTGACCGCAACACCGTTGTAATCACGTTACGAACCCCACCTTACTCGCCCGCGAACGGGCCAGCAGGAAGCCAACAATCCGTTTTGCCAAGGAGCGACTTTGATGAGTCAACATACCGTGCGCCTAGGAGTTGCCGGCCTGCTGGCTGCGGCAATTTCCCTCGGCGCCATCACACCCAGGCCCAGGCTGAAACCCTGCGTATCGGCACGCGGGTACCCTCAAGGCTGAAGGCACGCTGGAAAAGCGTCCGGCCGAACAGGGCATGGAGGTGATGTGGACTGAGTTCCCCAGGCCCGCAGCTTTTCGAAGAGCTGAATGTCGGCTCTGCGGGTCCCACGACGTCAGTGAGGCGGTGGCCATCGCCGAGCGCGTGATCCTGATCGAAGGCGGCCAGGTCGGCGACGTGCAAACGGCCGCCGGTACCGTCACCTCAATGATCACCCCCGCTCGGTGCGCGAGCTGGACCTTAAGGTGGGCAGCGAGGTGATCGCCTTCGTGACCACCGAGGTGTCGATCGCCACGTTGTAAAAGGCGAGGCTCGGGTTGATGCTGACGCGGGGTAAGCGTCACGTTTATCCCGCGTGATGCATGGGTTTAGCGACTCTGCTGCAGGTTATACACAACCTTGGGCAACGGTCGGGGACGCCAATCGAGCAACTCGGCCGGCGCCGGACGGCCGAACCAGTAGCCCTGGCCGAGACCGCAGCCGTGACGGCGCAGGAAAATCGCCTGTTCCGGCGTTTCGATACCCTCGGCGACCACCGCCAGTCCCAGACTGTGGGCCAGGGCGATGACCGCCCGTGTAATGGCGGCGTCATCGTCATCCTCGGGCAGGCCGGCGACGAAGCCTTGGTCGATCTTCAATTTGTGCACCGGCAGGTTTTTCAGGCGCAGCAGCGAGGAATAGCCGGTGCCGAAGTCGTCGATCGACAGGCGCACACCGAGGCTGCACAGGCGATGCAGCAGGCTCTGGGCATTATCGGGGTTGTCCATGACCGCGCTTTCGGTGACTTCCAGTTCCAGATAGCGGGGTTGCAGGCCGGTTTCCTCGAGCACGTCTTTCACATACTGATCCAGTTCGCCCCGGCTGAACAGCCGGCTGGACACGTTCACCGCGATGAAGTCCAGATGGATGCCTGCCTGCTGCCAGGCGCGCATCTGACGGCACGCCTGGGCCAGGACCCAGGAGTCGATGGCGGCGATCAGCCCGCTTTCTTCAGCCACCGGGATGAACACGTTGGGCGGCACCAGGCCCAGGCCAGGATGCTGCCAGCGCACCAGGGATTCGACCCCGAGCACCCGGCCGCTGACCAGATCGATGATCGGCTGGTAATGCAGGCGCAGCTCATCCAGCTCCAGCGCCTGGCGCAGGGCGGCGCCCAGCTCCACGCGCTGGCGTGCCTGCAGGGTCAGCTCCTGGGTGTAGAAGGCATAGGTTTGCCGCCCGCTGTGTTTGGCCTTGAACAAGGCTGAGTCCGCATTACGGATGATCTGCTCGAGTTGCGTGCCATCGTCGGGGAACAGACTGATGCCGATGCTGGCGCTGACGAACAACTCATTGCCGGCAAGACAGATCGGGCTGCTCAGCGTAGCCAGTACCGTTTCGGCCAGACTGGCCGCGCGTTTGGCCTGGTTGCCGTCGTCGCACAAGAGCGCGAATTCATCCCCGCCCAGACGTGCAACGGTAAGCCCCTTGCCGAGGCTATTGAGTCGGTCCGCCACGATCTTGATGACTTCGTCACCCATGCTGTGGCCGAGGCTTTCGTTGATGTCCTTGAAGAAGTCGATATCGAGGAACAGCACGCAACCGCCCCCCTGCCGATGTTTGTAGCGCTCCAGGGCGTGCTGGACACGTTCGTTGAACAGCAAACGGTTGGGCAGGCCGGTCAGCGGGTCGTGGTGGGCAAGGTAATCAAGTTCCTGCTGGGACTGCTTGATGGCGCTGACATCGGAAAAAATCGCCACGTAGTGGGTGAGCATGCCCAATTCATTACGCACGGCGCAGATGCGTTGCCACTGGGGAAAAATCTCCCCGTTCTTGCGCCGGTTCCAGATCTCCCCGCTCCACAGGCCGGCGTTCTGTAACTGTTCCCAGACGACCTCGTAAAAACTGCGGTCATGCCGGCCCGACTTGAACATCTGCGGTGTTTGGCCCAGGACTTCGGCCGCGCTGTAGCCGGTGATCCGTTCAAAGGCCGGATTGACATGCACGATGCGGTTCTTGGCATTGCTGATCAGCACGCCTTCCAGCGTTTGATCAAACACCACGGCCGCCTGGCGCAAGCGATTCTCCTGCTTGCGGCGAATACGCAACTGATTGTCCAGGCGATTGAGTTGCAGGCGCAGCAAGCTGTACAGCAGCAGGCTGCTGAAGGCGACAAAGGTCAGGCTTTTGAGTGTCTTCCACTGCGCCAGGCGTTCGGACTGGCCGAGCCATTCCATAAGCAGATGGTCGCTGAGCAGTACCCAGGACGTGGCGCACGCGGCATACAGCAACGCCAGACGCAGGGCATTACGAGAGGCTTTCATGTGAATGCAAACGACCATCATGAAGAGTGCGCGGAGTATATCGACAGGCGCATGGTCGAGGCTACGACCAAAGGCTAAGAGGGAACCTGGCAGGGGGGCAAAGCCGCATGAATACGGGCTGCCGGCGGCCTAAAAAGGGGCTCCGGCCGCAAAGAAGCCGGACAGACTCCCTGATCAGAGCGATGAAGTCCAGCGTTAACTTAACTCTGCGCGAAAAATTTGCCCTGCCGCAATCTCTGCTTTTTGTGGACTTCAAAACTCATTACATTTCTGTCATAAAGGTTCGCAGAACTTAAGTCGGGATAGACCGGTTCGTTTGGAAATTACCGTGTGGCGGTTTCGCTATGCGGGACGCAGATGTCGCCAGGGTTGTGCCGAGGGGGGTCTTGGGCTGGCCTGGTAGAAGCGAAACGAGGACGTCGGACAGTCGGACAACTGCCGACCGCCTCGAACTAAAAAAATAACTGGAGTGAAACATGAAAAAAACTGCCGTGGCCGTAGCCGTAGCCGTCAGCGCCCTGGGCTTGAGCCAGTTCGCTGCTGCTGATTTCGTCAAGGACAGCAAGCTGAGCCTGGATCTGCGTAATTACTACTTCAACCAGGAAACCGATGGTGGTGCCGAGGGTGGCCAGTGGGGCCAGGCCTTCATGCTCAACTACAAGTCCGGCTTCACCGAGGGTGCGGTAGGCTTCGGTGTGGATCTGTTTGGAGCGGCTGCTTATAAGCTGGCGGACCATGGCGATCAGCAGACTGGCATGCTGTTCGAGCGGTACAGTGCAGATGAATCTGCGGAGCGCCTCAACAAGGCCGGCGCCACGCTGAAGGCTCGTGTCGGCAAGACCACTGCCTATGCCGGTGCCCTGCGTCCCAACACTCCAGTGCTGGTGGCTAACGATGCCCGAATGCTGCCGCAACTGTTCGAAGGCGTAATGGTCACTAACCAGGACGTCGCCGGCCTGACCCTGACCGCTGCCCATATAACCAAGGCCTCGATGCGTGACGAAGATGTCTGGACCGATGCGACAGATGAGTTCGGTGGTGAGTTCTCCCTGGCAGGTGTCGATTACAAGATCGTCGACGGTCTGACCGCTCAGTACTACTTCGGTCAGTTGCACAACACCTACAAGCAGCACTTTGCCGGTCTGAAGTACGCTGCCAATTTGGGTGTTGGCAAGCTGGGCGCTGATCTGCGCTACTTCGATACTTCGGAAGATGGCGATGGTCTGGGCCGCGCTAATCCTCGGAACGACAACCAGCTGTGGAGCGCCCTGGTTAACTATTCGGTTGCCGGCCACACCTTCGGCCTGGGTTACCAGGATCTGTCCGGCGATACCGGTTTCGGACAGATGAGCAACACCAACTACACCATGTCCGAGCGCATGATCGGTGCGGGCCTGATGACTCGTCCGGATGAAACCGTCATGCTGGCCAGCTACGGTTTTGACTTCGGTACCGTGGGCATCAAGGGGCTGAGCGCGACCGTTATTCACCAAAAAGGTGACTATGATCTCGGCGCTGCCAAGGATCGCTCCGAGAAGGAGACCGACGTGATCATCGGTTACGTCGTTCCGGAAGGCCAGTTGAAGGGCTTGGGTGTGCGCCTGATGCACGGTATGTACAGCGGCGATGACAATGCCGACATCGACCAAACCCGCTTCATCGTGAACTACAGCATTCCGCTGATGTAATCACGGTTCTGCTGTAACCGAACCCCTGTCGCCTTCGGGCGACAGGGGTTTTTTATTTCTATCAGAAACGCCGGAGCGGTCCCGGTCCTTTCGCCGCACCCCTAGCCCGGTCTTTCTCTGTCCACCTTGATCTGCATCAATATGGCCGATTGCCATGCTGGCATCGTTGAGCTATCTGTCATGTAGTAGGAGCAGCACATGTTCAAACCCTTGTTGTTGGCCCTTGGCCTGAGTATGGTGACCGGCGCCTGGGCGGCGCTGCCCAGTAATGAACCGATCCAGCCAATCGAGCCGGCCACGGTCACTAATCCGGCCAAGGTCGAGCTGGGCAAGCAGCTGTGGTTCGATCCGCGCCTGTCCAAGTCGGGCTTCATCTCCTGCAACTCCTGCCACAACCTGTCCATGGGCGGCAGCGACAACCTGCCGACCTCCATCGGCCACAACTGGCAGGAAGGCCCGATCAACTCGCCGACCGTTCTGAACTCCAGCCTGAACCTGGCGCAGTTCTGGGATGGCCGCGCGGCCGACCTGAAAGAGCAGGCCGGTGGCCCGATCGCCAACCCGATGGAAATGGCGTTTACTCACGACCTGGCCCTGGGGGTGCTGGACTCCATTCCCCAGTACCGTGCCGCCTTCAAAAAGGTCTACGGCAGCGACACCATCAGCATCGATAATGTCACCGACGCCATTGCCGCCTTCGAGGAGACCCTGGTCACCCCGAACTCGCGCTTTGACCTGTGGCTCAAGGGCGACAAGAAGGCGCTGAACAAGACCGAACTGGCGGGCTACCAGCTGTTCAAGGACGTGGGCTGCACCGCTTGCCACAACGGCTCTGCAGTGGGCGGCAACTCCTTCCAGAAAATGGGACTGGTTGAACCCTATGCCACCACTAACCCGGCCGAAGGTGTCGCTGGCCTGACCGGTAACGATGCCGACCGCATGAAGTTCAAGGTGCCGACCCTACGCAACGTCGAACTCACCTACCCCTACTTCCACGACGGTGCCTACTGGAAACTGGAAGAGGCCGTGGACGTGATGGCGCGTCTGCAATTGGGCCGCAAGCTGGAAACCAAACAGATCGAGCAGATCACGGCCTTCCTGAAGACCCTCACCGGCGAACAGCCGAGTTTCACGATGCCGATCCTGCCGCCGTCCACCAACAAAACCCCGCTGCCGCAGCCGTTCAACAAGTGATGGCTGCCTGAGGCGCAACCTGCCTCATGCGAACGCCTCGAGACCGCAAGGCTCGGGGCTTTTTGTGTTCGGTTGGCTCGTATCCAGGCGGTAACGAGGTTTTGGCCCTGGGCGCCGGAAGCGCGCGGCGCGCCTTTACCGATCCTATGCGTTGTCACGAGCGGGACGGTAGTGCAGCGCCTCGGCCAAGTGGTGGCGGTCCAGGGCGTCGACCCCGGCGAGGTCGGCGAGGGTGCGCGCAACCTTGAGGATGCGATGGGCGGCGCGCAAAGACAGGCCAAGGCGTTCGCAGGCCTGCTCCAGCCAGTGGCGATCCGCGTCCTGCAGCCTGCAATGCTCACGCAGTCCGTTCAGGTCGAGAAAGGCATTGGCGCAGCCCTGGCGGTCCAGTTGCCGCTGACGTGCCTGGGCCACCTGAGCGGCTGCGGCTGCACTGTTTTCGTTCGTCGCGGGCGGGGCGTTCAAGACGGTGGCTTCGCGGGCCACGGTGAGGTGCAGGTCGATACGGTCGAGCAAAGGACCGGACAGTTTGTTGCGGTAGCGCTGGATTTGCTCCTGTCCGCACCGGCAGCGGCCGCCCGGGTCGCCCAGATAGCCGCAGGGGCAGGGGTTCATAGCAGCGACCAACTGAAAGCGTGCTGGAAAACGTACCTTGTCGCTGGCGCGGGCGATAACGATCTCTCCGCTTTCCATGGGTTCGCGCAGCACCTCCAGCACCTTGCGATCAAACTCCGGCAATTCATCGAGGAACAGCACGCCTTGATGGGCCAGGGTGATTTCCCCTGGTCGCGGCCTACTGCCACCGCCCACCAATGCTGGCCCAGACGCGCTGTGGTGGGGATGGCGGAAGGGGCGTTGCGGCCAGGCATCCAGCGGTGCGTGGCTGGCCACAGATTGAATCGCCGCCACTTCCAGAGCTTCCTGCTCATTCAAGGGTGGCAGCAGGCCGGGCAGCCGGCTGCCCAGCAGGGTCTTGCCGGTACCTGGCGGCCCGGTAAAAAGTAGATTGTGCGAGCCGGCGGCCGCGATCAGCAGGGCGCGTTTGGCAGCCGCTTGGCCCTGCACGTCGGCCAGGTCGGGATAGGGACGGACTTCCAGCAGCAGTCCCTGGGCCTGGTAGGGTTCCAGTGGCGCCTGGCCATTGAGATGGCCGACGAGCTGCAGTAAGTGCTCGATGGCGTACACGCGCAGTCCAGAGGCCAGGCTGGCTTCTTCCGCATTGGCCAGCGGGACGATCAGGCTGCGTCCCGCTGCGCGGGCGGCGAGGGCGGCGGGCAAGACGCCCTGTACGGGACGCACAGCGCCGGACAACGCCAGTTCACCGAGGCATTCAGAATGTTCGAGGGATTCGACAGGTACCTGGCCGCTGGCAGCCAGGATGCCCAGTGCAATGGCCAAATCGAAGCGCCCGCCATCCTTGGGCAGATCCGCCGGTGCCAAGGACAGGGTGATGCGTCGCGCCGGGAAATCGAAGCCGGAGGTGAGCAGCGCGCTGCGCACACGGTCCTTGCTTTCCTTGACGCTGGTTTCCGGCAGGCCGACCAGGGTCAGTGAGGGAAGGCCATTAGCCAGGTGTGCCTCGACGGTGACGGCCGGGGCTTCAACGCCCACCAGAGCGCGGCTGTGAACGAGGGCCAGGGACATGCATCACTCCTTGATGACGAATCCTTTGGTGAAACGGCAGCCCGCAGCTCCAAGCGGGGCGGCTGCACTGCAGACACCGCCCTGCCGCAGCCGCGGCTAAAAAGCGCTTCTGCTAGAGGGGCGGCTCGGCCGTGTCGCCCGCCAGCCGGTCTTCCAGCTCGGCAACCTTGGCTTCCAGTGCTTCCAGGCGTGCGCGGGTGCGGGCGAGTACGACCATCTGGCTGTCGAACTCCTCACGGCTGACCAGATCGAGTTTGCTGAACGCGCTTTGCAGGAGCATTTTCAACTGCGATTCCAGCTCGTTATGAGGCAGCGAAGTCTCGCCGCTGAACAAGCGCGACGCTTGATTGCTGAGAGTTTCAAACAGGGCTTTGGGCGGCAACATTGAGGTCATTCCGATGGACGTCGGCGCGCAGTTTAGCACGGGGCGTTAGCCCGTACTGATTCAGCCCCGGGCGGGGGCTAACCACCCGTTAGGACCGCTCGGCTGCGACCTTGGTGGGGCTTGTCTACAAGGGGCTGCACGATTTGAGCGCAGGGGTACCGATGTCCATGCACCGTTGTGGTGCTTCGCTTTCTCTCCATTACGCGCTGCATCGCTCCTATTTCGTATAAATGCTAGTTAAATCAGTGAATTAAAAAGTTGGCAGGCTTTCTGCTTTATCCCTTGTGGATGCGCGCACGAAGAGCGACCACTAACGCTGCGCAGCTCACCGATGCAGCCTGGCCAGGAGATGTAGCGGCTGGGTCTAGAGCCATCGAGTCATTACAAAAGCACGGCACTGAGCTTAGACTTGTCAGCGGGTTCGTACTTCTGGGGCAAGTCCACCTAAACGGGAGAAGTTTCATGAAACTAGTCACTGCCATCATCAAACCGTTCAAACTGGACGACGTGCGTGAATCCTTGTCGGAGATCGGCGTTCAGGGCATCACGGTGACCGAAGTCAAAGGCTTCGGCCGCCAAAAGGGGCACACCGAGCTGTATCGCGGTGCGGAATACGTCGTCGACTTTTTGCCCAAGGTGAAAATCGACGTGGCCATTGCCGACGATCAGCTTGACCGCGTGATCGAAGCCATCAGCAAGGCCGCCAATACTGGCAAGATCGGCGACGGCAAGATCTTCGTCGTCAATCTGGAGCAGGCCATCCGCATCCGTACCGGCGAAACCGATACCGACGCGATCTAAGCAAGCCCTCCGAACCC
>JADGMW010000102.1_pt1 | contig 72696 bp, 86 predicted proteins | sample 8641801 | NCBI WGS metagenome assembly JADGMW01 (sample SAMN16272018, study PRJNA661076) | feces metagenome | isolation source: fecal sample from diarrhoea affected cattle A | host: Bos taurus | place: South Africa: Lokaleng Village, Mahikeng | collected 2019-09
CGCGCTCGCGAGCGGCTTGACCACCTCAGTTACACCACGTCCCGGGACACGACCCTTGAAGTAGCCGAGGGGGAGGCGGTATCGGCGTTCGATCTCGTTGAGAACAACGAAGCTGCGCGCTGTCATGGGCAGAAGTTGACCGGTGCACCACTTCATTAGAGTGCGCTGGTCTTGCGCAGCTCCGCGGGCCGCCAAAGAGAGGTAAAGGTGCCGAACGCTATCGCCATGCCGGCGCATGTGCAGGTCGAGGGCCGTTCTGAACTCGGCAGGATCATCCCACTCTGTAAAGAGCGGCTCAGGGAATTCGACGATCGACTTTGGCGCTGGACCTCGGCGCGCTCGCTCTTTCGGAGCCGACCTCTTATGAGTCGATGGCTCCTGATTGCTCTCAGGTCGCAAAGGTGCGTCACGCTCTTGCACGCCGACCGATCTGGCGACGGCATCCAGCACCGGTTTGATCTGCAGCCGCGCGGCCTTCAGTCTTTCTACTTCGATACCAGTAACATCTGCCAGCGAAGTCCAATCGATTCCGCTTCCTCTGTAAGGAGGGTAAGCCATTATCTCGAGCAGGCCGACGAGGTAGTTCGCCATCAACTCGATCTCGCCATCAACAAGGACGGATTTCAGCCTTAGGCGACAGAATTCCGAGATCATCCGAGGGGTCAGGGACCGGGTCTTTGGCAACAGTATCCTCCTTGATGTAGAGGGTTGCCCATTGGACGAGTCACCGCCTTTGGCAAGACGAACTTCGAGAGAACAATTAGACTTTCCCCAACCACACCGTGGGTGGCTACCCGACGCACTTTCGATTGCAGAGTACCTTCCCCAACCCAGCCAAGTCATGCATCCTGGCGCCGGGGGTGCCATGGCCGATCGGACAAGACAGGGCGAGGATTGGAATCCTTTCGAGCTCGACGCGATTATCGCCGACTATTTCGCCATGCTCGGCGAAGAGTTGGCCAGGCGTCCATACGTCAAAGCGCATCACCGTGCCATCCTCATGCAGCAGACGGGTCGGTCGGCGGCATCGATCGAGTTCAAGCACCGAAACATCTCAGCAGTGCTGCAGGAGCTTGGGCTTCCATGGATCTGGGGCTACAAGCCTGCGCTGAATTATCAGGATGCTCTGTTCGACGCCGTGGACCGCTACCTCAGCGGACATCGCGAAGCCGTTGAGCAGCAGTCAACCCTGGTCGCTCCCACCGTCGCTTTTCCTGACGACGTATTCACAGCCATGCCGGTATCGGCGCGTCGACCGCGCCGCGCCAGCCTGGAGCGACTCGTCCGCAAGTTCGATCCCGTCGAGCGCGATTTTAGAAACAGGCAGCTGGGTCGAGCAGGGGAGGAGTTCGTCGTCGACATAGAACGACGTCGCCTGATCGCCCAGGACAGGACGGACTTGGCGGGCAAGGTCCGATGGGTGGCGATGGAGGACGGCGATGGCGCGGGCTTCGACATCCTATCGTTCGATCCTGCAGGCAAGGAACGCCTGATCGAGGTGAAGACCACCAATGGCGCCGCGCAGACACCCTTCTTCATGACCCACAATGAAATGGCGGTGGCAGCTGAGCGGCCTGAACATTGGCACTTATACCGCGTCCACCTGTTCTCGCAGCAGCCGAAGATCTTCACCGCTCGGCCGCCGCTTGAGCAGGTCCTCAGGCTGGACCCGGAGACATGGCGCGCTGCGCCGGCGAACTTACCCACCTGACTTTAGGGCCGGCTATGATCCTTTCCATCAAGGAGGATCATCATGGCTCAGGTTCTAGCTGCCGCGATGACGGCGACACTAACAGGTCTTGGCTGGATCATTTCCAGATGGCTGAAGCGCGACGCGCTGACGGAGCGTGTCGATCGCCGCCTTAAGCTCATCGCATTGCATCAGCGGATGAGGGAAGCCGGTCTGACACTGAACGACCTCGAAAGGCTGGAGGAGAGGCTAAACGATTTTCCTCCAGGCGTGGTGCCCGCCGTAAAAGTCGGCAGCACATCAGCTGCGGAAACGTTCAGGGAAACTGAACACTCAAAGGCGATCGATGCTCGAAGCAAAACATTGGTTTCTGGAGCACAACTTTGGTGTTTTTAACACATTGGGCTGGAATTCGGGCAACTCATCGAGAAAGAGCACGCCATTATGGGCGAGGCTGGCCTCCCCCGGCCGGACGCGCAGGCCGCCACCGACAAGAGCGGCCATGGACGCCGAATGGTGAGGCGCGCGGAAGGGTCGACGATCCGAGAGCACCCCGCCGACCAGCTCTCCTGCCACCGACTGGATCATCGACACATCAAGCAGTTCGCGCGGGCCAAGCGGCGGCAGAATGGAAGGAAGGCGCTGGGCCAGCATGGTTTTTCCCGAGCCGGGCGGACCGATCATGAAAAGGTTATGACCACCTGCGGCGGCCACTTCGAGGGCTCGGCGCGCCAGAGGCTGCCCGCGAATATCGGAGAGATCGGGTAAACTGCCGGGCTCGGCGCTGTGCCGACGCGGTTTTGGACGCGCCTGGAGCTGGTGCCCGGTGAGGTGGTTGACGAGCGCGAGGAGGCTATCGGCGGCGATGATGTCGATGCCTTCGCCGGCCCAGGCGGCTTCCGGGCCGGAGTCGCGCGCGCAGATAATGCCCATGTCCCGCCCCAGAGCGGAGATGGCGGCGTTGAGAATGCCGCCGACGTGAGCGAGACGGCCATCGAGCCCGAGTTCGCCAAGCACGACGAAATTGTCGAGTGCGTCCTGCGGGATGGCACCCATGGCGGCCATCAGCCCGAGGGCAATGGGGAGATCATAGTGGCTGCCCTCCTTGGGCAGATCGGCAGGAGCGAGATTGATGGTGATGCGCTTGGGTGGCAGGCCGAGCCCGGAGGCCACGAGCGCGGCGCGAACCCGCTCGCTCGATTCTTTGACGGCCTTATCGGGCAGGCCGACCATGAGAAATTTCGCGATGCCCGGCGCAATCTGCACCTGGACGTCGACCGGCACGGCATCAATGCCCTGAAATGCGACAGTGGCAACACGCGTAACCATGCTCGAAAATGCCCCCGGCCTCAATGAAAGCTAACAGAAGCTTAACAAAGGCTCAAGAACGGAGAGCGAACGCAATATGGTCTGTTAACCATGCCTGCTGCCACATTGGTTACCCTAAAGCTCCATTAACTTTGCCCGGCGCAATTGAATGTAAATTTTACTCTTGCGTGCCGAGTACTTGCGTTCATGGGCCTTCCTCTACGCTTCCCCCGTTCCGTTTCTGCCGCGCTGCGCGGTGTCGCCATCGGCTTCACCGTTTTGGCACTGGCGGCCTGCGCCTCTGGTGGAGGCCTCTATGGCGCCATTCCGGGTGACAATCGGCCGCACAAGGCTGTCGATCGGGCGCGCAGCATGCCCGTGCAGGGCATCGACGTGGCGCGCTATCAGGAAAATGTCGATTTTCCGCGGGCCCGCAGCGCCGGCATCCAATTCGTCTTCATGAAGGCGACCGAGGGCAAGGACTATATCGACCCCGATTTCCAGCGGAACTGGATCCGGGCGCGCGACTCCGGCATGCCGCGCGGCGCCTATCACTTCATGACCTGGTGCTCGCTGGCGTCCGAACAGGCGGCGTGGTTTGCCCAGAACGTGCCGGCGGACCCGAGCGCGCTGCCGCCGGTGCTCGACCTCGAGTGGAACAATCACTCAAGCTGCAAGGTGAAGCCGAGCCGCGAAAATGCGCTCGAAAAGATCCGCTACATGCTAGAGGCGATGGAACGCCACACGGGCAAGATGCCGATCATCTACACCGACATGAACTTCCACCGCGATATCCTGGCGGGCGAATATTTCCCCAACGCCTTCTGGCTGCGCTCGACCGCTGCCGAGCCCCATGAGCGCTATGACAACCGCCCCTGGACCTTCTGGCAGTATACCCAGACCGGTGTGGTGCCGGGCGTGAAGGGGGAAGTGGACCGGAACGTCTTCTACGGCAACCAGAACGACTGGCTGATGTTCCTCTCGACCGGTTGCGATCCACGCGCCATTGCCGCGCTCGCCCCGACCGGGCGCTGCCAGTTCTCCAAATAAGGTTTTGTGAGCGGCGTCAGCTGCCTAGAAGCCCACTTGCCTTGACGCCGTCGAAGATGAACTGGACGGCGAGGGCCGCGAGGAGAATGCCGACCACGCGGGAGACCACCGAGAGGCCGGTGAGCCCAAGCAGGCGCTGGATCGGAATAGCGATCAGCAGGGTCAGCCAGGCGAGGAAGAGGATGACCACGATGGCCGCCAGCACCAGCCAGAACTCAAGGTCTGACTGAGCGCCTGTTGTCAGCAGGATGACGGCGCTGATGGCGCCGGGACCGGCCATGAGCGGCATGGCGAGGGGAAAGACCGAAATATCGTGGCTCTGACGCGCCTCGATTTCTTCCTCATCGGTGGTGCCGGTGCCGCCCGAATGGCGGGCAAAGACCATGTCGATGGCGATCAAGAGCAGCAAGATGCCGCCGGCCGTGCGCAGCGCCGGAATGGTGATGCCAAAGACATCAAGGATGAGATTGCCGAGGACGGCAAAGAACAGAAGGATCGCCAGCGCCACCAGCACGCCGCGGGTGGCAAAGACCCAGCGTTGCTGGGCGGTATTATCCTTGGTCAGAGCCGCGAAGATGAAGGCGATATCGGCGACGCCAACGGTGGCGAACAGCGTGGCGAAGGCCACAAGGAAAGAATTCATTTTGGCCCCCTGCGCGCAATTTGCCTAGAACTAGGGCATTTGCGCGCCGAGGCCAAGCTTGGTGACTAGGCGGCGCGGCGCTTCTCAATGGCGTCCCAGATCATCACAGCGATGTCCGGACCACCAAAGCGCTTGATCTCGCGAATGCCGGTGGGGGAGGTGACGTTGATCTCGGTGAGATAGTCGCCGATGACGTCGATGCCGACAAAGATCATGTCGCGCTCTTTCAGCGCCGGGGCGATGGTGGCGCAGATTTCCCTTTCGCGGGCGGTCAGCTCGGAAAGCTCCGGACGGCCGCCGACATGCATGTTGGAGCGCGCTTCGCCTTCGGCCGGGATGCGGTTGAGGCCGGCCACGGGCTCACCATCGATGATGATGATGCGCTTGTCGCCCTTGCGCACGTCCGGCAGGTATTTCTGGACCATGAAGGGTTCGCGGAAGCTTTGCTCGAAGAGCTCGATCAGCGAATTGAGATTATGGTCGCCTTCCTGGATGAAGAAGACGCCAGCGCCGCCATTGCCGTAGAGCGGCTTGACGATGATGTTGCCGTGCTCCTTGCGGAACGCGTGGATTTCGGCGCGGTCGCGCGTCACCAGGGTCGGCGGCATCAGCTCGGGAAATTCTGTGACGAGGATTTTTTCCGGGGCGTTGCGCACGGCCGCGGGCGGGTTCACCACCAGGGTTTTGGGGTGCAGCCGCTCAAGGATGTGGCTGATGGTGATGTAGTTCATGTCGAAGGGCGGATCCTGGCGCATCAGCACCACGTCCTGAGTGGAGAGATCCACGCGGCTGGCTTCACCAAGGGTGAAGTGCTGGCCCTTTTCAGCGTCCGTGACGGTGATGGGCTGGCAAAGGGCAGTGACGACATTGTCGCGCAGGGACAGGGTATCGGCCGTGTAGTGCAGCAGTTGATGCCCGCGCGCCTGGGCTTCGAGCATCATGGCGAAGGTGGAATCACCGCGCGGATTGATGGTGGAGACATGGTCCATCTGGACGGCGACTTTGAGCATATTTGTCCCTTTTCGCGATGGGCGCTCCGGATCAGGCGCCCGCGTCAAATGCATTGATGAGATGGCGCGGCCAGCGGCCAGGTGCAAGGAAAATAACGTCGAACCGGCAGGACTTTTCCGCCTCGCGCGGATGGCGGGAAAGCCAATGCTCGGCGGCACGGATGATCCGGGCCTGGTTGATGGCTTCAAGTGCCTCGGCTTCGCTCGCCGCTTTGAGGCGGGATTTGACCTCCACGAAGACGATGGTGCCGCCGCGCTCGGCAACGACGTCGATCTCGCCGCCGGGTGTTTTGTAGCGGCGATCCCGGATGCGGTAGAATTTGAGCTGCAGGAAGAAGGCGGCCAGCGCTTCGCTGCGCTGACCATAGAGATTGGCTTTTTGTCTTTTATTCCCGGGCCTTGAGAGCGAGGGCGGCATCGTAGACCTCCTTGCGCTTGAGCGCGTAGCGCTGGGCGATTTCGTCCACCGCGCTGCGCATGGGCTGGTCGGCCATTGCGGCTTCGAGGGCTGCTTGCCAGTCTTCAGCAGATGGAGCGGCCGGCTCGTCGGCACCGGCAACGCTGATGACGGCTTCGCCCTTGGTGTCGTCCTCGGCAAATTGCGCGGCGAGTTCGGAGAGGGGGCCCCTGAACGTGCGTTCGAAGCGCTTGGTCAATTCCAACGAGACGCTGGCCTGACGGTCGCCGAACACTTCTGCCATGGCGGCGAGCGTATCGGCGAGACGGCGCGGAGACTCGTAGAACACGAGTGTTTCACGTGAATCCGCCAGTTTTGCCAAGGCATTAGCGCGGGCGCCGGCCTTGTTGGGGAGGAAGCCGTGGAAGGCGAAAGCGTCGGTGGGGAGACCCGCAACGACCAGCGCCGAGAGCAGGGCCGAAGCGCCGGGAATGGGAAAGACCGGCAGGCCGGCTTCGGCGAGGGCACGAATCAGCGGGAAGCCGGGATCGGAGAGAAGCGGTGTTCCGGCATCGGAGATCAGCGCGATGGCTTCGCCGGCGGCGATGCGCGAGACGATCTCCTCGGCCCGGGCCCGCTCGTTATGTTCATGTAAAGCCTGGCGTTTTCCCTTGATACCGTAGTGATCGAGCAGGCGCGCCGAGGTGCGGGTATCTTCGCAGAGCACGATGCTGGCAGCGGCCAAGGTCTCGAGAGCCCGGACGGTGATGTCGCGCAGATTGCCGATCGGGGTGGAGACGACATAAAGCCCGGCCGCCAGCGGTGGGGCGGGAAAGTCGGTGCCGGCGATGTAATAACGGGGGTCGGTCACTGTGCTCCGGGGGTTGGGCGAGGCTTAGCATTGGTTAACCTGAATGGGGGACAATGTTAACGGACTGTGATCATTTCGAACCCCTGAAGGTGAATTTGCACCACTTCCGTCACACCAGACGCGGCGTCCTTGCCCTCATCGCTTCGGGCCTGCTGACCGCCTGTGCGCCCGGCACGCTGCAATGGGGATCGCGCACGCTTGGTTGGCCGGAGCGCGGGTCTGGTGCAGGGCAGGGCAGCGGCCCTACCCAGAGCGTGCAGCCCCAACCGGAACAACGCACGATGGGTTCGGGACGCACCGAGGTGTTCGGGCGGGGACCGGTGCCGGTGGCGATGCTGATGCCTCTCTCGGGGGATGCGGCTCTGGTGCAGGTAGGCACCTCGCTTGCCAATGCGGCCAAGCTCGCTATCGGCTTCATCGAGGCCAATCCCAATATCGGGGAGAATATCACCATCACGCTGCACGACAGCGGGAGCGGGGCAGCGGGCGCGACCAGTGCGGCGACTGCCGCTGTGCAGGCCGGGGCAAAGCTTATCCTCGGGCCGGTCAGCGCCGACCAGGTGAGTGCTGCGGGCACCGTGGCGCGGACGGCGGGCATAAAACTGATCGGCTTTGCCAATAATCCGTCGGTGGCCGGGCAGGGGGTGTTTCTTCTCTCGGTGCTGCCGGACATGGAGATGAAGCGGGCCATTGGCCACTTGAAAGCAGATGGGCGCCGCGGCCTGGCGGGGATTTTTCCGGCGACGCCCTATGGCGAAGCGCTGGCCACCGCCTTCCGGCAGCAGGCGATTGCGGCGGGGTTCTCGCCGAGCGCGGTCTATATGTTTTCCTCGCCCGGAGAGGCCGCGCAGATTGCGGCACAGGCCAAGCCGCTGATCGACCGGAACGCCATTGACGCGATCTTCCTGCCCGAGCGGACCAGCGCGCCGGCCTTTGCAGCAGCCCTATTGCAGGCGGGCGCCATGCCGGGGGATCTGTTGCAGCTCGTGGGGTCAGCCGATTGGGCGGGAGATGCCGCCATTCTTGCCGCGCCGGGATTGCAGGGGGCGATTTATCCGGCGGTGGACGAGGCGGGGTATAATGCCATTGCTGGCGATTATGCGGCGCGGTTTGGGGGGCGGCCACACCAGCTGGCGACACTTGCCTATACGGCGGTCATTCTCGCCAATGTGAACCGGCTGTCCCTCGCGACACCGCCCTATGACACGACGCTGCTGACCGCGCCGGGTGGATTTAACGGCCGGGATGGGCAGTTCCGGTTTTTGTCCAATGGACGGGCGGAATATGCACTGGCGCTCCGCAAGGTGCAGGCTGGGGGGGTCGTGGCCGTGGACGGGGCGAAGATTTAAGCGCGCGAAGGGAGCTGGGCGATCGCGGTGTGTGTCATCGGCTGTTCTGCGCGGTTGAGATTTTACCCCCACCCTTGATCCCTCCCCACAAGGGGGAGGGAGACGACTGATGGAATGATGGTCGAATGGGCCGCGTTGTCTGATGGCTCACCGGGCAGGCTTCCCTCCCCCTTGTGGGGAGGGAATGAGGGTGGGGGCGGGCAACTCCATAGTCTCCAGCTTGCGCGAAGACCCCCACCTGGCCTCCCCCTGGAGAAGGGGAGGGACGATGGGGCCGAGAAGCCGGTGGCCTAAAACAAAAAATCCCCACCGAGGCGGGGATTTTGGTTTGTCGTGAGCGACCTGATCAGGCGCTTTTGTCGATGTTTTCGCCGTTGGGGGCCGGGGGAGCGGCGGGGCCGCCCTTGGAGACGCCGACCATGGCGGGGCGCAGGACGCGTTCGCCGATGGCAAAGCCTTCCTGGACAACCTGAACAACCGTGCCTTCAGGCACTTCGGTGTTCGGCACTTCGAACATGGCCTGGTGCTTGTGCGGATCGAATTTCTGGCCGGCGGCCTCGATCTGCTTGACGCCATGCTTGGCAAGGAGGCGCTGGGTTTCGCGCTCGGCCAGCTCGATGCCTTCAATGAGGCTTTTCAGCGTGCCATCAGCGGTGGAGCGCTCATCGGCCGGGATGACCATCAGGGCGCGGCTCAGCGCATCCGTGGCCGAGAGCATATCGCGGGCAAAGCCGGCGATGGCATAGGTGCGCGTATCGGCAACGTCGCGCTCGGTGCGCTTGCGCAGATTTTCCATCTCGGCAACCGAGCGCAGAAGGCGATCGCGCAGTTCTGCGTTCTCGGACTGCAGGGCTTCGACGGGATCGACCTCCGAAACGGTGTCGGTGGCGAGATTTTCAATGTCCGGCGTTTCGCCTGTCGTGGCGTTCTCGTCGCTCATCTCATCTCCATGGGCGCTGTAAAACTGTTGTGCCCCGCATATCGGCCAAGGCGGCAGGTTTTTCAATAGTGGGACTGCGGTTCGGGTCCCGCACGGCCGATTAGCCGCGCTTTGTTGCCATGAGGCGGGTGACCAGATTGGCGGTGTAGTCGACGACCGGCACGATGCGGGCATAATTGAGCCGCGTCGGGCCGATGACGCCGAGCACGCCCACCACCTTGTCATTGGCATCCTTATAGGGCGAGAGAATCACCGAGGAGCCGGAGAGCGAAAAGAGCTTGTTCTCCGAGCCGATGAAGATGCGGACGCCCTGGGCCTTTTCCGCGTCGCCGAGGAGCTCGAGCAAGCCATCCTTGCTTTCAAGTTCGTCGAAGAGCTGACGCATCCGGCTGAGGTCTTCGCTGGCCATGGTGTCGTTGATGAGATTGCCGCGTCCGCGAACAATGATCGTGGGGGCGCTGGCGCCGCTCTGCTTGCCCAGAGTGGCAATGCCGGCGTCGACCAGTTTCTGGGTCAATTCGTCGAGCTCGGCGCGCTGTTCCTGCCGGCGTTCGGCAAGAATTTTCTGGGCCTCTGCGAGGGTGCGGCCGACGACATAATTGGCGAGGTAATTGCTCGCCTGGGTCAGCGCGGCGGCAGTGAAGCCGGGCGGCAGTTCCATGATGCGGTTTTCGACCTGACCATCATCGCCGACAAGCACGGCCATGGCCCGGCTTTGGTCGAGCCGGACGAATTCGATGTGGCGCAGCACCATGTCCGCCTTGGTCGCGATAACCACTCCGGCGCCATGGGAGAGGCCGGACAGCAGCGACGAGGCCTCGGTGAGAAGGTCTTCGACCTGTCCACGACCGGCATTGCCTTCGATGTGACGGGCGATCTGGCTGCGCTCGGTCTCATCGACGGCACCCACTTCGAGCATGGCATCGACGAAAAAGCGCAGGCCCAGCTGCGTCGGGGCGCGGCCGGCGGAAGTGTGCGGGGCAGCGATGAGGCCAAGATCTTCGAGATCGGCCATCACATTGCGCACCGAGGCGGGCGAGAGTTCGACCTGCAGCATACGGCTGAGATCGCGCGAGCCAACGGGCAGGCCGGTATCGAGATAGCGTTCGACCAGCCGCCGGAAAATATCCTGACTGCGGGCGTTTAGCGCGCTAAGAAAATCCTCGGATGGGCGGTTCATGGTCTTTTTGCTTAAAATTTTCGGCTTTAACCTTGCGCTCTTATTTAAGCGCTGAAGGCCCGAACGCCAAGCGCCGAGCGCTTGTGGAGGGCGGCGATGAAGGTTAAGAGGCGGTTAAGGACTATTTGCCAGAGAATTTGAGGTGCCCATGCGGCCATCCCTGCGCGCCCCCGACCAGATGCGGGCCGTCACCATAGAGCGCAATGTGGCCATGAAAGCTGAAGGCTCATGCCTTATCAGCTTCGGTAACACAAAGGTGTTGTGCACCGCTTCGGTCGAAACCAGCCTGCCGGGCTGGCTGCGCGGCAAGGGCCAGGGCTGGGTCACGGCCGAATATGGCATGCTGCCACGCGCCACCGGTAGCCGCACCCGCCGTGAGGCCACGGCCGGCAAGCAGACCGGCCGCACCCAAGAAATCCAGCGCCTGATCGGCCGCTCGCTGCGCGCCGTTGTCGACCTCACCCTCCTGGGCGAGGCGCAGATCACCCTCGACTGCGACGTGCTGGAGGCCGATGGCGGCACCCGCACCGCCTCGATCACCGGCGCCTATGTGGCGCTTGTGGACGCCATCCGCTGGATGGAAGAGCGCAAGCTGACCAAGGGCCAGGCGCTGAAAGACAGTGTTGCGGCGGTGTCGTGCGGGATCTATCGCGGCGCGCCGGTGCTCGACCTTGATTATCTCGAGGACGTGGAAGCCGAGACCGACGCCAATTTCGTCATGACCGGCTCGGGTAAATTTGTCGAAATCCAGGGGACGGCAGAAGGCGCGCCGTTCGACCGCGCCGAGCTCGAGGCGCTGATGGACCTTGCCGGCAAGGGCATTGGCGAATTGAGCCTGCTGCAACAGGCGGCGCTCAACGCATGAAGACGCCACGGGACCTGATTGCAGCCCTGTCCAACCGCACCGCCGAGACCCGGCGGGCGGGCAGGCCGGCGCGCGCCGGGGCCCATGGCGAGACGACACAGGATGTCGCGCCCGATTGCGCCATCTGGAATGACATTGTGCGCGCGCTCGATCTCGGGTGCGGCGCCGAAAAGAACGGAAGCGCCAAATGAGCACTCTCCCCCGCCTGCGCCGCGGCGACCGGCTGGTCATCGCCACCCATAATGCGGGAAAGCTCAAGGAGTTTCGCGAGCTGTTCGAGCCGTTTGGGCTTGAGCTGGTGTCCGCTGGCGAACTGGGCCTGCCCGAGCCGGAAGAAACCGGCACGACTTTTGCCGAAAATGCCCGCACCAAGGCCCATGCTGCCGCCAAGGGCGCCAATATGCTGGCGCTTTCCGATGATTCGGGAATCAGCGTCGATGCGCTCGATGGCCAGCCGGGCGTCTACACGGCCGACTGGGCCGGCGTGCCGCGCGATTTCGGCAAGGCCATGCAGCGGGTGGAAGACGAATTGCAGGCCAAGGGGGCAACCGATCCCGCCCAGCGCCGCGCCGCGTTCAACGCTACGCTCTGCCTTGCCCATCCCGATGGTCGCGACGTGCTCTATGTCGGCACCTGCCCGGGCACGCTGATCTGGCCGCCGCGCGGCACCCAGGGCCATGGCTATGACCCGATGTTCATGCCCGACGGGCACGAGATCACCTTTGGCGAGATGGCGGCCGAAGTGAAGCATTCCTGGTCGCCGGGACAAGAAGGTCTGTCCCATCGCGCCCGCGCCTTTGCCCAATTCGTGGAGAACCAGATTGAGCGCTAACCCGAACGACCTGTTCGGCGTCTATGTGCATTGGCCGTTCTGCGCGTCCAAATGCCCATATTGCGACTTCAATTCCCATGTGCATCGCGGCCCCTTCGACGAGGACGCCTATGTCGAGGGTTACAAGCGCGAGATCGCCCATATGGCCGCGCTGGCGCCGGGTCGGCTGGTGCAGTCGATCTTTTTCGGCGGCGGCACGCCTTCGCTGATGAGCCCCAAGGCCGTCGGGACCATTCTCGACGCCATCGCCGGCGCCTGGCAGATCGACACCAACGCCGAGATCACGCTCGAAGCCAATCCGACATCGGTGGAAGTGGACCGGTTCCGCGGTTTCCGCAGCGCCGGGGTGAACCGGGTGTCGCTGGGCGTGCAGTCGCTGCGCGAGGGTCCGCTGGCCGAGCTTGGCCGTCGCCACAGTGTCGACGAGGCCATCGCGGCCGTGCGCGTGGCGCAGTCGATCTTTGATCGCTCAAGCTTTGACATCATCTATGCCCGCCCCAAGCAGACGCTTGAGGACTGGGAGGACGAGCTCAAGGAAGCCATCTGGCTGGCGCGGGGGCACCTCAGCCTCTATCAGCTGACCATTGAGCACGGCACGCGCTACTATGACCTCTATAGCGCCGGCAAGCTCAAGATGCCGGATGAGGATCTGGCGGCCGATTTCTACGAGATGACGCAGGAGCTGACGGCCGCCGCCGGCATGCCCGCCTACGAGATTTCCAACCATGCCGTGCCCGGCCAGGAAAGCCGGCACAACATGCTCTACTGGCGCTATGGCGAATATGCAGGGATTGGCCCGGGCGCGCACGGCCGGCTGATGGTCAACCACCAGCGCCACGCCACGGCGACCGAGAAGATGCCGTTCGAGTGGCTCAAGCTCGTCAACGAGTTCGGCCATGGCATGACCACCGACGATGTGCTGACCTGGGAAGAGCAGGGGGATGAATTCCTCGTCATGGGGCTGCGCCTCAAGGAGGGCATTTCCCCGTCGCGGTTCATGTCGATCTCGGGCCGGTCGATCGCCGAAAAGCAGATCGAGGCCTTAAAGGGGTATGGATTTGTCGAGACCCTGCCCAATGGCAATATCCGGGTGACGGAAAAAGGCTTTCCGGTGCTCGACGCAGTGGTGGCGGATCTGGCGGCGTAAAACGCCGACAGATCCTCAATGCTATGGCGCCATAAGAGGCGCAAGAGCGGCGCGGGTTTCGACCAGCGCCGTTTTCGTATCGGCTGTCGGGCGGAATTCGAGGCCGATATAGCCATCATATCCCTGGGCGATCAGCGCAGTGAGCGGGGTGAGCAAATCGAGCTTGCCCGAGCCCGGCTGGTTGCGGCCGGGGCGATCGGCGATGTGCAGATGGACGATGTGGTGGCCGCGATTGCCGATCACGCTGATAGGGTCCTCGGCCATGACCATCGAATGGTAGAGATCATAGGTGATGCCGATCTCTGGACGGTCGACCGCATCCATGATGTCGAGGGCCTCACTCGTGGACGTAAGAAAATAGAGCGGGTGATCGACCCGGTCATTGAGCGGCTCAAGCCCCAGTTTTACCCCTGAGCCCTCCAGCACATCGGCGGCGCGTTTGAGGACGCTGGTGAGGGCATCGCGCTGGCGCTGGCGATCGACGAGCAGGCGGTTATTGCCCGATTGGCAGATCAGCACCGGTGCACCGAGCCGCACGGCCACGTCGCGGCTCTGTTCGAGGCCACGCAGGAAATCGTCGTGGGTCTTGGGATTGGTGAGCTTGGCAAAAGGCTCGGCGACGATGCCGGCGAGTTTCACGCCGGTTTCGTCGAGCGCGCGCTCGATGGCGTCGAGATCCTTGTTGGACCAGAGCCAGAATTCGACGGCCTCAAAGCCTTCGGCCCTGGCCAGATGGATGCGCTGGACGGGATCAGAACTCTCCGCCGTAAAGAGCATTTCGATGCAGGCGGAGAGTTTTGTCATTTTTTACGCGAGCCTTGTTCCGGAGCCGGCCATTTCGGCCAGGATTGCCCGGGCAGCTTCGGCCGGATCGGGCGCTTCCACAATAGGGCGGGCGATGACGAGATGGGTGGCGCCCACGGCGAGGGCCTGGGCGGGGGTCATGATGCGCTTCTGGTCGCCGGCTGCGCTGCCCGCCGGGCGAATGCCGGGGGTGACGATGGCGAGCTTCGGCCCGACGATGGTGCGGACCATTTCGGCTTCGTGCGAGGAGGCGACAATGCCGCCAATGCCGGCTTCACGCGCCTGCTGGGCGCGCAGTGCAACGAGGCCCGCCGCGTCGCGCTCGTAACCGGCCTCCTTGACGTCGGCATCGTCCATCGAGGTGAGGACGGTTACGCCAAGCACGCAGAGGTTAGAACCCTCGGCGGCGCGAGCGGCGGCGCGCATGGTCTTGGGATAGGCGTGGACGGTCAGCATGGCCGCGCCGGTTTCGGCAAAGGCGGCAACGCCCTTTTCGACCGTGTTGTCGATGTCGAGGAGTTTTAGGTCAAAAAAGACCTTCTTGCCGGCGGCGATCAGATCCTTGCCCAGGGCAAAGCCGTCAGCGCCATAAAAGCACTGGTAGCCGATCTTGTAGAAATCTACCGTGTCGCCCAAGGTGGTGACGATTTCCTCGGCGCGTGCGCGTGACGACACGTCGAGCCCAACAATCAGCTGGCCGGCCATGGCAGTTTCCTTTCTGTCGCGATCGGCGTGAGGTCGCATATCGGCCGGGCGGGAGCAAGGCAAAATTGCGGGGAGTTTGGGCTGCTATGGCGCCATAGCAGCTTGCCAGAGCGATGCTATGACAGCATAAGGCCCCCGATTCCCTTCCTGATTTGCCCGGATTTTCATGCAGCAGCAGGCTCTTTCGACCCTTGTCGCCTGGATGCGGCTCGACCAGTCCATCTCCGCCTTCCACACCATGCTCAAGGCCAGACACGGCATTACCGGGCTGCAGCTGGCCGTGCTGCATATCCTGGCCGAACGCCCGCACATGGCGCTGGCGGCGCTGCGCAAGGGGCTCAACATGCATGCAGCGACCCTTGGGCAGTCGATCGACGAACTGCGCCGGCTCGAGCTCTGCATCGTGCGCACCGATCCACGCGACCGGCGGGCCCGGTTGGTGGCGATCACTGAAAAGGGGCTGGAGCTGGTCAAAGCCGTTCCGCTGGCCGGGCCAAACAGGCTGCGCCAGATCGAGACCGATCCGGCCCGGCTCGATCAGCTGACCACAGCGCTCAATGATGCGCTCGATATTTTTGGGCTGGCGGAGAAGGGGTAGGGAGCGCGGTTAGGTCGTATTTTTACCCCACCCTCTTTTAAGCCGCTCGACCTAAGGCCTCCTCATCCGGCCTTCGGGCCACCTTCTCCCTCAAGGGAGAAGGAAGAACAGAAACCAGTTGTCGGTCTAGCCTTTCCACCAATCGAGTAAAATATCCTCCATGGGCACCCAGTCGGTGAGGAGGGCGAGGGTTTTCATGTCGAAGACAAAGCCATTGCCGCCGCCCTGAGCGCCGCGCCGGCTCTGGTCTTCTTCGCGCGAAATCGGCAGCCCGCCGAGATGGCATTTAAGCAGCGTGCCGACGGCGCCGTGGCCGCAGAAGATGGCCGGGGTATCTGGCGGCACCGACTGCAGCGCGAGACCGACCGTGGCGACGATGCGGACCTGCGCGTCGCTGGCCGTTTCCCAGCCATCGATACTGGTGTCGGGTGCGGCGAAAAAAGCGTCGGCCGTGGCTTCAAAGAGAGGGGCCGGCAGAAAACCGGTGGCGGTACGGTCGTTTTCGCCCATCAGGTGATCAGAGAGGGCCGGAGTACCGGTGATCTCGGCAAAGAGATCGGCCATCTGCATGGCCTTGGTCTCGCGGCTCGTGAACACAAAAGCGCCCGCCGGAATGGTCCGGCGGGCGATAAAATGTTCAACGCGTTGGCGCCCCTCATCCGAAAGGGACCACAGGGGCACCGGGATGAGAGGATCCATTTGAACCTGGGGGTGGGTCAGATAGAGCGCCCGCATGATCTTTACCCCCGGCTGAAATGGGTGAGTTCTTCAACGATCTGATCGACCTTGCGGATGATCGCCGGTTCAACCGGCTCGCCCTGTTCGTTGAAGGCTTCCTTGGCGGGGCCGATGCCGAGGAGGGTTGGCACGACCAGCGTGCCGATTTTGGTCAGCGATTCGCGCAGATGGCTGAGGCCCCAGATGGTGCCGTATTTGCCCGAGCTGACGCCGCCAATGCCGAACACGGCATGACGGAAGGGGCTTGGCCGCTGCCGGCTGAGCCAAGTGATGGTGTTCACGATGAGCGGGCTCGCGCCGCCATTATATTCAGGCGAGGCGATGAAGACGATCTCGTGGGTGCGGAACATCTCGGCGAGGCGCACTGCCGCCTCCGGAGTGTTGTCGGCCTCCAGATCCTCGTTGAAGATCGGCATGTCAAAATCGCCGAGATCGATCGAGGTGACCTCGACGCCGGCCGCGGCCAGCTTTTTGTCCATATGGTGCTGCAGCAGGCGATTATAGGACCCCTGGCGGATGGACCCGGAGAGGGTAAGAGCGCGCGTCATGCAATTTCCTTAAGCAATGGCTGTCGAAAGTGGCGCGGCCGAAGCGTCTATGCAAGAGCGTTGACCAGCTTCGGCCAAGGCTTATCGTTTCAAGAGCGAAGTAACCGCGTGGCGAAGGAGCCAAACATGCCAGCCCCGATGATTTTCGTGAACCTGCCGATCAAGGATCTTGCCGCCTCCATGGCCTATTACAAGGCACTGGGGTTTTCGCATAATCCGCAATTTACCGACGAGACCGCAGCCTGCATCGTCATTTCGGACACGATATTCGTGATGGTGCTCACAGAAGCCAAATTCAAAGAGTTTGCGCCGCTGCCCATTCCCGACCCCAAGGCCCAGACGCAGGCGCTCTATGCGCTGTCGCGCGACAGCCGTGAGGCCGTGGACGAGATTGCCGAAGCCGGCCTCAAGGCAGGCGGAAACGAGTATCGTCCTGCCCAGGATATGGGCTTCATGTACTCGCGCGCCATCGCCGATATCGACGGGCATGTGTGGGAATATGTCTGGATGGATATGAGCGGGGAACCGCCTGCCGCGTGACAGGGAGGCGATAGGGGATCATGCTTGGGCTGAAAAGGGAGATCGCACATGGCAAGCGAACTGATCATCGCCCATCTCGGCCACGATCTGCAGGCGAAAAAGAGCTTTGTGACCTTTCTCTGGTCGGATGATCCGAGCAAGCGGCTGGGGCTCGAGGTGCCGTTCGGTACGAAGATCGAGGACGCCGAGAGCGAGGCGCGGAAGGCAATCGGCGCGTTGATTACCGAGATGACGGACGCAAAGCTGCGGCCGTTGCGGTAGGGCGGGGCGAAAGCCCCGCGGCCACTAGCCATGGTTTCACGTGAATCAGGTTGAGGGTCCGTCAGTGCGTGAAGAGCCTCGGCGTTCGTGCCACTCGAGCATAGCCTTAAGGCCTAAAATCGCTCAATAGGAGCGATTTTTACCGTGGCCCGCCATTCGAGCATAGCTCTCGTGGCCTTAGGGCGGGAAATTGCTCCACTGGAGCAATTTCTCTTCCGCCTTAAGCCTCAAACATTTTTTTCAGTTTGTCGAAGAAACCGCCCGAAGCGGGGCTGGTTTCGTCGGTTTCGAGGCGCGCGAATTCTTCGAGCAGTTCCCGCTGCTTGCGGCTGAGGTTCTGCGGGGTCTCGATGTCGAGCTGGACGTAGAGATCGCCGACGTCCTTGCTGCGCAGCACCGGCATGCCCTTGGCCTTGAGGCGGACGCGCTGGCCCGGCTGGGTGCCAGCCGGCACCTTGACCTTGGCCCGGGCATTGTCGAGCGTCGGCACTTCGAACTCGCCGCCGAGCGCCGCCGTCGTCATGGAGATCGGCACGCGGGCGTAGAGATCGGCGCCGTCGCGCTGGAACAGGCTATGCGGCTTGATGGAAATGAAGATGTAGAGATCGCCCGGCGGGCCACCGCGCACCCCGGCCTCGCCCTCGTTGGCGAGGCGAATGCGGGTGCCGTCTTCGATGCCCTTTGGAATATCGACCGACAGCTTGCGGTTTTCCTGGCGACGGCCCTGGCCGGAACAATCGGTGCAGGGCTGGTCCATCATCACGCCGCGACCCTGACAGACCGGGCAGGTGCGTTCGATGGTGAAAAAGCCCTGGGCGGCGCGGACCTTGCCGTGGCCGTTACACTGGCGGCAGTTGTGTGTGCCGGTGCCGGGCTTGGCGCCCGTGCCTTCGCAGGTGTCGCAGCCGACGAGCGAGGGCACGTCGATTTCGACCGTGCGGCCCTCAAAGCTCTCTTCGAGCGAGATTTCGAGATTATAGCGCAGATCCGAGCCGCGCAGTTTTGAGGCACCGCCGCCGCCGCCGCGCCGGCCACCGCCCATGAAGTCGCCAAAAATGTCCTCGAAAATATCGGACATGGAGGAGGAGAATTCGGGCCCGAAGCCAGCGCCACCGCGCGGGCCGCCGTTCTCGAAGGCGGCATGGCCGAACCGGTCATAGGCCGCGCGCTTCTGCGCGTCCTTGAGCGTGTCATAGGCGTCGCTGATTTCCTTGAACTTGCCTTCCGCCTCCGCATCGCCGGGATTGCGATCGGGATGGAACTTCATTGCGAGCTTGCGATAGGCACTCTTGAGCGTTGCCTCGTCGGCGCCCTTCTGGCAGCCGAGCACCTCGTAAAAGTCGCGTTTGGACAAAAATCTTCTCCGATACAGTCGGTCGCAGCACCGCGCCCTGACTAAAGCCCGCTCATCATTTCAACCTAGATGGCAATCGCACTCGCGACCCGCAAGGGGCCGGGGTCAACAAGAGGCAGCGCCGTGTTGGATTGCTTTAGCAAGAGAGGCGAGATGGGGCAATCTTGCTGACGCAAGAGCAGTGATTCACGTGGAACGTTTTGGGGGGCGGGGGGGCACCCCCACCCGAGCTACCCCTGGGAGGGGAGGCGTTAGGACGGTGGCATTTGTGGATCGGCGGCGTGTGGCTCACCCCCTCCCTGGCCCTCCCCTCAAGGGGGAGGGTGGGGCCAGTTCCTTTGGCACCATCATGCACACGCTGCGTCTGTGCCTTCGGGGGCACCAAAAACAAAAGAGCCCGGTGTTTCCACCGGGCTCTAGAATTCAAAACTCTGACAAAAATTACTTCTTGTCTTCGTCCTTGACCTCTTCGAAGTCGGCGTCGACGACGTCGTCATCTTCGTCATCGGCGGTGCCGTTGGCCTTGGCTTCGGCTTCAGCCTGGCTGGCCTTGTACATGGCTTCGCCCAGCTTCATCGAGGCTTCGGCAAGGGCTGCGGTCTTTTCCTTGATCACTTCGCCGTCGTCGCCATCGATGACGGCGCGCAGGTCGGTGATTGCGGTTTCGATCGCAGTCTTGTCCTCGGCAGAGACCTTGTCGCCGTAATCCTTGAGCGACTTTTCAGTCGAGTGGATCAGCGATTCGCCCTGGTTCTTGGCTTCGACGGCTTCGCGCTTCTTCTTGTCGGCTTCGGCATTGGCCTCGGCTTCCTTGACCATCTTCTCGATGTCGGCGTCCGAAAGACCACCGGAAGCCTGGATGCGGATCTGCTGCTCCTTGCCGGTGCCCTTGTCCTTGGCCGAGACGTTGACGATGCCGTTGGCGTCGATGTCGAACGTCACTTCGATCTGCGGCACGCCGCGCGGTGCGGGCGGGATGCCGGCGAGGTCGAAATTGCCGAGCAGCTTGTTGTCCGCAGCCATTTCGCGTTCACCCTGGAACACGCGGATGGTCACAGCCGACTGATTGTCTTCGGCGGTCGAGAAGGTCTGGCTCTTCTTGGTCGGGATCGTCGTGTTACGGTCGATCAGACGGGTGAAGACACCGCCCAGCGTTTCGATGCCGAGCGACAGCGGGGTCACGTCCAGCAGCAGCACATCCTTGACGTCGCCCTGGAGAACGCCGCCCTGGATGGCAGCGCCCAGCGCCACGACTTCGTCAGGGTTCACGCCCTTGTGGGGTTCCTTGCCGAACAGCTGCTTGACCGCTTCCTGGACCTTGGGCATGCGGCTCATGCCGCCGACCAGAACCACTTCGTCGATCTGGCTGGCCGAAACGCCAGCGTCCTTCATGGCCTGCTTGCACGGCTCGATGGTGCGCGCGATCAGGTCATCGACGAGGCTTTCGAGCTTGGAGCGCGAGAGCTTGAGCGTCAGGTGCTTTGGACCCGAAGCGTCTGCGGTGATGAACGGCAGGTTGATTTCGGTCTGGGTCGAGCTCGAAAGCTCGATCTTGGCCTTTTCGGCAGCTTCCTTGAGGCGCTGCAGGGCGAGCTTGTCGGAGCGCAGGTCGATGCCCTGCTCCTTCTTGAACTCGTCGGCGAGGTAGTCGACGAGGCGCATGTCGAAGTCTTCGCCACCGAGGAAGGTGTCGCCGTTGGTGGACTTCACCTCGAAGACGCCATCACCGATTTCGAGGATGGACACGTCGAAGGTACCGCCGCCAAGGTCATAGACCGCGATGGTGCCGGAATTCTTCTTGTCGAGGCCATAGGCGAGCGCGGCAGCAGTCGGCTCGTTGATGATGCGCAGCACTTCAAGGCCGGCAATCTTGCCTGCGTCCTTGGTGGCCTGGCGCTGGCTGTCGTTGAAGTATGCGGGAACGGTGATGACGGCCTGGGTGACGGTCTCGCCGAGATAGGCCTCAGCGGTTTCCTTCATCTTCTGCAGGATCATGGCCGAGACCTGGCTCGGCGAATACTTGTCGCCCGAAGCTTCAACCCATGCGTCGCCATTGTCGGCAGACACGATCTTGAAGGGCACGAGGTTCTTGTCCTTGGCCACGACCTTGTCGTCATAACGACGGCCGATCAGGCGCTTGACAGCGAACAGCGTGTTTTCGGGGTTGGTGACGGCCTGGCGCTTGGCCGGCTGGCCAATCAGACGCTCGCCATCCTTGGAGAAGGCAACCATGGACGGGGTCGTCCGTGCGCCTTCGGCATTTTCGATGACCTTGGGGTTGGCGCCGTCCATGACGGCAACGCAGCTATTGGTCGTGCCCAGGTCGATACCGATAACTTTTGCCATTTGTAATAGCCTCTCTTTCAGCGAACCCAGTGCGAAGCCCTTTCAAACGAAAGCAGCCTCGTGTCCTAAGGGGGTCGGGTCCCTCGTAGGTTTGAAAATCGCCCGTCGCCGGGCCTGGGGCGTATATAGGGGGGTGCGACTGGGGCTTCAAGCGCGTGTCGCAGCAGATTTCCCCTTCAAAGGGGTGGCGCTGCCCGACAAAGGCAGCGCCTGTGCAAATCAGTCGGTCAGCGTGTAGCTGCCGAGCGAGCAGATATCGACTTCATAGACGTCGAGCTCGGCGCCTTCGGCGGTCTCGAAGCGCAGGTCATAAAGGCACTGATCCGAACCATCGCCAATGAAAACACTGGCTTCGTAGCCGGCTTCGAGAATGCCCTTCTCGCCCAGGAGGTCATCGCCCCAATCCTCGGTGTTGCTTGGCGCAACATAGAGATAGGTCAGTGTATGCGAGCTGTTATTGATCAGCGTGAATTCGACATCCTGCGCAATGGCCGGCGAAACGGCGGCAAAAAGCGTCAGGGCGGCAACAGCGCCCAGCAGTTTGTTTGTCATGGAAATATACCCTCGTGCCGACGCACATGCGCCGGATCGAGGCTTTCTGCCATGCCGCAATTTTCTAGCCAAGAGGCTCGATGAAGCCCTTTCCGTCACGGTAAATCCGGCTAAATAGACGCCATGTTGACCCCTCACAGCGTGCTCCTCCACGACAATCTGACGCAGCACGGGCAGAACCTGCTGTTCACAGCCCCGCGCGAGATCGTCGTCGCCCATGATGCGACAACTGCGCGCAGCGCGCTCAAGCGGATCGCCGAGGCCGGGCGGGAGGGGCTGTGGGCCGCCGGTTACTGCGCCTATGAACTAGGGATGGTGTTCGAGGAGCGGCTCGAAAAACTGCTGCCGCCACCTTCGAACATGCCGCTCCTCTGGTTCGGGCTCTATGACGCCCCGCAGGCGCTCACGACGCAGGCGGTGTCGGCGGTGCTCGCCAGCGGCGCGGCCGGTGGGGCAGACAATCTTGCGCCGACGCTCGATTTTGAGGCCTATTCCCGCGCCTTTGAGGCTGCAAAAGCCCTGATCGCTTCGGGGGATATCTATCAAGTCAATCTGACGCTCAAGGCGCGGTTCGATCTTATCGGCGATGCCTTGGGGCTCTACCGGAGGCTCGCGGCGAGCCAGAAGGTCGCCTATGGCGCCTATATCGACACCGGCGCACATAAAATCCTGTCGCGCTCGCCGGAGCTGTTTGTGTCAGGGACCGGCCATCTCCTCAGGGCGCGGCCTATGAAGGGGACGCTGAAGCGCGGGCGGACGATTGCCGAGGATATTTCGGGGCGCGCAGCCCTCGCCGCCGATGAAAAGAACCGCGCCGAAAACCTGATGATCGTCGATCTCCTGCGCAATGACCTCGGGCGGATCGCCGAAATGGGCTCGGTGAAGGTGACAGACCTTTTCACCGTCGAAACCTATCGCAGCCTTCACACCATGGTGTCGGGGATCGAGGCGCGGAAGCGGCGCGACTTAGGCCTCGTGGAAATGCTCGAAAATCTCTTCCCCTGCGGCTCGATCACCGGGGCGCCGAAATTGCGGGCGATGGAGATCATCCACGCGCTCGAAGCGGAGCCGCGCGGGGTCTATACCGGTTCGATCGGCTATATTGCCCCGAACGGCGATTTTGCCTTCAATGTCGCGATCCGGACCGCGGTGATCGACGAACAGGGACGCGGCGAAATCGGCATTGGTGGCGGTATCGTCGCCGATAGCTCGGCCGAGGCCGAATATGAGGAAGCGCTGCTCAAATTGAAATTCCTGTCCCAGCCGGCCGAGGCCGTCACCCTGATCGAAACGCTGAAATGGACGCCGGAAGACGGTTTCTGGCTCCTCGAGCGGCATCTCGACCGCATGGCTGATTCGGCCGCCTATTTTGATCTCCCGTTCGATCGCGCGGCGCTTGCAGCAATGGTGCAGAGCGCAACGGGGGAATGGACGGGGCCGATGCGCGTGCGCCTGACGCTGGGCGAAGCGGGACCCGATCTCACCGCGGTGCCACTGCCGGCCAATCCGGATGTGTTCAGATTTGCCATCGCCCCGGAAAGACTGGATTCCAGCTCGATCTGGCTGGCGCACAAGACGACCAACCGGGATTTCTACGACCGTCCCCGCCAGGAGGCGCAAAAAACGCTGCTGGTGGATGAGGTGTTGTTTCTCAATGAGCGGGATGAGCTGGCCGAAGGCTCGATCACCAATGTCTTCATTGGAAAAGATGGAAAGCTTCTCACGCCGGCGCTGAGCTCCGGATTGTTGCCGGGCACGTTGCGGGCTGAGCTGATTGCCACCGGCAAGGCCGAGGAAGCAGTTCTGACCCTTGCCGATCTTCATGCCGCCGACGATATCTGGCTGGGTAATTCCGTGCGCGGGATGATTCGTGCTGAACTCTTTGAGCCCAAGGATGCTGCCCCATGACCCTCTCCATCGGCCCCCAGGACGTGCTCATCGTCACCGATGTGCAATATGACTTCCTCCCCGGCGGCAGCCTTGCTGTCGCAGGTGGTGACGAGATCGTGCCGTTGATCAATACGCTGGCCAAGCAGTTCACCAATGTGGTGCTGACCCAAGACTGGCACCCGGCAAACCATGTGTCCTTCGCCAGCCAGCACGCCGGCAAAAAGCCCTTTGATACCATTGAGCTCGACTATGGCACCCAGGTGCTCTGGCCGGACCATTGCGTGTGGAACACCCGCGGGGCCGAGCTGTCTGCCGATCTCGACATTCCCCATGCAACCCTCGTTATCCGCAAGGGCTATCACCGCGGCATCGACAGCTATTCAAGCTTCCAGGAAGCCGACCGCAAGACCCTCACCGGGCTGGCGGGCTATTTTGGCGAACGCGAGGCCGGGCGCCTCTTTATCGTCGGGCTGGCCACCGATTTCTGCGTCGCGTGGTCGGCCCTCGACGGCGCAGCGGGCGGCTTTGATGTCACCGTCATCGAGGACGCAACGCGCGCCATCGACACCAATGGCTCGCTGGAAAAGGCCTGGGCCGACATGGAAGAAGCCGGTGTGCAGCGCATCATGAGCAAGGATATTTTGGGGTAGTTTTGGGGGTGGGGTGTTTTGACCCCCACCCGGCCTCCCCCTGGGTAGGGGGAGGGGAAGGATCTGTGGCTCACTGACCGCACCGCACATTCGATATATCCCTCCCCCTTCTCAGGGGGAGGCTAGGAGGGGGTTCTTCCACCCCCGTAAAACCTAGCCGGCCAGGCCGTGCTGGCGGGTGAGGTCGGCGAGGTCGAGCTGGGGGCGGGCGCCGATGTGAGAAATCACTTCTGAGGCGGCGAGACAGCCGGTCTTGAGGGCAGACTCGATGGTCTGACCGCGCGCGACGCCAAGGAGGAAGCCGGCTGCGAAGAGATCACCGGCGCCCGTGGCATCAACCACCTTGTCGACCGGGAAGGCCGGGACGGAAATCACTTCGCCATTGTGGATGGCCATGGCGCCTTCGGCACCCATGGTGATGGCGGCCAGTTCGGCATCCTGGGCGATGGCGCGCACGGCTTCGCCGAGATCGTCGGTTTCGTAGAGCGACTTCAGCTCATGCACATTGGCAAAGACATAGTCGACGGTCTTCGAGCGGATGAGATCGAGGAATTCGGGGCGGAAGCGATCGACGCAAAACGGGTCCGAGAGGGTGAAGGCGGCAGCGCGCTCATTCTTGTGGGCATAGTGCGCGGCGAGCACGAAGGCCTTCTTGGCTTCGACCGGATCCCAGAGAAAGCCTTCCATATAGGTGACGGCAGCGCCGCCGATCTCGTCTTCCTTGATATCAGCCTCGGTGAGCTGATGGCAGGCGCCGAGATAGGTGTTCATGGTGCGCTCGCCATCTTCGGACACGAAGATCATGCAGCGGGCGGTCAGGGCGCCGTTCTTGAGGCGCGCGGTGGAATAGTGGACGCCTGTCTCGGACAAATCGGTTTCGAACACATCCCCCAGAGTGTCGTCGGCGACCTTGCCAACGAAGGCGGCGCGGCCGCCGAGGGAGGCGACGCCAGCGGCCGTATTGGCGGCCGAACCGCCGGAAATCTGTTGCCGGCTCAACGGCATCTTCGAATAGAGGTCTTCGGCCCGATCGGTGTCGATCAGGTGCATGATGCCTTTGGTCATGCCTTCGCGCTCGATGAAGCCGGGCTCGACCGGGGCGATGATGTCGACGATCGCATTGCCGATGGTGAGAACATCAAAGCGGGTCTGGGTCATGGGATTTTCCGTTAAAAACGCGCGGGGCCGCCGGCCGGTTTAGCCCAAGGCGCCGAAGCGGGCAATGTTTTCGCCCTGTCTGCAGGCGTCCCTAGGGTCACAGGCTCTCGATGATCCGGGCAATGAGCGTCTCTGTATCCTCACCGGCGCGGATGGCGATCTGCCCATCAAGCAGCAGGACGGCAAGGCCGTGGACCTTGGCCCAGGCGGCAAGGGTTCTTGTGCGGGCTGCCGCATCCTCGCCGCCAACTGCCTCCCGCAGCGTTTCGAAAGCCGCGTCAGCAGCCATGCGCAGGCCGGGCCGGGCATCCTTTTTCAATTGCGGCGAGAACATCAGCCGGAAGAGGTTCGGGTTTTGGAGGGCAAAGACGACATAAGTCTTGCCCATGGCGGCCAGCACATCATCGGGCTGGCTGTCGATCACCTCGCGCATGCGCGCAGCAAAGCGCTGGAAGCCCGTGACCGCCAGAGCCTCGAGCAGGGCTGCCCGGCTATCAAAGTGACGATAGGGCGCGGCCGCCGATACGCCAACAGCCCGGGCGAGATCGCGCAGGCCGAGCCCCGCCTCTCCCTCGCGGGCAAGGATGGAGAGGGCGGTTTCGAGCAGGACCTGCCGCAGATTGCCGTGATGATAAGGGCTATTTGATAAAGTTGACATTGTTTACATGGCAAGAATAGAGTGTGAGCATAGATAACATCCGGAGCCGAGGGACGCAAATGGACTGGAGCTTTATCCTTGCCTGCGCCCACCATGTCGCGGTGTTTGCCCTGGTGGGCGTTTTCGCGGCCGAGTTCGCCCTCATCCGCCCCGGCCTTTCGGCAGCACAGGTCAGCCAGCTCTCGAAGATTGACGCGGCCTATGGAGGACTGGCGGTGCTGGTCATCATCGTTGGCGTCATCCGTGTCTGGTTCGGCACCGGCGATCCCGGGTATTACTTGGGCAATTGGGCCTTCTGGGCCAAGATCGGCGCCTTCACTATCATGGGCGTTCTCACCATTCCGCCGACGCTCGCCATACGGAAATGGCTCAAGGCCGGGCAGGGGGCACCACCCGCCGGCGAGATTGCAGCCGCACGGCGCTATGTGCATCTCCAGGCAGTGGCGCTGGTATTTGTCCCCATTTTCGCCGCCGCCATGGCGAGGGGCTATGGGGCCTGAGTCGGATCAGCTGCGGGCCGGGTTTTCGGTCTTGGGTTCGAACCGGCACCATTGGGCGATGGGGCACCGCCAGCATTCAGGCTTTCGTGCCTTGCAGATGTAGCGACCATGCAGGATCAGCCAGTGGTGGGCATGGAGCATGAAACGCTCCGGCACCTGCTTCTCGAGCGCCAGCTCCACCGCCAATGGCGTTGCCCCCGGCGCGAGCCCGGTGCGATTGCCTACCCGGAACAAATGCGTGTCGACCGCAATGGTGGGTTGCTTGAAGAAAATGTTCAGCACCACATTGGCCGTCTTGCGGCCGACGCCGGGCAGGGCCTCGAGCGCCTCGCGCACGTCGGGTACCTCGCCACCGTGCTTTTCGATCAGCTGCTGGGAGAGCGCGTAGACGAATTTCGCCTTGTTGCGATAGAGCCCGATGGTCTTGATTTCGGTCTCGATCCCCTCGACGCCGAGGGCCACCATGGCAGCCGGCGTGGGGGCGAGCTGGAACAAATTCTTCGTAGCGCGATTTACCCCAACGTCGGTAGCCTGGGCAGACAGGACCACCGCGACGAGAAGGGTAAAGGCATTGACGTAATCGAGCTCGCCCTTGGGCTCCGGCTCGATCTCGTGAAAGCGGGTAAAGATGGCCTCGGCGTCGGCGCGGCTCAATTTCTTAACTTTTTTCGCGGTTGCCATTCTCTCGCCTTCGAATCTCTGCCAATAGTTCTTGGAGAGACAGCCATGCCGATGCAAGCCACAACCACTGCTCCGCTCTTTTCCGCCACGCTGCGACCCGACCGTTCGCTGCGCCCGGCCGGCGGCTGGGTGTCGCTGATCATTGCCGCCATTGTCGCTGTCCCCTTCCTGATCGCGGTGCCGGATTTCCTGCTGCCGGGTGCCGTCGCATTCGCCATTGCCGCCGCTGCGCTGGTGGCGCTGAGCATGCGCCAGGCCCGGCGCGACCGGATCATCCAACAGATCACCGTCTGGCCCGAGCAGATCGAGCTGTCATTGCGTGGCCCCGGTCAGGAGCGCAGCCTCGCGCGTTTTGCCCCGCGTGACGTGCGCCTCGTGCTCATCCGCGACGAGAATGAACGCACCACTGCCGTCCACCTCCGCCATGGCGAGGACAATGTCGAGATCGGAGCTTTCCTCAGTTCCGACGACAAGGCGAGCTTTGCCCGCGCGTTCGGCCAGGCGCTGCGCCGGGCGCGCCGCGCCGCCTGATGGTCAAAACCGGGTCGCTGCGCCGGCTGGGCTGCCCTAGAACAGCGCCAGACTGATCCGATGAGAGGCCCAGCCATGAACCAGCTCGGCACACTGGTCCCCCGGGACGATTACGACATTATCCGCGCCGCCATCCGCTACCTCAGCGAAACCGGGCCTGACGCCACCGATCTCGGCGCCTTTGCCCGCGCGATGGGCCTGAGTGAACGCCAGCTGACCGAGCTGTTTCGGCGCTGGTGCGGCCTCAGCCCAAAAAGCTTTGCCCAGGCGGTGGCGCTTGACCATGCAAAGTCCCTGCTGCGGGGACAGGCCAGCGTCCTCGACACCACCTATGAGGTGGGGCTCAGCTCAACCTCGCGGCTGCACGATCTCTTTGTCGCCTATGAAGCCATGCCACCGGGCGTGTTCCGCGCAGGCGGGGCAGGGCTCGACATGATCTGGGGCGTGGCCCCTTCACCCTTCGGCACGGCGGTGATGACGGCGACTGAATATGGTGTGTCGGGGCTGGGATTTGCCGATGCGGAGACGAGCGTCGATGAGGCGTTTGCCGATCTGGCTAATCGCTGGCCCAATGCCCGTTTCGTGCGGGACGATCTGAGCATCGCGCCTCTTGTGGCGCAGATCTTCGAGCCTGGGCGCTGGTCGGCGGAACAGCCGGTGCGGGTGGTGCTGATCGGCACGGATTTTGAGGTGCAGGTATGGGACCGCCTGCTGAAAATCCCGATGGGGCAGGCGACCACCTATTCGAGTGTTGCCCAATCCATCGGAAGACCCAAAGCCTCTCGGGCCGTGGGTGCGGCGGTGGGCAAGAACCCGATCAGCTTCGTCGTGCCCTGCCACCGCGTGGTGGGGACCTCAGGCGCGCTGACCGGGTATCACTGGGGCGTACCGCGAAAGCGGGCAATCCTGGGCTGGGAGGCCGGGGTGATTTCGGCGGCGCATTGATTTTTTGGGGCCAATGGCTCCCGTGCCATTCGCGTTAATTCGCGGGTTTGCCCTGCAGGATGGCCTTCGCTGCCATTCGAGCGTAGCTCTCATGGCCTTCTCACCTCAAAACGCGCCACTGGCGCGTTTTGCCCTGCGGGACGGTTCGAAGTTTCACGTGAATCCTTGGGTGGGTACCCTCACCTAGCCTCCCCCTGAATCAGGGGGAGGGACCGGCTGGTGGCTGTCGGGCCGCATGCCTTTCGAAGCCACCATTCTTTCTTCATCACCTGGCGTGTCCGGGTGATCCATACCGCCGCCAAGTGGATTGCCCGGACAAGCCGGGTGATGACGATGGAGGGGAGAACGTGGACAGGGCCAAAAGAGCGATGAGCGGCGCTCTGCCAGCGCAACGCACTCGATCGGTCCCTCCCCCTTTTTCAGGGGGAGGTTAGGAGGGGTGCCCCTCGGCAATTGCCTTAAAGCAGGACGCGCTCGACGAGTTTGCCGTCGGGGCCGATCTTGTAGACCGTAGGTTCGCCGGTGCCGATTTCGCGGGCGAGGATCTCGTCGGGGGTCAGGCCCTCGATGGCCATGACGAGCGCGCGCAGCGAGTTGCCGTGGGCGGCAACCAGCACGGTTTTACCGGCCTTGAGCTGCGGCACGATCTCGGCCTCGTAATAGGGCAGGGTGCGCGCGGCAGTGTCCTTGAGGCTCTCACCACCTGGAGGCGGCACGTCGAAGGACCGGCGCCAGATCAGCACCTGCTCCTCACCCCACTTCTTGCGCGCATCATCCTTGTTGAGACCCGAGAGGTCTCCATAGTCGCGTTCGTTGAGCGCGATATTGCGGGTGATGGTGACGTTGAGGATGCCCATTTCCTCGAGGATGAGGTCGAGCGTGTGCTGGGCGCGGCGGAGGGCCGAAGTGTAGAACAGGTCAGGCGCATAACCGCCGGCCTTGAGGGCCTGGCCGGTGGCGCGGGCTTCCCCCACACCCTTTTCGGTGAGGTTGGGATTGCGCCAACCGGTGAAAAGGTTTTCCAGATTCCATTCGCTCTGGCCGTGGCGGACGAGGATCAGCGTGCCGGTCATGTTGTTTTCTGTCCCTTAGTCGTTGAGGCCGAGCACATCGGCCATGGAATAAAGCCCCGCCTGCTGACGGGCGGCCCAGAGGGCAGCGCGAATGGCGCCATTGGCATAAATCGTGCGGTCCTGGGCGCGGTGGGTCAACTCGATGCGCTCCGAAGCGCCGGCGAGGATCACCATGTGATCACCGATGACATTGCCGCCGCGCAGGGTGGCAAAGCCGATGGTACCGGCTTCGCGCGGGCCGGTGTGGCCATCACGGACACGGACCGAATTGTCCTTGAGGGAGATGCCGCGCCCCTTGGCAGCAGCTTCGCCCAGCATGAGGGCCGTACCCGAGGGGGCATCGACCTTGAGATTGTGGTGCATTTCGAGCACTTCGACATCATAGTCGGAGAGTGCGGCGGCGGCCTTTTCGACAAGCACCGCGAGCGCGACCATGCCCGGCGAGAAATTGCCCGACTTTACAATGCGTGCGCCGGCAGCGGCGGCATCGACGATGGCGCTGACATCAGCCTCGGAGCAGCCTGTCGTGCCGATGATGTGCACCAGCCCGCGCTCGGCAGCCTTCTGCGCCAGGGCGACGCTGGCGGCAGGGGCGGTAAAATCAATGATGGCGTCGGCGCTGTCGAGGAGCGCGGAAATATCATCGCTGACGAGAACGCCGAGTTCTTCGAGACCGGCCAGGAGCCCCGCATCCTTGCCCAGGGCAGGAGCGCCGGGGCGATCGACCGCGCCCACAAGGACCATGTCGGGATGGGCGGCCACGGCCCTCAAATTGGCAGCGCCCATGCGCCCGCCTGCGCCCGCAATAATGGTCCGCAATCCCGCCATAGCCAAATCTCCTTGCCGTCCGCCCCGCCTATAGCAGTGCCGCGCGCCGACGCCAACTGCGCGTCACAATCGACACAATTGGAAACAATGACTAGGCTGAGCCCGAAGCAGTCGAACGGAACCGGAATGACCATCACGAATGCGCTGGCCAGTATCGCCGTAGAAAGCCTCAGCGAATCCCTTGTCTGGTATGAATATCTCTTCGGCCGGCCCGCCGACGCCCGGCCCATGGCCGATGTGGCCGAATGGAAATTGCCCGGCGGCAGCTGGGTGCATGTTGCCACCGATGCAGACCGGGCCGGCGCCAGCGTCGTCATGCTGATCGTCGATGACATTTCAGATGAACTGGGGCGTCTTGAGATCTTCGGCATCAAGCCGGTGGCCAAGGCGATCGGCGATTTTTTCAAGACCGCAAAACTGCGCGACCCCGACGGCAACCTCATCGTGCTGAGCCAGCCGCAGCCCGGGACCTATTAGCCGGGCCTGTCGAAAAGCCCGAGGCTGGCCCGTCGCTCTCCTGTCAGGGACAATGATGAGGGAGACAGACAATGAAGCCCGAGGTGAAGGTCAACATCAGCATAGACGTCGCGTCGCTCGAGAGCGGGCTGGCGTTCTATCAGGGCCTATTCGGCTTTGAGGAAGTGGCGCGACCGTTTCCGACCATGGCCATACTTGATGCGGGAACGACGAGCATCTGCGTCCATGAAAAGGCCGAGGGGTCGCAGAGCTCTGAGACGAGCAGCGACACCCGCCGCTACGCGCGACACTGGACCCCGGTGCATCTCGATTTCCATGTCGATGCGCTGACGCCGTTTGTCGATCAGGTCACCGCGGCGGGCGGGGTGGTGGAGCGCCTTTTCCTTACCGAGGGACCGCGACCGGTGGCCTTCTGCGCCGATCCCTTCGGCAATGGCTTTTGCATCATCGCCCAGCGCCGCTAGCGCGCCGGACTCGGATATTCGTTCTCTCCTCGGAGAGCGCAGTGCCGATGCTACACCCGGCGCAGGCTCACATTGGAAATGAGATGGTCTGCGCCCTTCTTGAGGATCAGGTCGGCGCGACCTTTGGTGGGCAGGATATTTTCAACCAGATTGGGCAGGTTGATGGTGCGCCAGACTTCCCGACCCAGCGCGCCGGCCGCAGTTTCGCTCATCGAAGCGAAGTGGCGGAAGAACGAGTTCGGATCCTGGAAGGCGGTTTCGCGCAGGCGGAAGAACCGCTCCATGAACCAGGCTTCGAGATCATGCGTCTCGGCGTCGATATAGATCGAGAAATCGATGAAATCCGAAGCGAAGAGGATCGGGTTTCCGGTCTTGGGCAATTCGCCCGGCTGGAGGATGTTGAGACCCTCGACGATGAGGATGTCGGGACGGCCGATGACCACTTCCTTGCCCTCGACCACGTCATAGACGAGGTGGGAGTAGACAGGGACAGCGACCTTTTCCTTGCCGGATTTGATATCGGCGAGGAAGTTCACAAAGCGGGAGCGATCGTAGCTTTCCGGAAAGCCCTTGCGGTCCATCAGATTGCGGCGCTTGAGCTCGGCATTGGGATAGAGAAAGCCGTCGGTGGTAACGAGATCGACACGCGGGCTCGATGGCCAGCGCGAGAGCAGGGCCTGCAGGATACGGGCGGTGGTGGATTTTCCCACCGCAACCGAGCCGGCGACCCCAATGATGAAGGGCACCTTGTGGTCGGGCTTCTTGAGGAAGCGCGAGGCCACATTATGGAGGTCCTGAATGGCCTCAACGTAATGAGAGAGCAGCCGGGTCAGCGGCAGGTAGACTTCTTCGGCTTCTTCGAGCGAGATCGGGTCATTGAGACCGCGCAGCTTGTCGATATCGCTCTGGGCCAGCGTCATGGGCTGGCCGTTGCGCAGCTGGCTCCACTCGGCAATGGTGAAATGGTGGTAGGGATCAAGCGCTGGGGAACGGCGGGCCATCAGCTTTCCTTCCGCGCGGCTTTTTCGGCGAGGCCGGACTGGGCCGTGCGCATGTCGAGTTCCTGCATCACCTCGGCCAGCGGCACGCCAGAGGCGCGCAGCACGACAAGCAGGTGATAGAGCACATCGGCGCTTTCCTTGACCAGCTCGGCACGGTCGCCGGTCACGGCGGCAATCACTGCCTCGGTGGCTTCCTCGCCCAGCTTCTGGCTGGCCTTGTTGATGCCGCGGGCAATGAGTTTTGCCGTATAGCTTTCCTCAGGCGAAGCAGCAGCGCGCAACGCAACGCGCTGTTCCAGTTCTTCCAAAGTCATTCGGAGAGGTCTCCTCACCCACCGCCTGAGGTGGCTTAAAACACGGAATGCTGCCGGACGTCACCATGGAATGGTGCCTGATGTCACCAGCAACCTTGGTCTGACGCCGTTTACGCCCGGGGCGCCGGGGCGTCCATGCGCATGTCGATGCCATGCTCGATCATGTAGCGCTTGGCCTCGGGAATGGTGAAAGTGCCGAAGTGGAAGATCGAAGCCGCGAGCACGGCGCTGGCGTGTCCTTCGGTAACGCCGTCCACGAGGTGCTGCAGCGTGCCGACGCCGCCCGAGGCGATAACCGGCACTTCCACGCTGTCCGCAATGGCACGGGTCAGCTTGAGGTCGAAGCCGGATTTGGTGCCGTCGCGGTCCATCGAGGTGACGAGCAGTTCGCCCGCGCCGCGCTCAACCATGCGGTGGGCGAATCCCACGGCATCAATGCCGGTCGGCTTGCGGCCGCCATGGGTAAAGATTTCCCACCCCTCGCCACCATCGCTGCGCTGCTTGGCATCGACCGAGACGACAATGCACTGATTGCCGAACTTGTCGGCGGCGCGGGCGATGAAATCGGGGTCGTTCACGGCAGCCGAATTGATCGCCACCTTGTCGGCGCCGGCCAGCAAGAGCTTGCGGATATCTTCAACCGAGCGCACACCGCCACCGACCGTGACGGGCATGAAGCAATGTTCGGCGGTGCGGGCGACGACGTCGAAAATCGTGTCGCGGCCTTCGTGGCTGGCGGCGATGTCGAGGAAGGTCAGCTCGTCGGCCCCGGCCGCGTCATAGGCCATGGCCGCTTCCACGGGATCACCGGCATCGACGAGATCGACGAATTGCACGCCCTTGACCACGCGGCCGCCGGCGACATCGAGGCAGGGGATGATGCGGGTTTTCAGTGTCATGAGGAAACCTTCGAAGACCGCCGCCAGGCGATGAAATGAATGATGAGAATGACGAGCAGGACGAGGAGGGCGCCGCCCGCCAATGGCAGGGTCGCCAGCAGCAACCAGGCCAGCACGAAGAGCGCATAGAGCATGCCTCCCCAGTCGCTGCCGCCGACCATGCAGACATGGACCGTGCCCTCATTGAGCGTACAGCCGTTGAGATTGGCAACAGTGTCGGCAAAGACCACGCCGAAGAGCGGCAGCAGGCCAATGACGATAATGAGAATGGCGAGGACGATATAGACCCGCCAGGGGAATTTTGGAGCGTCCGTCATATCCGACCCTTCCCTCTGCGCCGGCGCCAGACCAGGAGATGGATGGCAAGGGCCGCGAACCAGCCAAGCAGCGCCATGCCGCCGAGCGCGAAAGGGCTCAATATCAGCCAGCCGAGAACGCCCCAGCTGGCCATGAGTTCGGTGAGGGTCATCGGCGCGCCGCCAGGGCCGGGGCCGGCAAAGACGAGAGCGATCACTGGAGACAAGGTGAAGACAAGGATCACCACAAGGGCGATCCCGTAGCCCAGCCAGGGAAATCCCCGCGGGCCGGCCATGGTCAGGCCGACGCCTTCAGAAGCGCGAGTGCTTCACGTGAATCAATGCGCCCGTCATAGAGCGCACGGCCGGAGATCGCGCCTTCGAGCACGGCCGCATCGGGCTGGGTCAGCCGTTCGATATCGGCCATGGAGGCGAGACCGCCCGACGCGATCACCGGGATGGAGGTGGCGCGGGCCAGCTCAAGGGTCGAGTCCCAATTGATGCCAGCGAGCACGCCGTCGCGATCAATGTCAGTGTAGATGATGGCCGCAACCCCGGCGCCTTCAAAGCGCTTGGCGAGTTCGATGACGCTGAGCTCGGAGGTTTCGGCCCAGCCTTCCACCGCCACCATGCCCTTTCGCGCGTCGATGCCGACGGCGACCTGGCCAGGCCACTTTTGGGCCGCTTCCTTCACCAGCGCCGGATCGCGCACGGCGACCGTCCCGAGGATGACGCGGGCCAGACCCTTGTCGAGCCAGGCTTCGATATGGCCGAGATTGCGAATGCCGCCGCCCAACTGGACGGGGAATTTCACGGTTTTGAGAATCTCTTCGACCGCGCCGCCATTGACGCTCTCGCCGGCAAAGGCGCCGTTGAGGTCGACGACGTGGAGATATTCAAAGCCCTGGTCCTCGAAGGATTTTGCCTGGGCGGCGGGATCGTCGTTGAAGACGGTCGCCTGGTTCATGTCGCCCAGTTTCAGGCGCACGCACTGGCCGTCCTTGAGGTCGATGGCGGGGAAAAGGATCATTGGTTGAACTCCGGTACTCCCCTCTGCCCTTGAGGGAGAGGGTGGATCGCGCAAGGCGCGAGACGGGTGAGGGGTATGGCGCCGCAAGCTTTGACTTGAAGGAAGGCCCCCCTCATCCGCCCCTTCGGGGCACCTTCTCCCTCGAGGGGAGAAGGGGAGACCGCGCTCAACAGGTTCAAGGCGTCCACCCCAGGAAATTTTCGATCAGCTTCAAGCCCAGGGCCTGGCTCTTTTCGGGGTGAAACTGGGCGCCGAAAATATTGTCGCGACCGACGCAGGCGGTGACACTGCCGCCATATTGGGTGGTGGCAAACAGCGTGTCCGGGCTCTCGGTGACCATGTGGTAGGAGTGCACGAAATAGGCGTGCAGCCCGTTTTCCCCGTCGGGGATATTGGCGAGCAGGGCATGGGGGCGGACAATCGAAATCGTGTTCCAGCCCATATGCGGGATTTTCAGGTTCGGGTCTGACGGCGTGATCTTTTCGACCGCGCCGGGGATCCAACCGAGACCGGCCGTCACAGTCTTTTCGCGGCCTTCGCTGGCGAGCAATTGCATGCCGACGCAGACGCCGAGGAAAGGCGTGCCATTGTTGAGGACGCGCTCTTCCAGCGCCTCGACCATACCCGGCACGGCATCGAGCCCGGCCTTGCAGTCGGCATAGGCGCCGACGCCGGGGAGCATGATGCGATCGGCGCAGCGGACGATCTCCGGGTCAGCGGTGACGATGATCTCGGGACCATTGGTCAGAGAGCCAGCAACCCGCTCAAAGGCATTGGCGGCCGAGCGCAGATTGCCCGCGCCATAATCGATAATGGCGACAGAACTCATGGGCGTTTCTCCAGAACGGCGAGGCGGGCAAGATCTTCATTGGCCGCAAAAGAATGGCCGATGGCAGTGTGGCCACGGCGCTTGAGCGCGCGGAGTTGCGCGCCCGGGGCGGCAAAACCGAACGCGACAGCGACCAGCAGATAGAGCCAGAACCCGGCATCGCTGCCCAAAAAGCGCGTCGTCAGAACAGTAGCGCCAAGGCCAATGACAAAAAGTCCGAGCATGTCCCAATGGCGATGGGTCAGCGCATGGACCGGCGGCAGCAGAGCGGCGAACAGCGAAAACCGCTCCGGCACGGCTACCGGCAGGGCGGTGGGATCATCCACGGATTGGTAGAGGGCAAAAAGGGTCACCTTGGGCCTCCCACGAGGGAATAGGGTCCCCTTAGTGCAAAACGCCGAATGGGGAAAGGGCAGGAGTGCCTAGAGCGTCCCCTTGGTGCTTGGCACGCGGTCGGCCTGGCGGGGGTCGATCTCAAGCGCATCGCGCAGGGCCCGGGCAACCGCCTTGAACATCGACTCGGCCAGATGATGGTTGTTGTCGAAGTAGAAGTTTTCGATGTGGAGCGTGATCCCGGCGTTCATGGCAAAGGCCTGGAAGAACTCCTGGAAGAGCTCGGTGTCGATCTCGCCGATCTTGTCCCGGGAGAACTCGGCCTTGAAGACGAGGAAGGGACGGCCCGACACGTCGAGCGCGGCGCGGGTCAGGGTGCCATCCATCGGCAGGTCGCAGGAGGCGTAGCGCCGGATGCCCTTCTTGTCGCCGATCGCGTCTCTGACGGCCTGGCCCAGGGCAATGCCGACATCTTCCACCGCGTGGTGAAAATCGATGTGGAGGTCGCCCTTGCAGGTGACGTCCATGTCGATCAGCGAGTGGCGCGAGAGCTGGTCGAGCATATGGTCGAAGAAACCAACGCCGGTGTTCATGGCATGAGTGCCGGTGCCATCAAGATTGATCGAAACGGAAATCTCGGTCTCGTTGGTCTTGCGGGCAATGGTCGCTGTGCGCATGAGGTCCTCCGGCGTTGAGCGGCTGAGTAGCAGACTTGCAGCCTGGCATAAAGATGGCGATGCCATTGTCTGTCCCGAGACGGCCACATTAGTCGATGAGCATCGGCGGCATTGCCCCTCATCGGATTGTTTTCATGCGCTTTGCCATTTCCCTGCTCGTCGCCCTCAGCCTCTCCGCGCCGGCACTCGCCCAAAGTCGGGAGGCCTGCGAGATGGCGACCCCGGAGCTGCTGGCCAATGTGCTGGGCCAAGATTACGAGATCTATGAAACGCAAAATCCGGCCCCGGGCATGTCGTTCTGCGCCTGGAAGGGGGACGACAGAAAAATCATCAACATCCACTCGGTGACGGCCGAGAGCGAGGGCATCGACAAGGACCAGGCGGTCGAAGCGTTCAACATCTATCTGGCGGTGCAGAAAGAGCAGCTGCCGGGTTATGTTCACGAGCTCGAGGGGCCCTGGCAGTCCGCCTACATCATCGAAGACGCCAACGAAGCGACCAACCCCGACCACGCCTTCAGCATCAGTTTCGTCAACCAGGGCGACAGCGTCACGGTGCAGACAGCGTTTGTTGACCGCGACATTGCGATAGCCCTTGCCGAAAAGGTCGCTGAAGGAATGTAGCCATCGCAGCATGGACCGTTGCAATCACCGGGCGGGCCCCTAAATAGTACCCAACAGTTCGGAGTACCTCCCCCATGAGTGATAGCAATTTTCCCGGCTGGCACGGCACCACGATCGTGTCGGTCCGCAAGGGCAACAAGGTGGTGATTGCGGGCGACGGCCAGGTGTCCATGGGCCCCACCGTGATGAAGCACGGCGCCAAGAAAGTGCGTCGTCTCGCCGACGGCAAGGTGATCGGCGGCTTTGCCGGCTCCACCGCCGATGCCTTTACCCTGTTCGAGCGGCTTGAAGCCAAGCTGGTGCAATATCCCGACCAGCTGATGCGCGCCGCCGTCGAACTGGCCAAGGATTGGCGCACCGACCGATATCTCAGAAAACTCGAAGCCATGATGATCGTGGCCGACAAGACCGATACCTTGGTGCTGACCGGCAATGGCGACGTGCTGACCCCGGATCACGGCGTCATCGCCATCGGCTCGGGCGGCAATTACGCCCATTCGGCCGCTCTGGCGCTGCATCAGGCGACCGATCTCGATGCTGAGGATATCGCGCGTCGGGCCATGAAGATCGCAGAGGAAATCTGCGTCTACACCAATGGCAATGTGAGCGTCGAAACCATCGAGCTCGGCAATTGAGCTATTCCATTCGCAGGCTCGGCGTTGACGATCTGGTGGCCTATCGGGCCATAAGGATGGAAGCGCTCACCAATCATCCGGAGGCTTTCCTCACCAGCGCGGAGGGTTTTGCCCAGCGCAGTGACGCGGAAGTCCGCCAGATGCTGGAGGACGTCACGGTGTTTGGCGCCGAGACTTCGGATGGCGAACTCGTCGGCCTCAACGCCTTCATCCGCAACGACACTCTCAAGGAGCGTCATCGCGGCTGGATGGTGCAGGTCTATGTCAGGCCCGAGCATCGCGGCACGGGCCTTTCCAAACAGCTCTGCGAACATCTGATCGACTACGCGCGGCACCACGTCCTGCAGGTCCATCTCGGCGTCTGGGCGGAAAACGTCCCGGCGATCAAGCTCTACGAACGGCTCGGTTTCAGCGTTTATGGCACCGAGCCCAGATATCTCTTCGTGAACGGTCGTTTTATCGACGAACACATGATGGTGCGCTTCCTGGATCGCGACCCGGTCCAACAGCAAGGCACTCTGGAAAGTAACCGCAATGTCTGAAACCAATTTTTCGCCGCGCGAGATCGTTTCCGAGCTCGACCGCAATATCGTCGGCCAGAATGATGCCAAGCGCGCCGTCGCCGTGGCCCTGCGCAATCGCTGGCGCCGCCAGCAGCTCCCGCCCGAGCTGCGGCGCGAGGTGACGCCGAAGAACATTCTGATGATCGGGCCGACCGGCGTCGGCAAGACGGAGATTTCCCGTCGCCTGGCGCGGCTGGCGCAGGCGCCATTCGTCAAGGTCGAAGCCACCAAGTTCACCGAAGTGGGCTATGTCGGCCGCGACGTCGAGCAGATCGTTCGTGACCTCGTCGAGGCCGGCATCACCGTATTGCGCGACAAGCGTCGCCGCGATGTGCAGGCCCAGGCTCACCACAATGCTGAAGAGCGCGTACTCGATGCCTTGGTCGGCACCTCGGCGACGCCCTCGACCCGCGACAGTTTCCGCAACAAGCTGCGCAATAACGAACTCGACGACAAGGAAATCGAGATCGAGATGCAGCCCTCGCCGGGCGCTGGCGGATTTGAAATCCCCGGCATGCCCAATGGCGGCATCGGCATGATCAACCTCTCCGACATGTTCAAGTCGGCGATGGGCGGTCGTGGGGTCAAGCGCAAGGTCAAGGTCAAGGACGCCTATGAGCCGCTGATCGCCGAAGAGGCCGACAAGCTGCTCGACCAGGACCAGCTCAAGACCGAAGCCATCGAGCTCGTGGAAAACCACGGTATCGTCTTCATCGACGAGATCGACAAGGTCGCGGCCCGCGAGGGTGGCGTATCGGGCGGCCCCTCGCGCGAAGGCGTGCAGCGGGACCTGTTGCCGCTGATCGAAGGCACGACCGTCGCGACGAAGTATGGACCGGTCAAGACCGACCATATCTTGTTCATTGCGTCCGGCGCGTTCCACGTCTCCAAGCCATCGGACCTGCTGCCCGAGCTGCAGGGTCGTCTGCCGATCCGGGTGGAGCTGAAGGCGCTCACGCGCGAAGATTTTATCCGCATCCTCAACGACACCGAGGCCAGCCTTGTGCGCCAGTATGTGGCGCTGATGGGGACCGAAGGAGTGACGCTGAGCTTTACCGATGACGCCATCGAAGCCATTGCCGATGCGGCGGTGAAGGTGAATTCGAGCGTCGAGAATATCGGTGCCCGACGCCTGCAGACGGTGATGGAACGGCTGGTCGAGGAAATCTCCTTTGACGCACCCGACCGCGCCGGCCAGACCGTCAACATCGACGCCGCCTTCGTGCGCGAAAAGGTCGGCGTCCTCGCCGGTGACACGGACCTCTCCAAGTTCGTTCTCTGAGCCAGCACCCAATCTGACGACAAGACCCCCGGGGCCAGCCTCGGGGGTTTTTTGTTTTGTGCCGCTGTCCCCAGCACGCCGTCTTTGCCCGGCTCGTCTGGGCAATCCAGTTTGCTGAGACATGGATCACCCGGACAGCTGGGTGATGACGATGAGGGGAAATGAGTGCAGGTCAGTCCAGCCTGCAAATCGTGCCCTATACGCGATCTTCCTTCTCCCCTTGAGGGAGAAGGTGCCCCGAAGGGGCGGATGAGGGGTTCGGATTTAGTAGGGCAACTCAGTATGGGCAAGAACCCCTCACCCGTCTCGCGCTGTGCGCGATCCAGCCCTACCGGGCCTTGCTCGCTGAAATCGCTCCACCGGAGCGATTCCCGGGCGCTCCCAAGCCTCTCCCTCATGGGGAGGGGAACGGCCGTGGTGATGGATCAGGACCGCTTCCGCGTCGCGCGCTTGACCAGTTCATCGCGCAGAAATTTGACGTCCTCGGGGTCGAGGCGGCCGATGTTGTCGCGCAGGCGATTGGTGAATTCGGTCGCTTCCGGCGTCATGCCGCCTGTATCGATCGTCACCTTGGGGTCGGAGATCTCCGACAGGCGCTGCAATTCCTCGGCTTCGTCCCAGATCACGTTGAAAAACGCGATGATGCGGTGGAGGAGGAAGGAGGTCGGCACGCCGCGCTTTCCATGTTCCAGCGCCGACAGGTAAGCACTCGATACATTGAGGGCTGCCGCCATTTCCTTGAGCGAAATGCCCCGGGCCTCACGCATGGCCCGCAATTTTGCGCCGAGCGGGGTCATGGTCGTCTCAACCTCACATACCAGGCTCCGTCGCCACCATGTCCGCGCGCCGCGATGCTCCAGCCGGAAATCATATGGGCAAGTCCCGGCTCGTTGAGCCAGATGGGCAGCATGGTGCGCAGGATTCCGCGCTCGGTCATGGCCATCACATAGTCATTGTCGGTCCGCACGCCCTTGCCGGTGATCACCAGAATAGTCCGGTCACCCCGGCTGAAGCGGGACGAAATATAGCGGTGGAGCACCTGGCGCGCCTCCGCCTGGGTCATGCCATGCAGATCGATCGTGCCGTCGATCTCGATCTTGCCGCGCCGGACCTTTTTGTGAATGGCCGGATCGACTGCCTTTTCTGGGAGGGTGGAGGGCTGCCGGGGCGCCTGATAGGGCGCGAGGAAGGGCTGTCGCGGTGGTAGCCTTTTCGGCGGAGCCTTGATGTCGGGGAGAGGGGGCTCGGCTTCAGGAACCGGGAGCGTACCCTGGCCGTGCTTGAGCAGGCCCTTGCGCCGGAGCGGATCCACGGTGGCAGCCACCGTGGTCCAGAGGTGAAAATCGTGCGGCAGGCGCTTCGGGTTGCGCTTGGACATGGAAGACGGCCTGCCGGATAGGTTTTAGTCGAGCTGGCTCGTCGCGATGACTTTCCAATTGGGGTCGCGCGATTTCGGATTGCGCGCAAAAGTCCATTCGTCAGCGATGGTCTGGACCTGGTCGGCATTGCCTTCCACCAGATTGCCGTCGCGGTCGCGGATGGCAGTAACCACCTCGGCATGGAAGCGCACGGTCACGAGAACATTCTTCTTGTCGTACTCAGCCTGCGAAATTTCGACCTTGGGCAGACCCACGAAGGTGAAATCATTGGTGTGGCCGGCAGCCTCGCGCTCGGTGATGGCGCGGGCAAAGCTGTCGAACACATCCTTTTCGAGGAGATTCTTGAGCATTGGGCGATCCCCTTCGGCAAAGCCGGTGACGATCATCTCGTAAGCCTGTTTGGCGCCTTCGAGGAAGGATTTGGGCGTAAAGCCGGGGTCGGCTTCGTTGACGCTGCGCAGACCTGCTGCGAGCACCTCATTGCCGCGGGCGGCCTGTTCGATCTCGGCCTCGAGCTTGCGGGCACGGCGTTCATCGTCAAGGTCAGGTGCACGGGGCGCGCGCGGCTGCATGGGCACGACATTGTCGTCGCCATTTGCGGCCTTTTCCGTCGGCGTGGAGCGGGACCGATCGATCGGCGGTCGCTCATTGCCGGTGCGCGTTCCCAGAACCGACCGCAGGCGGAACAGAACGAAGACGGCTACCACAATGGCGATAAGAGTGGGCAGATCGAGAAAATCGTCCATGAAATGATGCACCTAAAGCCAGGAGACGTCGAAAAAGTCGAATTTCGGCGCTCGCGAAGCGCCATGCTCGACCCTATATAAGCAAAGCTTTAGCCCAAAACCAGTTCACTATGGGGCGAGTTCCGATTTTGACGCGTCTTCAACGCTAACAAAGGATGACCCGGGTGGCCCGCTTCATTCCCATCGCCCTTCTCGCGCTGCCGCTGCTCGAGATCGCCATGTTCATCGTCGTCGGCCGTGCCATCGGTGTGTTTCCGACCCTGGCGCTGATCATTCTGGCGGCCATAGCGGGAGGTCTGCTGCTACGCCAGCAGGGGCTGAGCGTGCTCAATCGCATGCGCACCAACATGAGTGCGGGTACGTTGCCGGGGCAGACGCTGTTCGATGGCATGGTGATGGCCGTGGCGGCGCTCCTGCTGATCATCCCGGGTTTTCTCGGCGATATCATTGCGCTGGTGCTGCTGATCCCCCCGGTTCGGACCTGGCTCTACAAAAAACTGACAGCCGGCATGGTGGTGACCACAACCACCACCAGCTATCGCCGCTGCGAGGATCCCACCGACATCAATCCGTCCCCGCTTTCGGGGCCGCGCACCATTGATCTCGATGATGATGACTGGCAGCGCAAACCGTAAAAAGCCGCTCTTTGCTTGTCCCGAAGGGGCAAAAATGCTAGCCAGCGCGCAAGAATAATCCGCTATTCGGAAATAATGAGGACCTGATAATGGCTGACGAAACCCTGGGCGCCGCCGCGCCGCAGCCCGGCACTGCACCCAGCATGAACCTGGTGGGCCAGTATGTGCGCGACCTTTCTTTCGAGAACCCAGGCGCACCGGGTTCGATCATGGCCGGTGGCGGCAATCCCGCCTTCAACGTCTCCATCTCGGTGGGCGTCAAGAAGCAGGCCGATGACCTCTATGCCGTCGAATTGAACCTCAAGGCCCAGGCCAAGCGCGAAGAAACGCTGCTGTTCAACGTCGAGCTGGTCTATGGCGGCGTTTTCCGCCTCAAGAACATCCCGGAAAACCAGATCAGCATGCTGCTGATGGTGGAATGCCCGCGCCTGATCTTCCCGTTTGCCCGTCAGGTCCTGGCCAGCGTCACCCAGCAGGGCGGTTTCCCGCCGCTGATGATGGAGCCGGTCGACTTCCTGGCCATCTATCGCCAGAACCTTGCCGCGCTGGCTGCCAAGCAGCAGGCCGATGGCGGCGCCGAAATCCCGGCTCCGACCGACAAGCCCAACTGATTTTTGGTTTTCGCCAAAGACAAAAGCCCCGGATTTTCCGGGGCTTTTTTTGTAAGCGTGTGTGGGTGTGACTAAGCGCTCTGGCCCAAAAACTCACTCGGCAGCCGGGCGCTCTTCATATTGGGTCCAGATGGCGCTGTCGCCCATCTTGGCAAGAAAGGCGTAATGCGCCTCGGCCTCTGCCGCGGTCACCCGCGAGGGCAGGGGCGTGGGACGCGGGCGTGCCGGCACGCGCTGCAGCAAGCCATCTTCACCATCACTTCCAGCGTCGGCGATGAGCGCCAGGCTCACCTGCTTGCCGCCGATCAGCTCGAGATAAACCTCGGCGAGGATCTCACTGTCGAGCAGCGCGCCATGAAGCGTGCGGCGGGAATTGTCGATGCCATAGTGCTTGCAGAGCGCATCGAGGCTGACGCGGGCACCCGGGTGCTTCTTGCGCGCCACCATGACGGTGTCGATCACCTCGTTGGTGAGGCGCGGGAAGGATGCCTTCTCCAGCTCGGCATTGAGAAAGCCCATGTCGAACGGCGCGTTGTGGATCACCAACGTGCCATCGCCGATAAAGTCAAGAAAGTCCTGGGCCACCGCTTTGAACACCGGCTTGTCCTTGAGGAATTCCTCACTCAGCCCGTGCACGCGGAAAGCTTCTTCAGGCATAGAGCGTTCGGGATTGATATAGATGTGGTGCGTCTTGCCCGAGGGGATGTGATTGATCAGCTCAACGCAGCCGATTTCAACGAGGCGATCGCCGTCGTTGGGAGAAAGGCCGGTGGTTTCGGTATCGAGGACGATTTCCCGGATCATGGCCTGGTCTTTTCTTTCAGCGTCTCGACCAAAGCCCTGACCTCTGCGTCGATGGTCTCGCGGGGCAGGGCAGTGTCGAAAAGATAATCGGCGCGAGCCTTCTTTTCGGCCTGTGGCATCTGGCGGGCAAGGATGGTGTCGAGCTTTTCCACGGTCATGCCCGGACGCGCCAATGCCCGCTCCCGCTGGATGGCATCATCGACATGGGTGATGGCGACGGCGTCAAAGCCATAATCATGGCCGCTTTCGAACAACAGCGGCACTTCGACGGCGGCGACCTTATGGCCGGTCTGTTCAGCGTTGGCGAGAAAATCTGAAATAGCAGCGCGCACCAGTGGATGCACCACGGCTTCGAGGCGCGTGAACCCTGAGGGGTCAGCGGCGAGCCGGACCGCGAGCGCCTGTCGATCGATCACGCCATCATGGGTGACGCCGGGAAAGAGCGCTTCCACCGGCGCAACGGCTTCACCAGCATAGAGTTCGGCGACGGCCGCATCGGCGGAGAAAATCGGCACACCGGCTTTTTCAAACGCCGCCAGAAGGGTGGATTTGCCTGTCGCGATCGAGCCGGTAATGCCGATGCGCCACATGAATCAGTGCCCCAACGTGGCTTCGACGCGCGCCCGCAGTTCCGGCGTCACCTTGGGCTCGACGCCAAACCAGGCGGAAAAACCGGGGGCGGCCTGGTGAAGAAGCATGCCCAGACCATCGACCGTTTGAAGGCCATGGGCGGCGGCATCTTCGAGAAGCGGGGTCACAAGCGGAGTATAGACGATATCAGTGACGAGGCTGTTCTTTGGAAGGAGGCTCATATCGAGCCAATCAAAGCGCGTGCCATGCATGCCGATGGAACTGGTGTTGACGACGAGGCCGGTGTGGCCGGCGAGCGCGGCAAAATCCTCAAAACCATGGGCTTCAAACGGGCCGTCGATCACTTCGACCAGCGCCTGGGCATTGGCCAATGTGCGATTGAGCACATGGACCTTGCCGCCATTGCGCCGCCGCAGGGCGACGAGGATGGCGCGGGCCGCACCACCGGCTCCGATGACGATGGCATCATTGGGTCCATCCGACCAGCCCGGTGCTTCGGCGTCGAGATTGCCGAGAAAGCCAAGATAGTCGGTATTAGTCCCAAACACTTTGCCGTCGCGCGCCACCAGCGTGTTCACCGCGCCGATGGTCCGGGCGAGGGGATCGACCTCGTCGCAGAGCGCGAAGACCGCTTCCTTATGGGGAATGGTGACATTGCCACCGGCAAATTCGCCGCTGCGCAGGCGCTCGAAAAAGGCCGGGAGGTCGGCGGGCGCCACATCGATAGCTTCATAAGTGCCGTCGATTTTGTGTTCGGCCAGCCAGGTTCCATGAATCAGGGGCGAGCGGGAATGGGCAATAGGATGCCCGATAACAAAGGCTTTTGTGGTCACGAGTGGGCCTGGGCGGTCAGAAGTTCGGGCGCGATATCGCGCAGGGCGGCCAGAAGCGGGAGCAGCGGCAGGCCCAGAATTGTAAAATAGTCGCCGACGACGGTTTCAAAGAGCCGGATCGACGGACCTTCCAGCCGATAGCCACCAACGGAGTGCAGCGCTTCATCGCCCTCGAGATCGAGAACGGTGTCGCGCTCCTCAGCGGTAAACTCGCGCATGGTCAGCTCGGCGGTCTGAATGTCGGACCAGATGAGCTCGCCATTGCGCACCAGTGTCACGGCGGCATGAAGGCGATGGGTTTTTCCGCGCAGGTGATCGAGCTGGGCTTCAGCGTCAGCGCGATCGGACGGCTTGTGCAGGAGCTCAAGACCGAGAGCCAGGGTCTGATCCGCGCCAATGACGAGGGCATCGGGATGGAGCGCCGAGACGGCTTCGGCCTTGTGGCGCGCGAGCAGAAGAGCGACGTCCCGACCATCGGCGCCGGCAGCAATTGCTTCGGCTTCGAGGCTGCGTTCATCAATCGCCGCCGCCTCAGCGGAAAACGGCAATCCGGCCTTGTCTAGCAAGGCTTTCCGGGTGGCACTGCTCGAAGCAAGGATCAGCATGTAGGGAGTTTTTCCACACTGTCATCCCCAGCTCAAGTCAGAATTGTGGGAAAGACTCGTAACTTTGGGCCCTGGCCGGATTTGTTCGACCTGTCCGCAAAACAGTCCACAAACACCGTCGCGAGCCGTCGCGATGGCGCTGTGTGAATCTGTGGGGACAACTGCCATAGACCATGAGAGGTTATCAACTCGTTAAAATGCAATCTATTTTGGTCCCTTGACTCGGCGAAGCCTCAATTAACCTTTCGTTAATTCCCATTAAGGGGCAGGGAAACGGCGAGTTTGCCACAGGCGTTAACACCTCATTAACGAATACCTGCGCGCAAGTGTCACCGAGGGCAGCGATTGTGGAGGGCCGTGAATTGGCTCAAAACACCGCCATAATAATAGAGATACGAAGTAAGAAAGACTCTTTTGGGTTTTTGAAAGGTAGGCAGAGTGACCGAGGTGACCCCCAAGCCCATGCTCGAAACGGTGCTGGGACGTAAGCAGACCAGACCGCCGGTGTGGATCATGCGCCAGGCAGGCCGCTATCTTCCCGAGTATCGTGAAGTCCGTCAGAAGGCCGGTGGCTTTCTTGACCTGTGCTACACGCCTGAACTCGCAACCGAGGTGACGCTGCAGCCGCTGCGCCGGTTCGATCTCGATGCGGCAATCCTCTTCTCGGACATTCTGGTCATTCCGGATGCGTTGGGACAGAAGGTTCGCTTCGAGGTGGGTGAAGGCCCACTCCTCGAGCCCCTCGACGTGAATGGAGTGGATCGGCTTGATCGCGCCCGGGCTGGGGAGCATTTGCAACCCGTTCTGGAGACCGTGCGTCGTCTCCGGGCTGCGCTGCCCGCCAACAAGACCCTGATCGGCTTCTGCGGGTCTCCCTGGACGGTGGCCACCTATATGCTCAACGGTCGGGGATCTCCGGACCAGTGGGTTGCCCGCCGCTTTGCCCTCGAACACCCCGCCGCTTTTGCCAAGCTGATGGATGTGCTCGTCGACACCAGCATTGAATACCTCGTCGCCCAGTTCGAAGCGGGCGCGGATGTTGTGCAGCTGTTTGAAAGCTGGGCGCTCAATCTCGACGACGCGGCTTTCACCACCCAGGTGATCGGGCCAAACAAGCGGATCGTTGACGGCGTTCGTGCGCGCATTCCCAATGCGCCGATCATCGGCTTCCCGCGTGGGGCTGCCGGCAATATCGCGCGCTTTGCCCGGGAAACCGGCGTCAATGTCGTGGGTATCGACTATGCGACCCCGCTCGATTTCGTGCGCACCAATCTGCCGACCGATCTTCCGGTCCAGGGCAATCTCGATCCGCTGCGCCTCGTTATCGGCGGCGAGGTGATGGAAAACCGGGCCCGCGAGATCATCGCGGCATTTTCAGATCGTCCGCATATCTTCAACCTCGGGCATGGTATCGTCCCGGAAACGCCGATCGCCCATGTCGAGCGGCTGATCAATCTGGTCAAGAACGGTTAGGAGCCCGGCCATGTATGAATGGGTAAAGGCGCTCCACGTCATCTCCGTCATCTCCTGGATGGCCGGAATGCTCTATCTGCCGCGGTTGTTCGTCTATCACACCAAGGCCGCGATTGGTTCGGAGCAGTCCGAAACCTTCAAGGTCATGGAACGGCGGCTGATGCGCGCCATCACCACGCCGGCGATGATCGCGACCTGGCTGTTCGGCCTCGGGCTCGTTCACCTCGGCGGCGCGGACTGGAGCTCGGGCTGGACCTGGGCAAAGGCGCTTTTCGTGATCCTCCTCAGCGGGTGCCACGGCATGCTGGCGCGTCACCTCAAGGATTTCGCGAACGACCGAAACACCAAGCCGGAAAAGTATTTCCGCATGATCAACGAGGTGCCGACGGTGCTGATGATCGGCATCGTCATCATGGTCATCGTCAAGCCGTTCTGACCTGTTTCACGTGAATCTGCCCGTTCCGCCGTCGGTTTCTTTCTTGAAACCGGCGGCGGAACAGTTTACATGATTTCCATCTTGCATATCTTCTGGCGCGGCCCTCCCTGTCGCTGCGCGGTGCAGTCCCCCCTTTTTTAGTCCCTTCCTACCGATTTCCCTCAAGGGTCCATCGCCTACATGCAGAATATCAAGCTCAGCGAGCTCAAGGCCAAATCCCCGGCCGAATTGCTGGCGTTCGCCGAAGAACTCGAAGTCGAGAACGCTTCGACCATGCGCAAGCAAGAGTTGATGTTTGCCATCCTCAAGGAACTGGCAGCTCAAGACATCAACATCGTTGGTGAGGGTGTGGTCGAAGTTCTGCCAGACGGTTTTGGCTTCCTGCGCTCACCCGACGCAAACTACCTTCCAGGGCCGGACGATATCTATGTCAGCCCCAGCCAGATCCGCCGCTTCGGCCTGCGGACCGGCGACACGGTCGAGGGCGAAATCCGCTCTCCCAAGGAAGGCGAGCGCTACTTCGCGCTGCTCAAAGTAAGCACCATTAACTTCGAAGATCCCGAGGCGGTTCGCCATAAGGTCAACTTCGACAACCTCACCCCGCTCTATCCCGAAGAGCGGCTGCGGATGGAAATGCCCGATCCGACGCTGCGCGATCGTTCTGCGCGCCTGCTCGATCTGGTGGCGCCGCTCGGCAAGGGCCAACGCGCGTTGATCGTTGCGCCTCCGCGTACTGGTAAGACCGTATTGTTGCAAAATATTGCACAATCGATCGCGACCAATCACCCCGAATGCTATCTCATCGTGCTCCTGATCGATGAGCGTCCGGAAGAAGTGACCGACATGCAGCGCTCCGTGCGCGGCGAAGTCATCTCCTCGACCTTTGACGAACCGGCAAGCCGCCACGTGCAGGTCGCCGAGATGGTCATCGAAAAGGCCAAGCGCCTTGTCGAGCACAAGCGCGACGTGGTTATCCTTCTCGACTCCATCACCCGACTGGGCCGCGCCTACAACACCGTCGTTCCAAGCTCCGGCAAGGTCCTCACCGGTGGTGTCGACGCCAATGCCCTGCAGCGCCCGAAGCGCTTCTTCGGTGCAGCGCGCAATATCGAAGACGGCGGTTCGCTGACCATCATCTCGACGGCGCTGATCGATACCGGCAGCCGCATGGACGAAGTGATCTTTGAAGAATTCAAAGGCACGGGTAACTCGGAAATCATCCTCGACCGCAAGGTTGCGGACAAGCGCATCTTCCCGGCGCTCGACATCACCAAGTCGGGCACCCGCAAGGAAGAGCTGCTGGTCGAAGCCGACATCCTCAAGAAGATGTATGTGCTGCGCCGCATCCTCAACCCGATGGGCACGATCGATGCGATGGAATTCCTGGTCGACAAGGTCCGCCAGACCAAGACCAATTCCGATTTCTTCGACTCGATGAATACCTGATCCCGATCAGGTCACAAGAGCCAATGCACGGCGATACAATTATGGCGTTGTCGTCGGGAAGTCTTCCCTCCGGCGTCGCAATCATCCGCCTCTCGGGCCCAAAGGTCCGGGAGGCGCTGTCGTTTCTGGCTGGCGCAGTGCCAGAGCCGCGAAAAATGGTCCTGCGTCGCATCGGCCAGGAGCGCCAACTCGACCAGGGCCTGGTTGCCTTTTTCCCCGGCCCGCAGAGTTTTACCGGCGAGGACTGCGCCGAACTTCACGTGCATGGTTCGCCAGCCGGCGTTAAGGCCATCTTGCGTGAACTGGGCGGGCAGGGCCTTCGTCTGGCTGAGGCCGGAGAATTCACCCGCCGGGCCTTCGAGAACGGGAAACTCGATCTGGTGGCCGTTGAGGGGCTGGGTGACCTCCTCAGCGCCGAAACGGAAAAACAACGCCAGCAGGCCCTTGCACGCTATGACGGCCGGTTGACAGAAGAGATCGACAGCTGGCGGGATGCGCTTCTCGATCTGCGCGCCGAAATTGAAGCCCGCCTCGATTTTTCTGACGAAGGCGATGTCGAGGACGACCTTCCTCAAAGTTTTCAGAATGATCTGGCCGATCTTCGCGGCAAACTGCAGGATGCGCATGACCGCATAACCAGCGGCCGCATTGTCCGTGAGGGCGTCCGGGTTGCCCTGGCTGGTGCACCCAACGCCGGCAAGTCGAGCCTCATCAACGCCTTATCCCGCTCGGACGTGGCTATTGTTTCGGACGAAGCCGGGACGACCCGCGACGTCAGGGAAGTGCCCCTCGATATCGGTGGGCAGCTGTTTATCCTGCTCGATCTCGCCGGCTTGCGGGAGACGGACAGCCGCGCCGAAGCCGAAGGCATCCGACGCGCTGAGAAGGCAATTGGGGATGCTGACATCGTCCTTTGGCTTGAAGCCCCAGATACCGAGCACGTCGACCGACCCGCGATCACGGGGCAACTCCTTGTCGTTGGCACGAAGATCGACATCGGGCCAAACACCACTGCCGATATCACTCTTTCGACACAGACGGGCGAGGGACTGGACAGTCTGGTTGACCGTCTGCGCATAATCGGTGAAAAGCTCGCCGGCGGTGAGCCAGCGCTGGTCAGCCACGAGCGCGATCGCGTTGCGCTGGTTCAGGCTATTGCGGCTGTCGAGCACGCAGGCCAGCAGTTGCAGAACTGGGAATTGGCAGCGGAATCTCTCCGTCAGGCATCCGCCTGTCTCGAGCGATTGATTGGCCGTCTGGATGCCGAGAAAGTCCTCGATCGGCTGTTTGCGAGCTTCTGTATTGGAAAATGATTCACGTGAAACACCTGATCCACAGTCGTGGATGGATTCACGTGAAACATCGGAAAGAAAAGACACTGAGATGACCGACTATGCAGTCATTGTCGTTGGTGGCGGACACGCCGGATGTGAGGCCGCAGCAGCGTCCGCCCGTCTCGGGGTCCCTACGGCCCTCATCACCCACAAGGTCGCGACCATTGGCGAGATGAGCTGCAATCCGGCCATTGGTGGCCTGGGCAAGGGTCATCTGGTTCGGGAGATTGATGCGCTCGATGGCCTGATGGGGCGCGTTGCCGACCAGGCCGGCATCCAGTTTCGCGTGCTCAATCGCCGCAAGGGTCCGGCCGTTCGTGGTCCGCGAGCGCAGGCCGATCGGCAGCTCTATCGCGCCGCAATGCAGGCCGCGCTCTCTGCCCAATCCAACCTCGATATTTTCGAGGGCGAGGTGGATGACCTCGAAGTAAGCGGTGGACACATTACCGGCGTCGTCCTTCTGGACGGCCGTCGGTTCTCCACCAAGGCCGCCGTGCTCACGACCGGCACCTTCCTGCGCGGGCTGATCCATAGCGGCGATCACAGCTATCCGGCTGGCCGTATTGGCGAGAAGCCGGTCCTTGGTCTGTCGACGCGCCTCGAGGCACTAGGCCTTACGCTTGGACGTCTGAAAACCGGTACGCCGGCGCGCCTTGACCGTGACAGCATCGACTACTCCGTGCTCGAAGAGCAGCCAGGCGACACGCCGCCAGAACCCTTTTCGATGCTCACCGAGGCGATCACGACGCGTCAGGTGTCGTGCCACATCACCCGGACAAGTGCTGAAACACACGCGATCATCGCGGCCAATGTGCATCGCTCGGCGATGTACTCGGGACGGATTCAGAGCCGTGGCCCGCGCTATTGCCCGTCTATCGAGGACAAGATCGTCCGGTTCGCGGACCGCGACAGCCATCAGATTTTCCTGGAGCCCGAAGGGCTTAACGACCAGACGGTCTATCCGAATGGTGTCTCGACCTCCTTGCCGGCGGAAGTTCAGGATGAATTCCTGCGCACCATGCCCGGCCTCGAGAACGTCCGCATCATTCAATACGGCTATGCCATTGAGTACGACTATGTCGACCCGCGCGAGTTGCGGCCGACCTTGGAACTCAAGAAGCTCCCGGGTCTTTATCTTGCCGGTCAGATCAACGGCACCACCGGTTATGAAGAAGCCGGCGCCCAGGGCCTGCTTGCCGGCGCCAATGCTGCCTTGGCAGGGCAGGGGGCCGATCCGCTCATCCTGTCGCGCACCGAAAGCTATCTCGGCGTGATGGTCGACGATCTCGTTACCCGTGGTGTGAGCGAGCCCTATCGCATGTTTACATCGCGTGCGGAGTTCCGGCTGCACCTGCGTGCTGATAATGCTGACCAACGCCTCACGCCTCTCGGCATGAAGACCGGCCTCGTCGGTGAGGAGCGGCGTGAGCACTATGCCAGAAAGTCGGCACGGTTGACCGCGGGACGATCAATCCTCCAGGCAGCGAGCGCCTCGCCGACTGAAGCCCGCAAGGCTGGGATCATGGTCAATGAGGATGGCAAGCGTCGGACGGCCTTTGATCTGCTGTCCTATCCGGATATGACGCTGGAGAGTCTCAAGCCCCTGTGGCCCCAGCTGACAGAGATCGACGAAGAGATTGTCGAGCAACTGACAATTGATGCGCAATATGCCGTCTATCTCGACCGTCAGCGTGCCGACATCGAAAGCATGCGGCGGGATGAGCAGCGCGCCATCCCTGACGATTTGGACTATGAGGGAATCGCTGGGCTCTCCAATGAGATGCGGCAGAAGCTGAGCTTTTCCCGCCCACAGACGATGGCCCAGGCGCAGGCATTGGATGGCATGACACCGGCGGCACTCACCCTGCTGCTCGCAGTGATCAAGCGTGGCGAATTGCGTAGGGCTAGTTGATGTCGAATATTGATAAGCTTGCGCCTTATGCGCAGCACTTTGGCCGTCCCGCAGCGGAAGTGGCCAGAGATCTGGAATCCTATGCCAATCTTATCAAGAAGTGGCAGGCTGTACAGAATCTTGTTTCACGTGAAACACTCGGCCAGGTATGGGAGCGTCACTTTATCGACAGCCTGCAGGCCATGACGCTACTCCGGCCAGAAGACGAGCATTTCATGGACATCGGAAGTGGCGGCGGTTTCCCCGCGCTCCCCTTGGCCATCGCCAGTAAGGGGCTTAACCGGCGCTTCGTATTGGTGGAGCCCACCACGCGCAAGGTCAGCTTTCTCCGAACGGTTGCCCGTGAACTCAAGCTCAGTGTCGAGGTGATTGGCCTCCGCAGTGATCAGATTGATTCACGTGAAACACAGGTGCCTGACGTCATAACCTCCCGCGCGCTGGCTGCTTTGCCGCAATTATGCGCCTGGATGGCCCCCTTTTTTGGACCTTCCACGCGGGCTGTCCTGCACAAGGGGCGGGAACATGTTGAAGAGTTGCGCGAAACGAGTGTGCTCTGGGACTATGACGTGTTAATAGACAAGAGCGATACCGATCCAAGTGGTGTTATCCTGACTTTGCAGAATCTTTCAGCAAAATCAGGCGTTTAACTTAGTCCATCTTGGCTTGTGATTCCCTGTCGTGCTTCGGCGACACAAGCGGAGGCCTGCTTTGGCACCTCGTATTCTGACTCTGGCCAATCAAAAAGGCGGCGTGGGCAAGACCACGACGGCAATCAACCTTGCCACGGCTCTCGCAGCCATTGGCGAGCGCGTGTTGATCGTCGACCTTGATCCGCAGGGTAATGCCTCTACCGGTCTCGGTATCTCGCGTACGGACCGCGAGATTTCGGCCTATGACGTGCTCGTGGGGGAGGCCAGCGTGGCCGAAGCCGCGATCATGACCAGCGTACCCAATGTCGCCATCGTCCCCTCGACGATGGACCTGCTGGGCGTCGAGTTGACCATCGCCGGCCATGGCGACCGCGCCTTCAAGCTGCGCGACGCCTTCAAGGCCATCGGCGATCTGGAGATTAACGAGAAGCCCGTCAGCTACATCCTCATTGACTGCCCGCCGTCGCTGAACCTGCTCACCATCAACTCTCTGGTTGCCGCGGATGCGGTCCTGGTGCCATTGCAGTGCGAGTTCTTCGCGCTAGAAGGTCTCAGCCAGCTGCTGCAGACCATTGAGCAAATCCGTTCGACGCTCAATCCGCGTCTTTCGATCCAGGGCGTGGTCATGACCATGTTCGACAAGCGCAACAATCTTTCCGAGCAGGTGCTCAACGACGTGCGTAGCGAAATGGGGGACCTTGTCTATGACACAGTCATTCCCCGCAATGTCCGGTTGAGCGAGGCGCCGTCATACGGCAAGCCGGCACTGCTCTATGATCTGAAATGTGCCGGTAGCCAGGCCTATCTCAGGCTTGCCACCGAAGTCATTCGCCGTGAGCGGCGCCTTAACGCAGCCTAGGAGCCCGAGATGAACGACAAGCCGACACGTCTGGGCCGTGGCCTTGCAGCGCTCATTGGCGATATGGCGACCCTTGAGGGCGCCCGTGTTACCGAATCCGGTTCCGGCAGCAAGAAGCTGCCGGTCGAGTTCATTATTGCCAACCGGGCAAACCCGCGACGGACTTTTGACCCCGAGCAGCTTGAAGAACTTGCGAACTCCATCCGCGAAAAGGGTGTGATGTCGCCCTTGCTGGTGCGGCCGACGGACGATCCGAATATTTTCGAGCTGATTGCCGGCGAACGCCGCTGGCGCGCCTCGCAGATGGCTGGTCTGCACGATGTGCCCGTGATCATCCGCGAAGTGGACGACAAGGAAGCGCTCGAACTCGCGATCATTGAGAACGTGCAGCGCGCCGACCTCAACGCTCTGGAAGAGGCGATGGGGTATGGCCAGCTGATCGAACAGTTTGACTATACGCAGCAGGACCTGGCGCAGGTAATCGGCAAGAGCCGCTCGCATGTCGCCAATACGCTGCGTCTCCTGAAACTGCCGGAAGACGTCCGCTCCATGGTCGCCAGCGGCACGCTGACGGCTGGACACGCTCGCACGCTGATCACGGTCGAAGAGCCAGGTCAGTTGGCGCGGCAGATCGTCGAGAAGGGGCTTTCCGTCCGCGAGGCAGAAGCGCTCAGTCAGCAGCGTGAGCCGGCGCCCCGGCCCAAGCCACCGGAAGAAACCGGTCGTGATGCCGATACAGTCGCGCTAGAGCGTCGGTTGTCGGACGCTTTGGGACTGTCGGTGTCGCTCAGCCATTCTGAAAAGGGTGGACGCGTAGAGATCCGCTACAAGACCCTCGAACAGCTCGATAATATCTGCGGCAAGCTGACGGGCCAGTCGCAGTAATTCGATAAAAGTTTCACGTGAAACCAAGGCGCGCTGTGTTCAGCGCGCCTTTTTTCTGCCTGGTGATCGTAGCTTAGTGCGTTGCTGCCTGAATGCAGAGCGCCAGCGTCGTGCGCCGGAGGATGGTTTCCGCCAACACTGGCTTGCGGCGGCTGTCGCTCGTGGCATTGAGTAGGCGCTCAGTTGCATTGGCCAGTGCTGGCTCGCTCCACAGCCGCAACTGCTGCTCGAGATTGCCAATGCGCGAAAAATGCGGCCTGGGTTTCACCGCCTCAAGCACGGCACGTGGGGGCTTGCCGTTGTCCACCTCAACGCGCCAGCGGCGCAGATTGGCGAAGTGATTGGCGAGCATTGCCAGTAGCTGCTGAGGGTTCACAGAGGCCGCCAGAGCGCGATTGAGGGCCATCTCCAGCTTCTCTGCATGTCCACCCCCAGACGCGTCCAGAATGGCGTCTATGGCCAGCGCACCGTTGTCTGCGCAGAGCAGCAAGATGTCTTCCCGGGTCAGGGTCTTGGTCGTCGCGGCGAACAGCGTCACCTTTTCCAGTTCCCGCCGCGTTATCTCGCGGTCGTTACCCAGAATATCGCGCAGCGTCGGGATCACATCCGCGTCGGCGCGGATACCCTGCTGATTGAACGTGTCGCGCATCAGATTGGCGAGGGTTTCGTCAGTGTCCGGGTAGCAGGGCAGGGCGCGGCCGAGCTTTGCTGATTCAATCAAAGCCCGTAGAGCATCACGCGGTGTGAGATTGCCGGCCTCGAGAATAATGGCTGCACCGCCCGGATCGTCGCGTAGCTCGGTCAGCGGCATCACCAGCGACTTGGTGGCATTGCGCACGCGGATGATGCGCTTGCCGCCGAACAGCGACACGCTGCGGGCTTCCATGACCAGGCGGCCGAGCTCGGCGTCGAGCTCGGGGCCGTCAAAAATGGTGAGGCTTGCGGAGGCTGGATCATCGCCACTGAGCTGGCGGATCAGGCGCTGGGCGGTTTCACGAACAAGGCCCCCATCGGGACCATAGGCGAGGAAAATGCCTTCGGAGAGATCGGGTCGCGCCAGATAGCGCGCGACCTCATGAGCCTTGAGAGCGGTCATTCAGGGTGCCAGAGCGGCATAGATGGCGAGGCGCAGAGACTCGGCGAGGGCCTTGGCCGCGCGCTCCTGGGCCTCAAGCTCGGCGGCCTGTTCGGCGAGAACCTGCCCACTCCGGTTAAACTGTGCCGTGGCGGTACGGGTGACACGGACAGGGGCGCGGCCGCTGTTGTCGCGATAGGTGATCACGAGGTCGCCCGTTACCCTGGCTTCATGCAGCTTGTTGGGATTGGCCGTCTGGCTGCGGAAAGCGACGGCTGTTTCCGGCCGCACGCTTATGCTGACAAGTGGCGCGTCCGGCCGGGCAGACGTGCCAAGCCGGAACGAAAGCTCCTGGTAGACGATCTGTTCGAGGCGCGTGTTGGGCGCCGCGTAGGCCAATTGCATCTGGGCTGCTTCCGCCAGCCGACCGCTATGGACCGGCTGGAAGGAGCAGGCGCTCAGAGCCACTCCCCCGGAAAGAGAGAGGGCGATGAGCGCGATGCGTGATGGCCTAAACAACGACATTGACGATCCTGTTGGGTACCACGACGATTTTCTTCGGCGCCTTGCCTTCCAGAATGCGCACAACGTCGTCCAGTGACAAGACCAGCTTTTCGACTTCGGCCGCTGGCGTGTCCTTGGCAACGGTGATTTCGCCGCGACGCTTGCCGTTGATCTGGATCGGCATGGTGACTTCGTCGTCGACCAGCATTTTCGGATCGACGTCCGGCCAGGCGGCGTCGGCCACGAGACCGGGCTTGCCGAGGACCTGCCAGCAGGTTTCCGCCAGATGCGGCATCATGGGCGAGAGCAGCTGGATGAGGCTCGAAACGCCGTCCGACAGTTCGCTCCGCTGGGCGGCGCTGAGGCCATTGCCCTTGCCGGCAGCCTTGATGAGGGCGTTGCTCAGCTCATAGATCTGGGCCACGGCGCGATTGAAGCGCAGGCCTTCGATGTCCTGGGCAATGCCATGGACGCAACGATGGACGATCTTGCGCAGGGCAAGCGCCTCATTGTCATCAGATGATGCAACAGTCTCGGAAGACTGTGCGTTCAGAATGTCCAGTGTGTCGTGAACGAGGCGCCAGATGCGCTGCTGGAAGCGGCTCGCGCCTTCAACGCCGGCCTCGGTCCACTGCACATCGCGCTCCGGTGGGGAGTCCGAGAGCATGAACCAGCGGGCGGTATCGGCGCCATAGGTGGCAACGATCTCGTCGGGATCGACGACGTTCTTCTTGGACTTGCTCATCTTTTCGACAGAGCCGATCGAAATCGGCGCGCCGGTCTGAATGTGGCGGGCTGAGCGGTTGTCGCCGTCGCTTTCCAGCACGATCTCGGTCGGATTGACCCATTCGCCCGTCTCGGACTTGTAGGTCTCGTGGGTGACCATGCCCTGGGTGAAGAGACCCTTGAACGGCTCGTCGATGCCGACGTGGCCGGTGGCCTTCATGGCGCGGGTGAAGAAGCGCGAATAGAGCAGGTGCAGGATCGCGTGCTCGACACCACCGATATACTGGTCCACCGGCAGCCAGCGATTGGCGACGCCGGGAATGGTTGGCGTATCGGCGTCCGGGGCGGTAAAGCGGGCAAAATACCAGGACGAGTCGACGAACGTGTCCATGGTGTCCGTCTCGCGACGGGCCGCGCCGCCGCACTGCGGGCAGTTGACGTGCTTCCAGCTCGGATGATGGTCGAGCGCATTGCCGGGCTTGTCGAAGCTGACATCGTCCGGCAGCACGACCGGCAGGTCCTTCTTGGGGACCGGGACAGTGCCGCAGACCTCGCAATGGATCACCGGAATGGGGCAACCCCAATAGCGCTGGCGGGAAATGCCCCAGTCGCGCAGGCGGTAGTTGACCTCGACCTTGCCCTGCGGCTTGCCGTCGACGGTGCGCGCGCCGAAGAACTCGGCGATCTTGTGCTTGGCGTCTTCGATCGAGAGGCCATTGAGGAAGCCGGAATTGAAGATGTTGCCAGCGTCAACATAGGCTTCGGTGCCGATTTCAAAGGTTTCGGCATCGGCGCCGGGCGGCAGCACCACGGGCTTGACCGAGAGGCCATATTTACGGGCGAGATCCAGGTCGCGCTGGTCATGGGCCGGGCAGCCGAAGATGGCGCCGGTGCCGTAATCCATGAGAATGAAATTGGCGACATAGACGGGCAGGGTTTCGCCTTCGATCACCGGGTGTTTCACCCGAAGACCGGTATCAAAGCCCTGCTTTTCGGCTTTTTCCAGGGTCTCGTTGGAGGTGCCGTGGCGATGGCACTCCGCCACGAACTCAGCCAGGCCGGCATTGTCCGCGGCCAGCGCCGTGGTCAGCGGATGATCGGGCGAGAGGGCAACGAAGGATGCACCGAAGATGGTATCTGGGCGCGTGGTAAAGACCTCGATGCTGGTGGCATCACTCTTGTCGCTCGGCACGAGGTCGAACAGCAGGCGCAGGCCTTCGGACTTGCCGATCCAGTTGCGCTGCATGGTGCGCACTTTTTCCGGCCACTCGGTCAGCGTGTCGAGCGCCTCAAGCAGGTCCTCGGCATAGTCGGAGATCTTGAAGAACCACTGGGTCAGCTCGCGCTGCTCGACCGGGGCGCCGGAGCGCCAGCCCTTGCCGTCGATGACCTGCTCATTGGCGAGCACGGTCATGTCGACCGGGTCCCAGTTCACCTTGGAGCTCTTGCGTGTGATGAGGCCCGCTTCGAGCATGTCGAGGAACATGGCCTGCTGGTGGCGATAATAGGAGGGATCGCAAGTGGCGATTTCGCGCGTCCAGTCGATGGAGAGGCCCATCGACTTGAGCTGCTTTTTCATCGCCTCGATATTGGAATAGGTCCAGGTGCCCGGGTGGGTCTTGCGCTCGATCGCGGCGTTTTCAGCCGGCAGGCCGAAGGCGTCCCAGCCCATGGGGTGCAGCACATTCTTGCCGCGGGCGCGGTGATAGCGCGCCACGACGTCGCCCATGGCGTAGTTGCGCACATGGCCCATGTGGATGCGGCCGGAGGGGTAGGGGAACATCTCGAGGACGTAGTAAGGGTCGCGCGGGTCGTCATTGGCGGTGACGAAGCTCTTTGCGTCTTCCCACACCTTCTGCCATTTCGGTTCGCTTTCGCGCGGATTGTAGCGTTCGCCGCTCACTGTTCTCGTCCTTGCAAGATTAGCGTCGCTATGCCGGAAAAGAGCGGCACAGCTTGCGTTTTTTGGGGTATTTGGCTACCGGGACCATCACCAGAAATCCCCTCCAAGGTCAACAGAAACGGGGCCGTGTCATGACCGACAAGCAGCCAGACGGAATTGTGCGGGCAAAAACGGCCCTCGACTACATCACCGGCCGTATGGAGAAGGCCCGCAACCGCTTCGGCGCACCTCCGGAAAAGGTGCAGTTGGTGGCGGTTTCCAAGACGTTCTCGGGCGAACAGGTTGAGCCGTTCCTTGTTGCAGGGCAGCGGGTCTTTGGGGAAAACCGCGTCCAGGAAGCCAAGGACAAATGGCCGGAGCTGAAGGCGCGCTACCCGGATGTGCAGCTCCATCTCATCGGGCCGCTGCAGACCAACAAGGCCCGCGAGGCCGTGGCGCTGTTTGACGTTATCCAGAGCGTTGATCGCGACAAGCTGGCGGGCGTGCTAGCAAGCGAAATGGAGCGGGCAGGGCGGAAACTTCCCTGCTTCGTCCAGGTCAATATCGGCGGCGAAGAGCAAAAGGCCGGCATCCCAGTCGATGAGGCGGTCGACTTCGTGGCCCGATGCCGTACCGAGCACGGGCTCGAAATCGTCGGGCTGATGTGCATTCCGCCCGATGGTGTGCCGGCGGCTCCCTATTTCGCGCAGTTGGCAGAACTGGCGGCAAAGGCCGGTGTGTCGGAAATCTCTATGGGCATGAGCGGAGATTTTGAGACAGCCATTGCCATGGGCGCGACCTATGTACGCGTGGGTTCGGCGCTTTTCGGCAAGCGCTGACCGCAATTTTGCCACTCCTGACAAGCATATAACCGGCGCACTCCAGGGGCGTCGGTGACTTTGGTGTGCCGGTCGTCCAGACATCTTCGGTCTGGGCGAAGCGTTTGCTTTTGTTGGGATTTGCAACTTTTTCCACGGCAGACACGTTCCTACCCGTCGAATAACGCCGATGTGATTGGCCGACCCAAACGCAGTCGCAATGATGTGACCTTGGTCGTCCAGAGCAATTTGACCGGAGAACCCAATGAACAAGCGACGCATCCTTGTTGTGGACGACGACGCGGATCTTCGTGAAACCCTGGTCGAGCAGCTGCGGGGGCAGGCCGATTTCGAGATTCTCGATGTCGGCACAGCCAATGACGCGCTCAAGGCCTTGCGCGAGAACAATATCGAGCTGACCATCCTCGATGTGGGCCTGCCGGACATGGATGGGCGCGAAGCGGTCAAGGTCATGCGGGAGGAGGGGATTAAGAGCCCCGTCCTGATGCTGACCGGCCATGACAGCGAAGCTGACGAGATCAAGGGCCTCGAGTCGGGCGCCAATGATTATCTCACCAAGCCCTTCCGCTTCCCCGTGCTGATGGCCCGTATCAACGCGGCGCTGCGCCAGCATGACCAGAGCGAGGACGCGGTCTTCACCATCGGCCAGTACAGCTTTCAACCCGCAGCCAAGACGCTCGAGACCAATGACGGCCTCAAGGTGCGCCTGACCGACAAGGAGACTTCCATCCTGAAGTATCTCTATCGGCAGGGACCCAAGACCATCACCCGCGATGTGCTGCTTAAGGAAGTCTGGGGCTACAACAACCGGGTCACCACCCACACGCTTGAAACCCACATCTACCGGCTGCGCCAGAAGATCGAGCGGGATCCGTCCAATGCCCGCCTGCTTGTCACCGAGGATGGCGGCTACCGGCTTGTCCCCTGATCGGGGACAAAGAGGTTCAACACTGGATCGAACTGCCCTATAGGAATTGAGTTGACCCTGTCGGAGCGGCATCCGGCGGGCGGGCGCAGTTGGGTCTGACGAATGAGAATGGACGATGCAGCCGCTGTCCTCGGGCGGGCTGACTTCTTCGATATGTGCACTGACGAACAGCGCGCCATGCTGGGCTTTGCCAGCGACCGTCAGCGCATTGATGCCGACGATGTCGTGTACAAGGCTGGCGACGTGCCCCTGGGCGCCTATGTGCTGATTTCTGGGACATTGAAGGCCAGGAACGAGGGGCCGGAGGCGGGCAAGCCCTATGCGCTATCTGAACCGGGCAGCGTGATTTCCCCAACAGCGTTGATTCTCGACAAGCCGCGCCCGGTGACCATCACCGCGGTCACCGATTGCGAACTGTTGTTCGTACCGCGCCCGGCCTTCCTCAAGCTTTTGCGCAATTACCCGGACCTGGCGCAAAAGGCCGTGCAGCGGGTCGAGCGCGAGCTCAATTCCTATCTCAATGCCCTCGATCCCCTCCGTCGCAAGATGAAGGATCGCTGAGCGGGCGCTGCCCTCAGGGCCGCGTGAAGCGGGCGATCACCGGCACATGGTCGGACGGCTTGTCGGTCCAGCCGCGGGCAGGGCGGATGATTTCGGCGGCAATGCAGTGCTCGGCGACATCGGGGGTGGCCCAGATGTGGTCGAGGCGGCGGCCGCGATCTGACTTTTCCCAATCGAGCCCGCGATAGCTCCACCAGCTGTAGATCTTCTGGTCATAGGGCACGTGCTTGCGCACGAGGTCGACCCAGCCGTGTCCGCCCGTCAGCAGGGCATCGAGCGCCTCGGTCTCGATCGGGGTATGGCTGATGACCTTGAGCAGCTGCTTGTGGCCCCACACGTCGTTCTCATGCGGGGCAATATTGAAATCGCCGGCGATCAGCTGGCCGCGCGCGAACATGGGCTCGCCGAACCAGCTCTTGAGTTCGTCGAGGAAGCCTAGCTTGTGCTTGAACTTGGGATTGATCTCGGGATCAGGCTCGTCACCCCCCGCCGGGATATAGAAATTGTGGAGGGTCAGCGGACCGTGGCCGATATCGACCAGAGCCGAGACGTGACGCGATTCGGGGATCTCGCAGAACACCCGGTTCGACACATCGGTGAGCGGGAATTTCGAGACGATGGCCACGCCATGGTAGCCCTTCTGGCCATGAACGGCCATGTGCGGATAGCCCGCTTCCTCGAAGGCATTCCGGGGAAACTGGTCATTGGTGCATTTGATTTCCTGCAGCATCAGCACGTCGGGCTGATACTGGGCGAGGAAATCGAGCACCATGCCGATGCGCAGGCGGACCGAATTGATGTTCCAGGTGACGACGGAAAGGGTCATTGCGGATCCGCTGGTTCGGGGAGGCGAGGGGCGAGGACTTCATATCACCAAGCCGGCGAGCCGGGTAAGCCGGAAATGGCCGCGCCGCGACAAGTTGTGTCAGGAGAGGCCGTTCAGGAGCGCCTCCGGGGGCGGGCTCCTGGCCATTCGAGCCTAGCTCTCATGGCCTTCTCACCTCAAAACGTGCCACCGGCACGTTTTGCCCCTGGGGACGGTTCGAAGTTTCACGTGAATCCATCAGGCAAAGAAAAACCCGGCGCCGATGAGGGGCCGGGTTCAGAAACGTCAGCGGCCCGCCGCGAAGCGGGCCGAAACAAATCTTATTCGCTCTTGGCTTCGCCTTCAGCGTCAGCGGCCTGTTCAGCGGCGGCAGCTGCTGCTGCGGCTTCCGCTTCCTTGGCAGCCTGCTCAGCGGCAAATGCCTGTGCTGCTGCGATCTTCTCGGCTTCGCGAGCTTCCTTGGCTGCCAGGGCAGCGCTGCGCTCGGAGGCTTCGATCTTGCGGGTACGCGAGTTGGTCGATTCGAAAATACGAGCCGACTTACCGCGACGGTCGCGCAGGTAGTACAGCTTGGCGCGACGCACCTTACCGCGCTTGATCACTTCGACCGAAGCAACGTTCGGGGAGTAGATCGGGAACACGCGTTCCACGCCTTCGCCGTACGAGATCTTGCGCACGGTGAAGCTTTCCATGATGCCGCCGCCGGAGCGGGCGATCACCACGCCTTCATAGGCCTGGAGGCGTTCCTTGTCGCCTTCGCGGATCTTCACCCACACCTTGACGGTATCGCCATGGGTGAAATCGGGAAGTTCGCGCTTGGCGGTGAGGGCGGCAACCTGCTCGGCCTCGATCTGTTCGATAATGCTGCTCATTGTCGATCCGTTCTGATCTTTTCTCAGGGGTGACTTGCTGGGCTCTTTGCAGGGCCCGTCACCCGGTCTTGGTTGATAACGGAGGGTCGTCTTTTTCTTCTTGCCGCGGACCAGCTCCGAATTGCCGGTCACACGAATGGGCGGCTCATAGGCGAAATCAGGCCAAGAGTCCAGCCTTGGCGGGCCTATTGTGCCCAGCTTGTGCCATTCAGCGTGATTTCGTCTTGTTGCGCGCCGCCAGAGCGATGCCGGCGAGGTCGGGACGCCGCTCCTCGGTCAGCGCCAGCGATTGTTCATGGCGCCAGCGGGCTATCTTTCCGTGGTCTCCGGAGGTCAGGACCGCTGGGATATCCCGGCCCTCGAACTGCTGCGGCCGGGTATATTGCGGGTATTCGAGAAGGCCGTTTTCAAAGCTCTCTTCGTCGCGGCTGTCGAGCGCGCCGAGCACGCCGGGGATCAGCCGAACGACGGCCTCCAGCAGCACCATGGCCGCCACTTCGCCGCCGGCGAGTACATAGTCGCCGATCGAGATCTCCTCGAGCTGGCGGGCCTCTATGACGCGTTGATCGACGCCTTCAAAGCGGCCGCAGACGATGACAGCGCCGGGCCCGACGGCCAGCTGGTGAGCACGCTCCTGGGTCAGCGGTTTGCCGCGCGGCGACATCAGGATGCGCGGGCGCGGATCATTTTCCGGCGCAATCGTATCGATGGCTTTGGCCAGGATATCGGCTTTGAGCACCATGCCGGCACCGCCGCCCGAGGGCGTGTCATCGACAGTGCGGTGGCGGTCGGTGGCAAAGTCGCGCAATTGCGTGGCCCTGAGCGACCAGAGCCCGTCGGCCATGCCGCGCCCGAGCACCGAGGCGCCCAGGGGACCCGGGAAGAGTTCGGGAAAGAGGGTGATGATATCGGCTGAAAAGGTCACGCCGGCTCTTCCTCGCCCGGATCGGCGTCAAGCGGCGGGGAAATCACCAGGAACCCCTGGGCGATATGAATTTCCGGCACCACCGCCTTGGTGAAGGGATAAAGGAATGTGTCGCCCGAACGCGGATCGCGCACCTCGAGCAAATCCCCGGCGCCAAAATTGGGCAGGGCGGAGACAGAGCCGATGCTGACGCCGTTTTCGAGCCGCGCATCAAGACCGATGAGGTCAGCGTGGTAGAAATCATCCTCGTCTTCGGGCTCGGGCAGCTGCGAGCGGTCAATGAAGAGACTGACGCCATTGAGCAGTTCGGCCGCGTCGCGGTCCCGAATGCCTTTTAGGCGGGCGATCAGCACGGTCTTGCTGACCCGCGCCGCTTCAATGGTGACGACGAGGCCGGCGCGATCGGTCTCGAGCGGGCCATAATCGGCCAGCGCTTCGGGGTCGCCGGTGAAGGAGGTGATACGCACTTCGCCCTTGATGCCGTGGGCGGCGCCGATCTTGCCCATGAGAATGCGGTTCTGTCCCGGTGCCATGGCTCATAATTCCTGTTCTGGGGGGCATTCCTTTAGCAGGAGCGCGGCCGAGGGGGAATGTGGAACCTTGCAGGCCTGCCGTGCCTTTCTCAAGGCAAATGACAAAGGAGCGTCACCATGTCCAGAATTCTCACTGATCGACAGGCCATCCGGGAATGGGCCATCGCCCGTGGCGGCAATCCCATGCTGATGGATGTGCCCGATGGCAGCAGCGTGCGGACGGTCCTGCAACTGACCTTCGGCCAATATGCGCTCAATGCCACCGGCAATGATGGTCCGGATCGGGTTGATGGCTATCAGCTGGTGAGTTGGGAAGAGTGGTTTTCGGCGCTCGAGGCGGGCAATCTGGCCATCGAAGTGTCAGATGACCCGGCCGGCGGCAACGAGGCGGAATTCACCTTCGTGCCGCGCGACAAGGGTGCAGAGCTCTAGTGGTAAGGTTTTAAAGCCCGCCCATCTTGCAGAGCAGGTTCCATTCCTCTTCGGAGACTTTTGAAACCGAGAGGCGGGAGAGTTTGACCAGTTCGAGCTCGGCCAGTTCCGGGGTCGCCTTGACCTCGGCGAGAGTAACCGGACGCGGGAAAGGCTTCACCGACTGCACGTCGACGCACTCCCAGACCACTTCGCCCTTGGCGTTGAGGTCTGCGGTGGTGTCGGGGTGGGCGGGAACCACGATTTTCATGATCCCCACGATCTCCTTGCCGATATTGGAGTGATAGAAGAAGGCGAGATCGCCCACTTCCATCGCCTTCATATTGTTGCGCGCGGCATAATTGCGCACGCCGTGCCATTCCTCGGCCTCGCCCTTTGCCGTCTTGGCAATGAGGTCGTCAAAGGAGAACACATCCGGCTCGGATTTCATCAGCCAATAGGCCATGGCCTAGAGCTCCACTCCGGTGGTGTTGATGGCAATGCGCCAGCGTTTCACTTCGTAGCTGGCAAAGACTCCGGCCGGAACGAAGGGGTCGGCGGCAGCGATCTTTTCAGCTTCCTCAAGGTTTTCGGCCTCAAAGATCACCAGCGAACCCTCGGGCTGGTCTTCAGCATTGAGCAGGGCGCCGGCATAGACCAGCTTCTTGCCCAGACTTTCGAGGTGCTGCAGATGCACCGGACGGTTATCTAGGCGGGCCTGCAGGGCGCCGGGGGCGTCCTTGGCGATCATGGCATAAAGCATTTTCAGTGTTCCCTCTTGAGCGGGCGGGACATCAGCCCCGCAACAATGGTGGCAATGTCGGCGCGGCCGGCGACACATTCATCGACGGCATCAATGAGCGGAGAATCGACGCCCAGGCTTTTCGCCAGGGCGGCGGCAACCGGCGCGGTGGCGACGCCTTCGGCCAGCTTTGCGCCGCCGGCCAGAATGTCCTCGGTGCGTCGGCCAGCGCCGAGCGCCATGCCGAACTGGTAATTTCGCGACTGGACCGAGGTGCAGGTGAGGGTGAGATCGCCCAGACCGGCAAGCCCGGTCAGCGTATGGGCCGAACCGCCCATGGCTGCCACCATGCGGGCCATTTCAGCATAACCGCGGGCAATCAGCGCGGACCGGGCCGAAGCGCCAAGGCTGGCGCCTTCGACAGCGCCACAGGCCAGCGCATAAACGTTTTTGAGGGCTCCGGCGATTTCGACACCAATGCGGTCATCGGCGGCATAGGGGCGAAAACTGGGCCCGGCGAGCGCTGCGGCAAGATCGGACGTCGCGTCGGCATCATCGCCCGCAAGGGTCACGGCGGTGGGACGACCGGCTGCCACATCGGCGGCAAAGCTCGGGCCCGAAAGCACATAGGGAATGGCGAGCGGCGCCATATCGGCGAGGATTTCGCTCTGGCGCGCAAGGGTGCCCGCTTCCAGCCCCTTGGCCGAGAGAATCACCGGCTTTTGCGCCAGGAGATCAGGGTTGAGCGTCGAGAGCACAGTGCGTGTCGCCTGCGCCGGCACGGCCAGAATGTAGAAATCGGCAGCCCCGGCTTCCGTTACCCCGGTGATTCGGTCCGAGAGGGCGAGACCGGGCAGGGCGCCTTCATTGATATGGCTGGCGTTGAGTGCTGCGGCGCGTTCCGGGGTGCGCATCACCAGTTGGACGGAGCGACCAGCCATGGCAGCGGCTTGGGCGAGGGCAGTGCCCCAGGCGCCGGCGCCGATGACGCAGACTGTATTAAGAGACATTGGTGTTCACGTTCATATCAGGATCGTCGAGTGGCCAGCGCGGGCGGGCCGCTACGGTGAGCTTGTTTTCGGTGCCAAGGGCGAAGCGTTCCGCGCCAGCCCAGGCGATCATCGCGCCATTATCGGTGCAAAGCGCAATCGGCGGCACGATCAGCTGGGCGTCATGCTTGGTGCAAACGACGTCCAGTGCGGCAGCAATACGCTGATTGGCAGCGACGCCACCGGCCACGACCAGGCGCTTTTCCTGCCCCGGGAACAGCTCCGCGAACTTTTCCAGAGCCTGTCCAGCGCGCGTTTCGATCACCACAGCAACCGTATCCTGGAAGCTCGCGGCGATATCGGCCGCGTCCTGGTCGCTGAGCGGCGCCAGCGCCTCGGCCTGCAGGCGCACGGCCGTCTTGAGGCCGGAGAATGAAAAGTCGAGCCGGGCTTCACGCAGTAGCGGGCGCGGGAACTTGAACCGCTTGGGGTCGCCCCTCTCGGCGATGGCTTCCACAGCCGGCCCGCCGGGGTGACCAAGGCTCAAGAGCTTTGCCACCTTGTCGAAAGCCTCGCCGAGCGCGTCGTCAATGGTGCCGCCCCAACGCTCGTAGTCACCGACGCCGCGTACCAGCACGAACTGGCTGTGCCCGCCCGAGACCAGCAGCATCAGATAGGGAAATTCGACCCCATTGGTCAGCCGCGCCGTCAGCGCATGGCCTTCGAGGTGATTGACCGCAAGCAGCGGCTTGTCGAGCGAAGCGGCCAGCGCCTTGGCTGTGGTGAGGCCCACCAGCACGCCGCCGATAAGGCCCGGACCGGCCGTCGCGGCAATGGCATCGACCTCGGAAAGCTCCATTCCGGCCTCGTCCAGCGCCTGGGCGATGATGTGGTCGAGCCATTCGACATGGGCGCGCGCGGCCAGTTCGGGCACGACCCCGCCAAAGGCGGCGTGCTCGTCGAGCTGGCTGCGGACAACATTGGAACGAATGACGCCACGTCCGGATTGATCCCGTACGACGATGGATGCGGCGGTTTCGTCGCAGCTGGTCTCAATGCCCAGAATGGTGGCTTGTGCTTGCCCGGTCACGGCGAGTGGTCTACTCCCATCAGCGAGCATATCGCCTACACTAGGACGGACGGACAATGCAATCGTCAGCCCCCTTCGCCCGGATCGGAACGCGCGGCAGCCCTTTGGCGCTGGCCCAGGCCAAACTCGTGCGCGAACTGATCGCAACCGCCCATGGGGTTGCCGAAGAAGAGATCGAGATCGAGGTTTTTTCCACTGGAGGAGACCGAAGCCAAGCCTCCAATGTCAGCCTGTCGACCATGGGCGGCAAGGGGGTCTTCACCAAGGAGATCGACGAGGCCCTGCTTTCGGGCCGAATCGATATCGGCGTGCATTCGAGCAAGGATGTCGCCACCGGCCTGCCCGAGGGCATGCTGCTGGCCGCCTTTCTTGAGCGCGAAGACGTGCGCGACGCCTTCATGTCGGTCTCGGTGAAAGAAATCGACAGCCTGCCCGAGCGGGCGCGTTTCGGCACGTCGTCCATTCGCCGCGCCGCCCAGGCAAAGCGCCTGCGGCCTGACCTCGAAATCGTGCCGTTCCGCGGCAATGTGCATACGCGGCTGCAAAAGCTGATCGATGGCGTCGCCGACGCGACGCTGCTGGCCATGGCCGGCCTCAACCGGCTGGAGGAAGCGCATCGGGTGACAGCTGTGCTGTCGCCCGAGGATTTCATGCCGGCCCCGGCGCAGGGCGCCATCGGCCTTGCCATCCGCACCGGCGACGCGCGCTTTGCCGATGTCGTCGCCCCGCTCGATCATGCCGCAACCCATTCGGCCATTGCGGCCGAGCGCGCCATGTTGGCGGTTCTCGATGGCTCGTGCCGCACGCCGGTTGGCGCGCTCAGCGCGGCGTCGAACGGCGTCTTCTCGCTCAAGGGCGAGATTCTCAGCCTCGACGGGCAGACGACGTTCCGCGCCGAAGGCAGTGACAGCGATCCGCTCCGTCTCGGCGAACAGGTCGGTCGTGAGCTCTTGGCCCAGGCCGGTCCGGACTGGCTCTCCCAGTGGCAGGGTTGAGCCCATGCTGATGCTGGTGACCCGCCCCGAGCCGGACGCGCAGTCGAGCGTTGCCCGCCTTGATGCGTTGGGGATCAAGGCGCTGGCGGCGCCGCTCATGGTGCGCCGCACCCTGACGCCAAGCCTGCCGCCCGCCGACGGCTTTACCGCGCTCGCCGTGACCAGCACCAATGCCCTCAGGGCATTGGCCGATCAGGGCGCGCTCGACAATTACCGGCACCTGCCGGTCTTTGCCGTGGGCGATCGCACGGCCCATGAAGCCCGGCAGATGGGTTTTGCCGATGTGAAGGCTGCGGCTGGAACGCTCGAAAGCCTCGTCACCCTCATTGCTCTCGCGCGCATCGAAGGTCCGGTATTCTATCCGGCCGGAAAACATCTCAGCGGGGACATGGCCCATGCCCTTGCCCCGCACGGGCTGATGGTGGTCACCGCTACCATCTACGACATGGTCGCCCAGGCTGAACTGCCGGCGGGCGTGCCCGAAAAACTCGAATCAGGGGAAATCTCTGCGGTGCTGGTCTATTCCCAGCGTACGGCCGAGATTTTCTGTGCCGCCACACCGGCCCTTTCGCCGGCAGCCCGCGAAAAGCTTGCGCTGATCTGTATGTCGGAAAAGGTCGCACGGCCGCTCTTGGCCAACCACTTTACCCGTGTCCATCTGTCGGATCACCCCGATGAGGACGCAATGATGACGCTGGCGCTGGCTTTTGCCCGAGAGCAAACTGGGCCATGATCGGTAACTGGAGGAAGGATGCCCATGGCTGACCCCAAGGAAACGCTGACCCCACCGACCGACCCCAAGCCCGCCCGTTCCGCAGCGGTGAAGCCGCCCGTGCTGGAAGGCACGGCGCGTCCTGCGACGGGCGACGCAAAGTCTGGCGAGACCAAGCCCGGTGACACCGCGTCCGGCAAGAAGCCCGATCCGGCCGAGGCGACCAAGGCTGCCGGCACTCCGCCGCCGAACCCGCCAAAACCCGTGCCGCCCCCCGCACCGAGCCGCCCGACATCGTCGAGCCCGGGGTGGCTGGCCGGTATCTTGGGTGGCGTGATCGGTCTTGGTGGCGCCTATGGGCTTGCCGCGCTCGGCTATTGGCCAGCGGCCAGTATCGAGGCCCCGGCACCAGTGGCTGACCCGCGCGTGGCGCAGATCTCGACGGCCCTGCCCGAGCTGCAGACCGTCACCGACACCATCCAGAGCGAGCTGTCCGTCCTCACCAACCGCGTCGGCGTGCTGGAAAGCGCTCCGCCGCCCGAGACAACGACCGCCGAATCACCTGTGGCACCTACCGCCCCGGCAGTTGCCGACACGACCCAGCTCGACGCGCTCAGCGCAGAGATATCAGCACTGCAGGCCCGTCTCGACGACATGGCCGCGCAAAGCACTGAATCTGCAGATGTGAGCACTGATTACGCGGCCCAAATCGCCGCGCTGCAGTCCGGTCTCTCCCAGTTCGAAGAGGAGGCCAATCGCCTCCGCACCGAGATTGACGCGATTGGTGGCCGGGTCGGCACGCTTGAAACCGAAAAGCAGGCGAGTGCCGGCGCTGAACAGAACCAGGCCCGCCTGCCGCTCATTCTTTCGAGCTTCGAGGCGGCTTTCGCCAATGGCCGGGACTATGCCGACGCCCTGCGCGCGGTGGACACGGCCCTCCCGGATCTCACCGTACCGAGCCTCGTTGCCGCCAATGCTGCTTCCGGCATCAAGCGGCCGGAAGTCATCGCCGCCGAATTCAACGCGATCCTGCCCGACATGCTTGCGGCCCGCCCGCTCGAAGGCAGCGAAGGCTGGCAGGGCGCGACCGCCGACTGGTTCCGCGGCATCATCGCGCTGCGCCCGACCGGCGAAGTTGAAGGGAATGATCCCGAGGCGATCATCGCCCGGCTCGAAGCTGCGCTGGCCCGTCGTGATTTCGGCGCCGCCGCCCAGGAATTTTCGCAGCTTCCCGAACCCATGCAGGCAGCCGCCGGTTCTGTGGCGAGCGACATCGCCGCCCAGGCCGAGGCCTCAGCCTTCCTCACCGATCTGCGTCAGACCGCCCTCAGCCAAGGAGGCGCGTCTTGATCAGGCTTGCACTCTGGATCGTCTCGAGCCTCGTTATTGCAGCGCTCGCCGCCTGGATCATGGCGCTGCCCGGCACATTGACGCTCGAAATCGCCGGCTATCGCATGCAGCCGCGTCTTGGCACGGCGGTGGTGCTGTTTCTCGTCACCGCCCTTGTGGTCATCGTCATCTGGACGTTGATCCGACGCATTCTCATCGCGCCCAAACTGATGGCGATCCGCCGCGCCGCCAAGAAGCGTCAGCAGGGCGTCGATGCCCTGTCCAATGCCTTCATCGCGCTAGAGGCTGGTGACCCCGGGCGCGCCCGGGCCCTTGCCAAGGAAGCGCAGGCCCGCCTTCCCGATAATTCTGCCGCCCGCCTTCTCGAAGCCCGCGCCGATCTGGCGCTCGGCGACATGCCGGCCGCCCGCGAGCATTATCGCGCCCTGATCGCCAGCGAGAACACCGCGCTTGCCGCACTTGCCGGGCTTTATGATCAGGCCAAGGCACAGAGCCGGCCCGAAGCCGCCTTGACCTTTGCCCGCAAGGCGCTGGCGCTCGCGCCGGACAGCCAATGGGCGTCAGGCGCGGTGTTCGACGATCTGGTCAAGCGCGGCCAATGGGCCGAAGCCGTTGCCATGGTCAATCTCGAGGCCGCCGGCAGCCGCGAGGACAAGGCCAGAAAGCGTCGCCGCCAGGCGGTGATCGAGACGGCCCGCGCCCGCGAGACGGAAACCAGCCAGCCGCTGATGGCTCTCGACCATGCCAATACGGCGCTGAAACTGCTGCCCGATTTCGTCCCGGCGGCACTGATCGCTGCCCGCGTCCACATCAACCAGGGCGAATCACGCAAGGCGATGAGCCTCTTGCGCCGCATCTGGCGTGCCACCGGCCATCCCGATATCGCCGCGCTCTATGCCCATGCCCAGCCCGGCGCCTCGGCCGTCGAACGCCTCAAGCGTGTGCGGGAAATCATCGAAGTGCCGGCGCCCCATCGGGCCGCCGCCATGGTTCTGGCCCGCGCCGCCATCGATGCCTATGACTGGCCGCTGGCCCGCGAGGTGCTGACGCCCTTTGCCGGAACCGACGCCACCCAGGCCATTGCCGGGCTCATGGCCGAGCTCGAAGAGGGCGAACATGGCGATCAGGGCAAGGCCCGCGAATGGCTGACCCGGGCGATGCGGGCGCCGCGCGATCCGGTCTGGACCGCCGATGGTCTCATCAGCGACGAATGGGAGCCGGTTTCCCCGGTCACCGGGCGGCTCGATGCCTTCGAGTGGAAGGTGCCGGTGTCGAGCACGGTTCGCGCCAGCGCCCTTGCCGCACCGGCGGACAGCGCTTCGCGTGAATTGGCCGTAACAGACAACGTCTTGCCTCTTGCGCCTTCTGAAAACCCTCAGTAAAAGACGCCCATCCAATCGGACCCAAGGGTCCGCAGTGCCGCTTTAGCTCAGTTGGTAGAGCACATCATTCGTAATGATGGGGTCAGGTGT
>JADGMW010000104.1_pt1 | contig 71843 bp, 61 predicted proteins | sample 8641801 | NCBI WGS metagenome assembly JADGMW01 (sample SAMN16272018, study PRJNA661076) | feces metagenome | isolation source: fecal sample from diarrhoea affected cattle A | host: Bos taurus | place: South Africa: Lokaleng Village, Mahikeng | collected 2019-09
CTGGAGATCCAGCACTTCTTCGAGGTCTACAAGGACCTCGAGCCCGGCAAGTCCGTCGAGGGCGCGCACTGGACCGGCCGCGCCGAGGCGGAGGCGGAGATCGAGCGCTCCCGCCAGCGCGCGATCGACTCGGGGTACGACCACCACTGACGCGGGCCGCCCCATCGGTGTGCGACCCGTGGTAGCAGGAACGAGCGCGGACGAGGTCACGCGGCTGCTGCGTGAGTGGGCGGCGCGCCTCGCCCGGCGTGACCCCACCGCGGTGTCGTACCTGCGCCCCGGCCTGACCCGGGCGCAGGTCGACGCCACCACGGCCGAGCACGGCATCCGGCTCCCCGACGACGCCGCCGCGGTCTGGACGTGGCACGACGGGGAGCGCGACGGCCTCCTCGACGACGTACCACCGGACCGCAGGGTGTTCCCCGGGGGGTACTTCCTCAGCCTGCGCGCCACCCTCGAGGAGTCCCGCACGCTCACGAGCCTGTCGGGGATCGGCCCGGGCGACGACTACTCCGAGGAGGAGTACTCCAGCGAACGGCGAGGCCGGCCCGTCCAGCTGTTCTTCCGTCGCGAGTTCGTCCTGCTCAGCTGTGCCGAGCACGCCACCTACCTGGACTGCACCGACCCCGACGTCGAGCACACCGGCACCGCCTGCTTCAGCACCTGGTCCGACACCCCGACCCAGCAGGTCACCCTCGCCGAACGGGTCGCCGGCTGGAACCTCGCCTGGGACGCCGGCGTGTGGCCCGACGCACCGACGGACTGGACCACCGTCGACCACCAGGCCGCTGAACGGCTCTTCGGCCGCGGCCCCCACGTGGACCACCGGCTGCAGTAGTCCGTGACCCGCGGGGCCGGGCCCCGGAGACGATCGAGTGCGGTGGGAGCGGCGTACGGCCGGGTGCGAGAGGTCAGGGCCGCCCGGCGAACGGCATGGTGCTCGACCAGCGCATCGACGTGACGCGCAGCGGGACGCCGGGCTTCGACGCCTCCATGATCTGGCCGTTCCCGATCCACATCGCCACGTGGTAGACGCTGGTGGGGTCGTTGGGGTTCTCGCCCCAGAACACCAGGTCGCCGGGGCGGAGCTGGTCGTAGCTGATCTTGAGCACCTGCTTGTACTGGTCGCGCGACGTGCGGTTGATGCTCACGCCGGCGGCACGCCATGCCTGGCTGGTGAGGCCCGAGCAGTCGTAGCCGCTGGGGCCCGACCCGCCGTAGACGTACGGCAGCCCGACCTTCGACTGTGCCCAGGCGGCCGCGGCCGCACCGGAGGCGGCGGACCCACGCGACGTGCCCGTGCCGAGTCCGTAGCCGTTCGACGGCGCGGGCGCGGGAGCCGGGGCGGGCGCGGGAGCCGGAGCAGGCGCCGGGGCAGGAGCCGGTGCCGCAGGAGCCGGGGCGGGCGCCGGAGCCGGTGCGGGGGCAGGAGCCGGCGCTGAGCCGCCGCCGGGCGCAGGGGCCGGGGCGGCCGCGCCACCGCCCTGGCTCGGGGCGGGCGGCTGCGTCCGGTCGGCCTGGGCTGCGGCCTCGACGCGTGCGCGACGCTGGGCGTCCACGGCGTCCTGCCGGGCCCGCTCGACCTCGGCGCTCGTCTGCCGCGCGGCCGCGAGCGCGGAGATCAGGCCGTCGCGCTCGGCCTGACCGGCAGCGAGGGACGCGTCGGCGTCGGACCGGGTGCGCTCGGCCTCGGCGAGCGCGTCCTGCGCGGCCTCGGCGGCGTCATCCGCGGCCTGCGCGGCGGCGGCGGAGCGGCGCTCCATGGTGCTGGCGACGAGCAGCGTCGCCTGGTACTCCTGCACGGCCTCGTCGGCCTTGCCGGTCGCCTGGTTGAGGGCCGTGGTCCGGCGTGCGACGTCCTGGAACCCGTCGGCGGACAGCGCGGCCTGCAGCACGTCGTTGGACCCACCGGTGCGGGCGAGCTGGCGCGCGAAGGCGACGAGCTTGCGCCGCGCCTCCTCGGCCTGCTCGGCGGCCTCGGCGGAGCGCCCGGCGGCGTCCCGGGCGCGGGTGCGTGCGGCGTCGGCGTCGACGACGGCCTGCGTGTACGACTCGGCGGCGCTCTGGACGGCGACCTCGGCCGCCTCCGCCGACGTGGCGAGCTGGGCGAGCCGGACCTCCATCTGGGCGACCGACTGCTGGGCACGCCCGACGGCGGCGCGGGCGTCGCGCGCCTCGTCCGCCGACGGCGTCGCGGCGGCCGGCGTCACGACCAGGCCGAGCGTCAGCAGGCCGACCGGCAGCACCGCCAGACCGCGCGGGACCCGCCGCGCGAGGGGCCGACGGGCGGCGCGCGCGCACGCCGCGGCGTGCCCTGCCGAGGGGATCGGTCGGGGCTCGGGTGTCACGCCTGCGTCACGCACGCTGGGCACGTTACCTGTGGGATTCCCACAAGAGAACACCTGTCACACAGGTCCCAAAAGTCACATGGTTGTGGTTCGGGAGCAACCCGGACAGACCTCCAGGGCCGATCGGGTGAACCCGTCGCGCGGTGCCGCCGAGGCCCTGTGCCACGCCGCACTGCTCCGCAGGTGAGGGCCGTCACCCCCCTCGGCCGAGCACGCGCGGCGAGAAGCGGCGGTCTCAATAAGTGAGACGGCCGTGTTGAGGAGTGGGACGCGCGTCGTAGTGTCATGGCATGACCCGTCGAATGTGTCGCTGACCAGCGCACGTTCTCCCCTGCCCGCGAGCAGTTCCCGCCCCCACGTCGAGGGATGTCGGCACCGCGGCCAGGCTCGGGCACGGTACGTGCGCATCCCCCTGGCCCCCCGCGGGGCGGGCGTCGACGGCGCGCTCCTCGGGAACGAGTCCCCCACCCCGACCGACCGGCAGCGCCGGCGAGGAGCACACCATGAGCAACGAGAGCTGGAGCTTCGAGACCCGCCAGATCCACGCGGGCCAGAGCGCCGACGCCACCACGGGGGCGCGCGCCCTGCCGATCTACCAGACGACGTCGTTCGTCTTCGACTCCGCCGAGCAGGCCGCCGACCGGTTCGCCCTCAAGGAGCTCGGGCCGATCTACACGCGCATCGGCAACCCGACGACCGAGGTCGTCGAGAACCGCATCGCGAGCCTCGAGGGCGGCGTCGGCGCGCTGCTGCTCGCGTCCGGGCAGGCGGCCTCGACCTTCGCGATCCTCAACGTCGCCGAGGCGGGCGACCACGTCGTCGCCTCCCCCAGCCTGTACGGCGGCACCTACAACCTGCTCAAGCACTCGCTGCCCAAGCTGGGCGTCGAGACGACGTTCGTCGACGACCCGCACGACGCGCAGGCGTGGCGCGACGCCATCCGCCCCAACACCAAGGTGTTCTTCGCCGAGACGATCCCCAACCCGCAGGCCGACGTGCTCGACATCGAGCTCGTCGCAGGTGTGGCCCACGAGCACGGCGTGCCGCTCGTCGTCGACAACACCGTGGCGACCCCGTACCTGATCAACCCGCTGCAGTGGGGTGCCGACGTCGTCGTGCACTCGGCGACCAAGTACCTCGGCGGGCACGGCTCCGCGATCGGCGGCGTCGTCGTCGACGGCGGCACGTTCGACTACGCGCAGCACCCCGAGCGGTTCCCGAACTTCAACACGCCCGACCCGTCGTACAACGGCCTGGTCTTCGCGCGGGACCTCGGTGTCGGTGGCGCGTTCGGCGTGAACCTGTCCTACATCCTCAAGGCGCGCGTGCAGCTGCTGCGCGACCTCGGCGCCGCCATCAGCCCGTTCAACGCGTTCCTCATCGCGCAGGGCATCGAGACCCTGTCGCTGCGCGTCGAGCGGCACGTCGAGAACGCGCAGAAGGTCGCGCAGTGGCTCGAGGCGCGCGACGAGGTCCGCAAGGTCCACTACGCGGGCCTGGAGTCCAGCCCGTGGCACGCCAACCAGCTCAAGTACGCGCCGCGCGGCGCCGGCGCCGTCCTGGCCTTCGAGCTCGACGGCGGCGCGGCGGCCGGGCAGGCCTTCGTGTCGGCGCTCGAGCTGCACTCGAACGTCGCGAACATCGGCGACGTGCGCTCCCTGGTCATCCACCCGGCGTCGACGACGCACAGCCAGCTCACCCCCGAGCAGCAGCTGCAGTCGGGCGTCACCCCGGGCCTCGTGCGCCTGGCGGTGGGCATCGAGCACATCGATGACATCCTGGCCGACCTGGACGCGGGCTTCCGCGCCGCCAAGGACGCCTGAGACCCTGCTGCCAGAGCACCGACGGAAGGCACCGGCACGATGACGCAGCCCGACCCCCGCACCGACGCACCGGACCGCACGCCCGCGCGGCGTGCGATGCCCGGCGCGCAGGACGGTGCGGGGTCGGGCGGCCTCGCGGTCCCGGACCCGCTCGTCGGGCGGCGCGCGCGCCGTGGCGCGACGCTCGGCAGCCGCCGCCCGCTGCCGGAGCGCCCGCCCGTGCCCGCCAGCGCGGCGTGGCGCGACGGCTCCGACCCCGGCCGCCGGCAGTTCGCCGACCTGGGGCCGCTCAAGCTCGAGTCGGGCGGCCGCCTGCCCCAGGTCCGCCTCGCCTACGAGACGTGGGGCGAGCTCGACGAGGACGGCAGCAACGCGGTCCTCGTGCTGCACGCGCTGACGGGCGACTCGCACGTCACCGGTGACGCGGGGCCCGGGCACCCGACCCCGGGCTGGTGGCAGTCGATGGTGGGCCCGGGTGCCCCGATCGACACCGACCGCTGGTTCGTCGTCGCGCCCAACGTGCTCGGCGGGTGCCAGGGCTCGACCGGCCCGGCGTCGACCGCGCCCGACGGGCAGCCGTGGGGCAGCCGGTTCCCGCTGCTGACCGTGCGCGACCAGGTCGCTGCCGAGGTGCGGCTCGCCGACCTGCTGGGCATCGACTCGTGGGCGCTGGTCATCGGCGCCTCCATGGGTGGGCACCGCGTCCTGGAGTGGGCCGTCACGGCACCCGACCGGGTCGACGCGATCGCGGCGATCGCGACGTGCGCGCAGACGTCGGGCGACCAGATCGCGGGCTTCCACACGCAGCTCGCCGCCGTCGCCGCCGACCCCCGCTACCGCGACGGCGACTACTACGACGTCCCCGACGGCGAGGGGCCGCACGTGGGCCTGGGCATCGCCCGGCAGATCGCGCACCAGACGTACCGCTCGGCGGTCGAGCTCGACACCCGGTTCGGGCGCATCCCGCAGGGCGCCGAGGACCCGCTGGAGGGCGGGCGGTTCGCGGTGCAGTCGTACCTCGACCACCACGGCGACAAGCTCGCCCGGCGCTTCGACGCCAACACCTACGTCACGCTCACACGGACGATGATCACGCACGACCTGGGCCGTGACCGCGGCGGCGTCGAGGCCGCGCTCGCCCAGGTCACGGCACGCGTGCTGGTCGTCGCGGTCGACAGCGACAGGCTGTTCACCCCCGAGCAGTCCGAGCGGATCGTCGCCGCGACCCCCGGGGCCCGGGCCGTGCGGTACGTGCACTCCGAGTTCGGCCACGACGGCTTCCTCATCGAGGAGGACCAGGTCGGCCGGCACGTCGCGGACTTCCTGCGCGAGGAGGTCCGCCCGCGCTGACCCCGCGTCCGGACGCGTCCACCGGTCCGGTGACGGCGCGCGGACGCGGACGCGCCGCCGCGCGGAAGACGGCACCATGGGCTCATGCCCGTCGACGTCACGACCGCCGCCGCCGCCCTGCGGACCCAGTGGGACCGCCTGCACGACTGGGTGAGCCTCATGGCGGACCCGCGCCTGGGCCGCGAGGAGTCAGTGCTCGACGGCTGGACCATCGTCGAGCTGTGGGCCCACCTGGGCCGCGCGATGGACGCCCTGGCCGTGTGCACGCCGGTGCCGGCCGGCACCGTGCCGCTCACGCTCGCCGAGTACCTCGGGTCGTACCCGGACCGGGCCGCCGACATCGCCGAGACGACGCGGCAGCTGGCCGCGGAGCACGCGGCCGACCCGGTGGGCTACGTGACGGCGTCGGCCCGCGCCGCGTTCGCGAAGGTGGACGCCGTCGGCACGGAGGACCCGGTCGTCCAGGCACGACGCGGCCCCGTGCGGCTGTCGACCATGACGCTGTCCCGGGTCCTCGAGCTCGTCGTCCACGGCGACGACCTGTACCGCTCGGTGCGCCGCGCCCGCAGCGCCGACGCCGTCCCCGACCCCGTCGACCCGGCCGCGCTCGCGCTCGTCGCCGACGAGCTGCTCGGGATCGTCCGGGCACGCGGCGGGTGGGACCTCGAGGTCGTCGACGCGCGCCGGTGGGTGCGTCTGGCCGCGGGTCGCGCCCCGTACGACGTCGACGAGCTCGCCCTCGCGCTGCAGGCGCGCTACACGTCGGACGCCGTGCCGGACCTGGGGCGCATGCTCCCGCTCCTCTGAGGCGCCGGTCCGGCGACACGGCCTGACCACCGCGGCCTCCTGTCGTCACGGCCCGCACGGCGGGCTAGCGTGAGGCATGCTCTCCGCGCGCGTGGTGTCGTTCCACCCCGACGACCCGCTGCGAGGGCTCGAGGTCGGCGACGTGCCCGAGGCCGCCCCGCCAGACGGCTGGGCGACCGTCGACGTGCGCGCCGCCTCGCTCAACCACCACGACCTGTGGTCGCTGCGCGGCGTCGGCCTGCGCAGCGAGCAGCTGCCCATGGTGCTGGGGACCGACGCGGCGGGTGTCACCTCGGACGGGCGGCAGGTCGTCGTGCACGCGGTCGTCGGCGGCCCCGACGGGCGCGGCGTCCCGGCCGACGAGCCGCGCACGCTGCTGTCCGAGCGCTACCCCGGCACGCTCGCGGAGCGCGTCGCGGTCCCGGCGTGGAACCTCGTCGACAAGCCCGCGGAGCTCACGTTCGTCGAGGCCGCGTGCGTCCCCACCGCGTACCTCACGGCGTACCGCATGCTGTTCCGCTCCGGCGCGGCCCAGCCCGGGCAGCGGGTGCTCGTGCAGGGCGCGGGTGGTGGCGTCGCCGTCGCCGCCGTGCAGCTCGGGTCCGCCGCGGGGCTCGAGATGGTCGTCACCGGGCGGGACCCCGCCAAGCGGTTCCGCGCCCTGGGGCTGGGCGCGGCGCAGGCGGTCGAGCCGGGCACTCGCGTGGGCCGGGTCGACGTGGTCCTGGAGACCGTCGGGCGCGCGACGTGGGAGCACTCGGTGCGCTCCGTGCGTCCGGGCGGGCGGATCGTCGTCGCGGGCCTGACCTCGGGCGACCCGGAGCCCGCGTCGCTCACCAAGGTGTTCTTCCAGGAGATCAGCATCGTCGGGGCGACCATGGGCACGCGGGACGAGCTCGGGCAGGTCCTGGCGTTCCTCGCCCGCACCGGCGTCCGGCCGCTCGTCGACTCGACGTACCCGCTCGCACGGGCCGCGGACGGGCTGGCGCGCCTCGCGTCCGGCGCGCACGTCGGCAAGATCGTGCTCGAGGTCTGAGGCGTCGTGCTGCCCGCGCCCCCGGACGCCCCGCCGTGGGACGGTGCGGCCCTGACCACCGACTGGTCGCCCGACGCGCTCGGTGACGGGTTCGAGGCCCGTCGCCTGGACCTCGCCGACGACGACGAGGGTGAGGTCACCGCGACGCTCGTGCGCAGCACGCCGGACCCGGCCATCCGTCCCGCGCGGGCCGTGCTGTACGTCCACGGCTGGTCCGACTACTTCTTCCAGACGCCGCTCGCCCGGTTCTGGCAGTCCCAGGGCGCCGCGTTCTACGCGCTCGACCTGCGCAAGTACGGCCGTTCGCTGCGGCCCCACCAGACCCCGGGCTACATCGACGACCTGCGCACCTACGACGAGGAGATCGGTCAGGCGCTCGACGTGATCCGCTCCGAGCTCGGGGCCGTCGCGCGCGTCATGCTCATGGGCCACTCGACCGGTGGGCTCGTGCTGAGCCTGTGGGTCGCGCGGCACCCCGGGGTCGTGCACGGTCTCGTGCTCAACTCCCCGTGGCTCGAGCTGCAGGGGTCCTCGCTCATGCGGCACCTGTCCGGTCCGGCGATCGCGCGGCTCGCACGGTTCAACCCCAAGGCCGCCCTGCCCAACATCGACCCCGGCTACTACGCGCGGACCATCGCGGCGGGCGGGGAGTGGATGGTCGACGAGCGCTGGCGGCCCACGCCGTCGTTCCCGGTGCGCGCCGGCTGGCTGCGCGCCGTCTTCACGGGGCACGCCACCGTCGCACGCGGCCTGTGGATCGACGTGCCGGTCTTCACGGCGCTGTCCGACCGCAGCCTCATGAGCCCGCGGTGGAGCGAGGAGATGGGCTCGGCCGACATCGTGCTGGACACCGAGGCCATCGCCCGGCGCACCGTGCAGCTCGGGCCGCTCGTGACGACCGTGCGCATCGAGGGCGCGATGCACGACCTGACGCTGTCGGCGCGCCCGGCCCGTGACCGGTTCTACGCCGAGCTCACGCGCTGGCTCGTCGCGTACGGCTGGAGCTGAGCCGCAGGTCGCCCCGGCGGGTCACAGCGCGCCCGTGGCCTCCGAGAGCGTCGGGCCGCCGTCGCCCAGCCGCCACGCCCGCCACCCGTCGACGCCCTCGACGCCGGACACCGTCGCCGCCGCGACGTCCGGGTCGGCCACGACGCGCCCGTCGGGCAGCTCGATCATCCCGTCCGAGCGCAGCAGGGCGGAGAACCGCTGACCGCGGCGCTCGCGCACCCACACGAGCGTCGTCACGGCACGGCGCCGCTTGGCGAGCATCGCGAGCTCGGGGTACGGCCAGTCGGGCCGCTGCGGCCGTCGGGCGTCGTCGTCGGACGTGTCCCCCACGGGCTGGCCGCGGGGCGGTGTCGGCGCGTCCACGTCGGTCGGGCGCACACCGGCGCCGTCGACGACGGCCGCGCGCAGCCCGGCGACGGGCGTCAGCGTCGGCGGCCCCTCGAGCATCGACGCCGACGGCGCGACGGACGCGTCCCGGGGCCACTCGGTGACGTCGGGACGGCCGGGGCCGCCGTGGCGCGGCGCGTCCGCCGGGGGCTCCGGCGGCTGCGCCGTGGGGCCGGCGGTGCGGAACGGCAGGGGCGTCGGCTCGGTCACGCTCCCGCGCCGCCCGATGGGCGTGGGAGCGGGTGGCTCGGTGCGCTCCGGCGGGGTCACGGCGCGCAGCTCGCCGGTCGGCAGCGACTTGCCCCGTCCCGTCGGCAGCCCCGTGCGGTCGGGCTCGTACGCCATCGCGGTCGCGAACGCCTCGCTCGACCGCACCAGGCGCAGCGCCGTCGGCTCGACCGTCCGGCGCACGCCCTCGTGCAGGGCCAGCGGCGAGACCTCGAGGAGGCGCCGCTCGTCACCGCGGACGACACCGACCTGCAGGACGTCCACCTGGTGCTCGCCGCCGCGCAGGAACCCGAGGGTGTCCGTGGCCTCGGCAGCCACCTCGGAGCACAGCAGCAGGAGCCGCACGCCGGTGCGCCCCCGCCCCGCGGCGGCACCGAACGGCACGTGCTCACGGAACGCCGCGAAGTCGACGGCGAACCGGCTGGGGTCCACGTGGTAGGCGCGGGCCAGGTCGGCGGTGGTCATGCGGGCGGCCGCGCCCCCGTGGCGCAGCGCCCCGACGATCGCGTCGTCGTCGAGCACCTGCGCGACGGCGACCACGACGGGCCGCCCGGCCGCGTCGAGGGCCAGCAGCTCGGGCAGGTCGGCGCGGTCGGACGTGCCGCGCGCGCGCACGACGAACAAGGGCTCGCCGGCGATCGCCGCGAGGTGGTGCGTGACCAGGGCCGTGACCTCCTGCGCGAACGAACCCGCGAGCGGCTGCATCGGCTGGACGAGGCGAGGGCGCCCGTCGTCGAGCTCGAAGATCGGCATGTCGCGTCCGGGCCTTCCTTGCACAGCGTGGTGGTCGTGACGGTGCCACGCCGCAGCGCGGCGTGCGACGTCGCCCGGACACTGTCCCACATCTCGGGCGGCCCGGTCAGCCCGTCGGACGGGGGACGGAACCTCCGTCCCAACTCCTGGTCAACCGTTCAGGTGACCCTCCCGCAGGTGGACGCGCACGGTCCGCAGAGGCAAGGTGGACGCATGATCGTCGCCTTCTCCGTCGCGCCGCTGGGTGCCGGCGAGTCCGTGTCCCAGGCCGTCGCCGACGCCGTCCGCATCGTCCGCGAGTCGGGGCTCCCGAACCGCACGGACGCCATGTTCACGACCCTCGAGGGCGAGTGGGACGAGGTGATGGACGTCGTGCGACGTGCGACCGAGGCCGTCGGCGCGCACGGCCACCGCGTGAGCCTGGTCCTCAAGGCCGACATCCGCCCCGGCCACACCGGCGAGCTCGACGGCAAGGTCACCCGCCTCAACTCCCTCCTGAACCCCTAACCCCCCACACCACCACCCCCCCACACCACCACCCCACCCGCCGAACTCGTCCTTCGGCGGCTTCTGGAGCTCCCAGAGCCGCCGAACGTCGAGCTCGGCGGCCAGGTGTGTCAGGGGGTGGACGTGGCGCGGCCCGGGAGCCGGGAGGCCAGCAGCTCCGCGAGGTGGACACCCTGCACGTCCGCCAGCTGCTCGGCCTGCGTGCGGCACGAGTAGCCGTCGGCCAGGTACACGTCGCCGGGGGCGGCGGCCCGCAGCGCCGGCAGGAGCGCGTTCTCCGCGACGGCCACCGACACGTCGTAGTGGCCCTTCTCCATGCCGAAGTTGCCCGCCAGGCCGCAGCAGCCCGCGAGCGTCGAGAACGTCGCGCCCGCCTCGGTGAGCAGACGACGGTCGGCCGTCCACGTCATGACGGAGTAGTGGTGGCAGTGCGGCTGGACGACGGCGGTGACGTCGGACAGGTCCGGGACCTGCCAGCGCTCCCCCGGCCCGACCGGTGCCGGCGCGGTCAGCAGCTCGGCCAGCGTGCGCGTCTCGCGCTGCACCGCGACGGCCCGCGGGTCGTCGGGGAGCAGGTCGACCAGGTCGCTGCGCAGCACGGCCGTGCACGACGGCTCGAGCCCGACGATCGGGATGCCGTTGACCGCGAACGGCCCCAGGACCTCCAGCAGGTGCTCGAGCTGGTGGCGGGCGCCGTCGAGCTGGCCCGTGCTGATCCACGTCAGGCCGCAGCAGGCGTCGTGGTCGGGCACCAGCACCTCGTAGCCCGCGTCGCGCAGCACCGCGACGGCCGCGTGCGCCACCGACGGGGCCAGCGTGTCGCTGAACGAGTCGGTCCACAGCAGCACGGGCGGGCGGGGCGCGGGGGTCCCGGCGGCGTCGGGCATCCCCGCCTGGTCGACCGCGTCGGCGGGCAGCGTCACGGTCGCGGCGTCCCGACGGCCGACGACGCGGACGTCACCGGACCGCCGCCCCGCCTGGCGTGCCCACGCGCGGAACGGCACGGGCGCGAAGCTGACCATGCGGCGGCGGGTGTCCATCCCGCCGAGCGCCAGGACGGCCTTCGCGATCGGACGCACGCCGAGCACCGCGTTCGCGAGCGACGCGAGCCCCGGCACCCCGGTGACGAGCCGGGCCCAGCGCGGCAGCCAGCCCAGCGCGTAGTGGTTCATCGGCCGCAGCCGGCCCTTGTACGTGCGGTGCAGCACCTCGGCCTTGTACTGCGCCATGTCGACGCCCGCGGGGCAGTCCGACGAGCACGCCTTGCAGCTCAGGCACAGGTCGAGGACCTCGTGCACCTCGGGCGAGGACCAGCCGCGCGACACGAGCGTGCCGTTCGCCATCTCCTGCAGCACGCGCGCGCGGCCCCGGGTGGAGTCCTTCTCGTCCTTCGTCGCCAGGTACGACGGGCACATGAAGCCGCCGGTCGCGGTGTTGTCGGCGCGGCACTTGCCGACGCCGACGCACCGGTGGACGGCCGTCGTCATGTCGCCGCCGTCGTGCGTGAACGCGAACCCCCCGGACCCCGCGAGCAGCGGGCGGGCGGCGGGACGCCGCAGGTCCGCGTCCAGCGGTCGCGGACGCACCAGGACGCCGGGGTTCAGCAGGTCGCGCGGGTCGAACAGGTCCTTGACCGCGCCGAACAGCTCGATCGTGCGCGGCGAGTACATGACCGGCAGCAGCTCCGAGCGCGCGCGCCCGTCGCCGTGCTCGCCCGACAGCGAGCCGCCGTGCCGCGCGACGAGCGCCGCGGCGTCCTCCATGAACGCGCGCAGTGGGTCGCCGGACCGCGTCAGGGGGATGTCGAGGCGCAGGTGCACGCAGCCGTCACCGAAGTGCCCGTACGCCAGGCCGTCGACGCGGTGGTCGGCCATGAGCGCCTCGAGCTCGCGCAGGTACGCGCCGAGCCGCTCGGGCGGCACGGCGGAGTCCTCGAAGCCGGGCCACGCCTGCGCACCGGACGGGGTCCGCCCGCCCAGGCCGGCGCCGTCCTCGCGGATGCGCCACATCGCGGCCGCGTCCGGCCCCGGCGGGAAGATCCCGACGGCGTCGGTGCCCGCGTCGGCCGCGAGCGCGCGGGCCGTCGCCATCGCCTCGTCGAGGGTCGCACCGCCGACCTCGCACATCATCCAGCCACCGCCCGGCGGCAGGTCGGGCACCGCGGACGCGCCCTTGACCCGGCGCACCACGTCGACGAGCCGTGAGTCCATGCCCTCGATCGCCAGCGGGGCGTGCGCGAGCAGCGCGGGGACGGCGTCGGCGGCCGTGGGCATGTCCGGGTAGCCGAGCACGACGAGCACGGGCGCCGACGGCACGGGCACGAGGTTCACGGTCGCGCCCAGCAGGGTCACGAGCGTGCCCTCGGTGCCGACGAGCATCTTGGCCAGGTCGGTGCCGTTCTCGGGCGTCAGGTGCTCGAGGGAGTACCCGGACACCTGGCGGCGGAACCGGCCCAGCTCGGTGCGGACCACGTCGAGGTGGCTGCGCACCAGCGCGTCCAGGCCCGGGACGACGTCCAGCGCACCGGCTCCGGCGCCGGCGGTGAACCGGCGTCCCGTGCCGTCGACCACGTCGAGCTCGACGACGTTGTCCGCCGTGCGCCCGAACGCCACGGCGCGCGGCCCGCACGCGTTGTTGCCGATCATGCCGCCGAGGGTCGCGCGCGCCTGCGTGGAGGGGTCGGGGCCGAACCGCAGGCCGTGCGGCGCGGCCGCCCGCTGCAGGTGGGACATGATCACGCCGGGCTCGACGCGGGCCGTGCGGGCCTCGGGGTCGATGTCCAGGACCCGGTTCACGTGCCGCGAGAAGTCCAGGACGATGCCCGTGCCCACCGCGTTGCCCGCCACCGACGTGCCGCCACCCCGGGAGGTCAGAGGCGTCCCGGTCTCGCGCGCCACCGACAGCGCCGCCAGCACGTCGTCGGTGTCCTGCGGGAACACGACGACCTGCGGGACCACGCGGTAGTTGGACGCATCGGTGGAGTACTCGGCCCGGCGCCGGGAGGAGTCGTCCACGCTCCCGCGCACGACGGCGCGCAGCGCGTGCGCGATGTCCCGGACGGCGGTCCCGCTCGTGTCGGTCGTCACTGCCACGATGGGCAGTCTCCCACCGACCACCCGGGACCTGCACCGGCCGTCCGGAGCGAATGCGCTCACCCGTGGCTCCGTCGTACCGTCGGGCCGTGCGTCGTGCCCCGGTCACGGTCCTCTGCGCGGTCCAGTTCGTCGACGTCCTCGGCGTCACGAGCGCGACGACCGCGATCCCCGCCGTGCTCGCCGGCCTCGGTCTCGACGCGCACGCCGCGGGGCCGCTCGCGACGGCGTACGCGATGTTCTTCGGCGGTCTGCTCGTCGTCGGGGCGCGCCTCGGGGACCGCTACGGGCACCGTCGGGTCCTGTCCGCCGGGCTCGTGGGGTTCGCCGCGGTGTCCCTGGTCGGCGGGCTCGCGGGGTCGCTCGAGCAGGTCCTCGCCGCGCGTGCGCTGCAGGGGGCCGCGGCGGCGCTGTCGGTGCCGTCGGCGCTGCGGCTGCTGCTGCACGCCACCGACGAGGACGACGCGCGGCGCACGGCCCTCGCGGCGTGGAGCGCGGCGGGTGCCGCCGCGGGCGCCGCCGGGTTCGTCGTCGGTGGTGCGCTCGTCGAGCTGCTGGACTGGCGGGCGGTGTTCTGGGTGAACGCGCCGGTCGGGGCGCTGCTGCTGGTCGGCGTGCTGCTCGTGGTCCCGGCGCCGGCACCGGACGACCCCACGACGCGCCTGGACCTGCCCGGCGGCGCGCTGCTCGTCGCGTCGGTCATGTGCGTGGTGGCGGCGGCCGCCGCGGTCGAGCAGCGCGCGGCCGCAGGGCGTGCCGGGCTGCTCCTGCTGGCCGGGGTCGCGGCCGCCGCGGGGTTCGTGCGGCGGATGCGCCGCGCCGCCGCGCCCCTGGTGCCGCCGCAGGCGTGGCGCTCCGTCCGCCTGCGCGACGGGACGGTGCTGTCGTTCGTGAACACGGCCACCACCAGCGCCTCGGCGGTGCTCGCGACGCTCCACCTGCAGGACGAGCTGGGGCTGTCGGCGCTCCGGGCCGGGCTCACGCTGCTCGGCCTCAGCGCCCTCGTGGTCGTCGGGTCGGCGGCGTCCGCGCCGCTGCTCGCGCGGTGGGGGCCGCGCTCGGTGGCCGCGGCGGGCCTGGCCGTCGTCGCCGGCGGCAACGTCGTCCTGGTCCTCGCGGGCGCGGCCTGGGCGGGGATCGCGCTCGGGACGGCCGTCGTCGGGCTGGGGCTCGGGCTGACGTCGGTCGCGGCCACGTCCCTGGGCACCGACGTGCAGGACGAGCTCGCGGGCAGCGCGAGCGGCATCCTCAACACCGGCGCCCAGCTGGGGACCGCCGTCGGCACGGCCGTGCTCGTCATGCTCGCGGGGCTGGCGTCGGTGACGTGGGCGTGGGCGGTCGCCGCGCTGCTGGCAGCGGCCACCGCGGTGTGGTCGTGGCACGGCCGACGGAAGGGTGAGGAGCTCGCAGGGTCGGCGACGGCCGCCGCCGGCTGAGGCGGCGGCCGTCGTGCGGGCCGAGCCCGGCGTCCCGGGCCCGGGCGCGCCTCAGGACTCCAGCGCGGCGTCCAGCGTGATCTCCGTGCCCGTCAGCGCCTTGCTCACCGGGCAGCCCTTCTTGGCGGACTCGGCCGCGGCGCGGAAGCCCGCGTCGTCCAGGCCCTCGACCTCGCCGCGCACCGTCAGCGCGATGCGCGTGATCCGGAAGCCACCCGCGGAGTCCGGGCCCAGGGTCACGTCGGCGGTCACGTCGAGCGCTACGGGCGTGCCGCCGGCCTCGGCGATGTCCGCCGAGAGCTGCATGGCGTAGCAGGACGAGTGCGCCGCCGCGATGAGCTCCTCGGGGCTCGTCGTGCCCCCGGCGTCGTCGGCCGCCCGCTTGGGGAAGGAGACGTCGTACGTGCCGACCTTCGAGCTGGTGAGCTCGACCTGGCCGCCGCCGTCCTGCAGCGTGCCGTTCCAGGCGGTCCGTGCGGTGCGCGTGGGCATGTCCACTCCTCGTACGTCGGTGGGTGGGCGCGGCCTGCGCCCACGTCCGACCCTAGGGCGCCCGGTGTCAGCGTGCGCGCTCCAGGTGCGCCGCGACCACGTGCGACGGCGCGCCGGCGGCCCGCAGCGCCCACGCGGCGCGCGCGTGCAGGGACCGCCGCTGGCCCTCGTCGAGCGCGGCGTACAGCGCGGTGCGCACGAGGTCGTGGCGGAACACCAGGCGGTCGCCGCGGGCGTGCACGACGCCGGCGGCGAGCCCGTGGCGCAGCGTCCGCCAGCACTCCGTGACCGGCTCGCCGGCGAGCGCGGCCAGGTCCCCGACGACGAAGGACCCACCGAGCACCGACGCCTGCGCGAGCATCGTCAGGACCTGGGGACCCAGGTGCTGCACGTGCGCCCGCCCGACCTCGTCCAGCTCGTCGAGCCAGCCCGTGCCGACCGCCTCGACGACCCCGCCGCTGCGTTCGAGCACCCCGCACGCCTCGGCGGTGCGCACGACGTCGACGACGAGCCGTGGGTTGCCGCCGGTGGTCGCCAGGACGCCGCGCAGCGCCGGGCCGATCCGGGCGTTCAGCAGCCGCTGCGCGAGCTCGACGGTGGCCGCGGGCCCCAGCGGCCGCAGCTCGAGGTAGCGCGCCCCGGCCCGCGTCCACCCTGCGACGACGACGTCCAGCTCCGTGCGGTGCGGCACGCCACGCAGGGTCATCACGGTCAGTGCCTGCGGCAGCGCTCCCTCGCCCGCCAGCGAGGCGAGCAGGTGCAGCGTGCAGGTGTCCGCGAGGTGCACGTCCTCGAGCACCAAGACCCACGGCCCCTGCTCCCCACGGCGGCGCACGAGCGCCGCGAACAGCTCGTCGGCCCGGGCGAACCTCGCGGGTGCGTCGGCACGGTCCGGCGGCAGGACCTCGAGGAGCGCGGTGAGCTCCGCGACGACGGGGCCGGCGTCGTCGCGACCGGGTGCGGGGCCGAGCAGGGCGTCGGTGAGCAGCGCGTACGGCGCCGCCCCCGGCCCGACGGCCCGGCCCAGGCGCACCTCGACACCGAGGAGCTCGGCGGTGCCCTGCAGCGCCTCGACGAGCCGCGTGCGTCCCACGCCCGCCTCGCCCTCGAGCAGGACGGTCGCGCCGCCCCCCGTGGCGACGGACGAGAGGAGCTCGTCGAGGTCGTCGAGCTCCGCCCCGCGTCCGACGAGGGGGCGCGTCGGTGACGTCGGCTCGGTCATGCAGCCGATCGTATGACTCAGCCGACGTACTCCCAGTGCCACGGCTCCGGCTTGCTGCCGCCGGCCTGCGCCCAGCCGGGCAGCGTCCACTGGTACGCGGGGGCGTTCTCGCGCATCCACTGGTGCTGCGCGCTGCCGAAGGTCTGCACGCCGCCGCCGAGGTCGACCGCCACGCCCATGCCGTGGTTCGACGTGCCGGGTGTCGCGCAGAGGCTGCCCTTGGCGGCACGGCACGCGACCTGGCCGCCGTACGACCGGTAGGAGTCGGAGACCTCGAGCGGCGTCCCGAACCGTGCGGCGTACGCCGCACCGAGGGCCTCGAGCGCCTCGGCCGCGTCGCAGCGCAGCTGTGCACCGGCGGCGAACGACAGACCGCACAGGGCCTCGGGCGGGACCTTGCCGTTCTGGTAGCCCTGCAGGGACGCCTTCCACGCGGCGCGTCGGGCCGCCTGCTCGGCGGCGACGCGCTCGGCCTCGGCCGCGGCGGCCTGCTGGGCCACCTGCTCGGCCAGCTGTGCCGCCTCCGCCTCGGCGATCTTCTGCTCGGTCGTGGTGAGCACGGCCTGGGCGGCCTCGCGGACCCGGTCGAGAGCCTCCCGCAGCGGCGCCGTCGCGGGATCGGTGACGTCGGGGAGCGTCGACTCGGTCAGCACGTCGGCGTCGGACGTCGCAGGCTCCTCGGGCGCGTCGGTCGCGTCGGGGGCCGGCGCGCTCGGCGTCTCGGCGTCATCCGTCGTGACGTCCGCGTCGGAGCGCTCGGCGTTACGGGAGACGGAGCGCTCGCGGGGGACGACCGGCTCGACGTCGGCCTCCGCGATCGCCGCCTGGAGCTCGGCCGTGGCGGCGTCGAGCTCGGCGAGGGCGTGGTCCGGCACGGCCGCCCGCGTGGCCTCGGCCCGGACGCGCGAGACCTCGTCGACGGCGGCCATCGCGGCGTCGACCGTCTCGGCGCGCGCCAGCGCCGCCAGGCCCGTCGGGGGGGCGTCGGCGGAGGCCTGCGCCAGGGTGCCCTCAGCGACGACGGACGTGGGGGTCTGCTCGTCCGCCTGGGCGGTCACGACGACGGCACCCATGCTCAGGACGAGCCCGAGCGCGACACCACCCTGGGCGATGCGCCGGGGGACGCGGACGAGACTCAGGGCGCGGGGCATGGAGGTCGACGCGGGGGCCGGGGCGGCGTGCCTGCCGCCCGAGCGCCGACGCAGACCGAACTTTCTGTCACTCACGCGAAACACGTTAAGTGTCTCGGACGGACGTCCAGACCACTTGAGGCCGAGAGCGCGCGAAGATGTTGTGCACATCCTGTTACCAAGCCGTCACACGTTTGAACCGCGGGTCGCCTACCCTTGGCCCGTGCCTGCAGACGACGTGCGGCCCGACCAGGTCGGCACCGTCCCCTCGACCCCCGCTCCTTCCACCGGCCTCGACGACCTCTACGACATCGCGCGGCTCGCGCGGCGGCTCGACGTCGAGCACGCCACGATCCGCGTGTGGCTGTCCCGCAAGGTGGCGTGGCTCCCGCAGCCCGACGGTCGGCTCAACGGTGGCGCCGTGTGGCGTGCCACGACCCTCGAGGGCATCGAGGCCCGCCGGTTCCGTGCTCGCCCCGGCCGCAAGCCGCGATTCACTGCGGCGCCGGCTGCCGCGGACGTCCCGCGCACCGGCTCGATCCCGATCGTCACCGCTCGCGTCGTCGCGGAGCGCACCGGGGCAGCCGCGGCCGCGCCGCCTGCGTCCGTCCCCACCCCACCCCACGGCGTGGAGACGCTCGTCCCGCGCTGACCACCGACCGTCCCACGGCCCCGCCGCCAGAACCCGACGAAGCGCCCGAGGGGGATTTTGTGGAGATGGGGTGACGAATCGGCTACCGGTCAGTAGCGTGCATCTCGCGTCCGGGGTGCTGTGACACCAGCCACACCCGGGTGTGACGTCCCGGGGGTCCGCCCGTCGTGACGCCTCCGCCCCACTTCGCCCCGGGATGAGACCACATGCCACGTCGCCCGCTCGCCGCGCTGACCGCCGTCTCCGTCGTCCTCGCCGGTGCCCTGCTGGGCGCCCCTGCGGCCACGGCGGCACCACCTCCCGACGACCTGTCCGGCCCCGTCGTCGCCGATGACCTCACGATCGACCGCGTCGAGGGCGTGGGTGACGCGCTCGCCGACGCCGCCGGACCCGTCACCGCCTTCGTCGAGCTGACCACGCCGTCCGGCGTCGAGGTCGCAGCCGACGGCGGGAGCCCCGCGCAGGTCCTCGCGGCGGCCGACGCCACGCAGGCCGCCGCCGCGGACGTCGTCCCGGCCGAGGCGACGCCGACCGCGCGGACCGCGGCCGGCGAGCCGCAGCGGCTCGCGACCGTGACCAACCTCCTGTCGGGCGCCCTCGTGCTCGGTGACGCCGCCCAGCTGCGCGCGCTCGCCGACGACCCCGACGTCCGCTCCGTGCGCCTGGTCGCCAGCCGCACGCTCGACAACGCCGCGCAGGTCGAGTTCACCCAGGCCCTCGCCACGTGGCAGAGCACGGGCGTCGTGGGCACCGACGTCACCATCGGCGTCATCGACACGGGCCTGGACTACACGCACGCCGACTTCGGCGGTCCGGGCACGGTCGAGGCGTACGAGGCCGCGTACGGCGAGGCCGGCTCGGGTACCGTCCCGGCCGGCTCCTACGACCCCGCCAAGTTCCTCGGCGGCTACGACTTCGCCGGCTACGACTACGACGCCGACGGCGAGGGCGACCAGCTCGTCCCCGCGCCCGACGAGAACCCCATCGACGTGAACGGCCACGGCTCCCACGTCGCCGGCACGGCCGCCGGCTACGGCGTCACCCCGGACGGTGAGACGTTCGACGGCGAGTACGACGCGCTGACGTCCGTGCGTGACTGGCCGCTCGGCCCCGGGACGGCACCGAAGGCCGGCCTCTACGCCCTCAAGGTCTTCGGCGACATCACCGGGTCGACCAACCTCACGGCGCTCGCGCTCGACTGGGCGGCCGACCCGAACGGCGACGGCGCGTACGACGACCGCATCGACGTGCTCAACCTCTCCCTGGGCGGAGCGGCAGCACCGGCCGACGACCCCGAGTCCGACCAGATCGCCGAGCTGACGGCTCTGGGCACGACCGTCGTGCTCTCGGCCGGCAACGAGGGCGACGTCGAGGACGTCGGCGGCTCGCCCGGCAACGGCTTCGCGGGACTGACCGTCGCGTCGTCCGTCGGCAAGGACCTCCCCTTCGACGCGCTCGAGGTCACCGAGGCGTCCGACCCCGACCTCCTCGGCCGCCACGCGGGCCAGAACTCGGTGAACTACACCGGGGACGACGTCACGGCCCCGGTCGCGTACGTCGGTGAGCAGTTCGACGGGTGCGACGTCTTCACGGCCGAGCAGGCCGCGGCCGTCGCCGGCAAGATCGTGTACCTGTCCTGGGACGACGACACCCGCAGGTGCGGGTCGACCGCGCGCTTCGACAACGCGACGGCCGCCGGTGCGGTCGGTGTGCTCCTGCCGACCGAGCTCGCGGTGTTCGCCGCCCTGATCGGCGGCAACAAAGCCATCCCCGGGCTGCAGATGACCGCCGCGACCACCGACAGGCTCCTGCCGGAGATCCAGGCGGGCACGCTCGTCGCGCGGATCGGCCCCTCCCTCGCGCTCAGCGCCCGGGAGGACGTCGCGCCCGACACCCTGAGCGCGTTCTCCTCGCGCGGCGTGCACGGCTCGCTCGGCTGGGGCAAGCCGGACGTGGCCGCGCCCGGCCAGTCCATCGTGTCCGCGGGCGTCGGCTCCGGCAACGGCGGGACGACGAAGAGCGGCACGTCGATGGCGGCGCCGCACGTCGCGGGCATCGTCGCGCTCGTCCGGGAGGCGCACCCCGGGTGGTCGACCGCCCAGGTGAAGGCGGCCGTCGTCAACACCGCCACGCACGACATCGCCACCGAGCCCGGCGGCGACCTGTTCTACGGGCCGGCGCGCGTCGGCTCCGGACGCGTCGACGCGCTCGCCGCGGTCACGCAGGACACCCTGCTGTACGACGCCGAGCGGCCCCACCAGACGTCCGTGAGCTTCGGCGTCGTGCCGCTCGCGGACGAGCCCGTGACGATCCGCAAGGCGGTCACCGTGCAGAACCTGGGCTCGACGGCCCGCACCTACAGCACCGAGGTCACCTCCAGCACGACCTCGGGCGGGGCCACCATCACGGCGGCGCCCGCGAGCCTGCGGATCCCGGCGGGCGGTACCGGCATCGTCACCCTGACGTTCACGGCCGACCCGGCCACCGTCGCCCGTGACATCGACCCCACGCAGGAGGTCGAGCAGATGGCCGACCTGCCCCCCAGCAGCAGCGGAAGCCGTTCGCGCGAGTACGTCTCGCAGGTGTCCGGCCGCCTCGTCCTGACGTCCGGCAGCACGCAGTGGCGCCTGCCCGTGCAGGCCACGCCGCGGCCCACGACCGACCTCGAGGCGGCGGACGTCACGTTCCCGGACCCGGCGGCGCAGACGGCCGAGCTCGCCTTCAGCGGGCGCGACGTCGAGGCCGACGGCTGGGTCGGGTTGGCCACGCCGCTGGTGCACGCGGCCGACTCCCCGCGTCTGGAGCAGCTGCCGGCGGGTGCGGAGACGTCGCGCTCGACGGTCGCGGCCGGTGACATCCGACACGTGGGGTGGGCGTCGAGCGCACCCGCCGTCGAGGCCGCGGGCGGGGACCCCGCAGGCGACGGGTCCCTCGGTATCGGCATCGCGACCGACGCCGACTGGGCCGTCCTCGGCCACTCCCTGCGGCCGTGGGTCCTGTTCGACACCGACGCTGACGGCGACATGGACTTCCAGACGCGGGTCAGGAAGTACGTCAACGCGACCCAGGACTTCTTCGACTACACCGTCGTCGAGACGTTCGACAGCACCGGGAAGCAGGTGGGCACCTCCGACCTGCTGTACCCGTTCGCCGGGGACTTCGAGATGGGGGCGTTCGACAACAGCACGGTCGTCGTGCCCGTGCCGCTCTCGTCGCTCGGGGTCGAGCCGGGCGCCCGCGTGGGCGTGACCGTGCAGATGCGCAGCGGCTACGCGTTCCCCGCCGACGGGATCGTCGACGAGGTCGCGCAGTTCACGGTCGACCCGTTCGACCCGCCGCTGTGGTTCGAGTCGAACGTGGGCGCCGACTTCGTGTCGCAGGTGTCCGACGGCGCCACCGTCACCGTGCACGGCGGCACGGGCGCGGCCGACGCGGACATCCTGGTGCTGCACCACCTCAACGCCGCGGGCGACCGCGCCCAGGTCGTCGGGGTGGAGGTGCCCGAGGTGATCGCGACGACCACGACGCTCGACGTCGAGTCGGCCGGGACCGCCGGCGAGGAGACGCTGCTCCAGATGGCCGTCACGCCGCCGGAGGCCACCGGGACGTTCACGCTGTACGACGGCGAGACCGAGCTCGGCACCACCGAGGTCGTCGACGGCGCCGGGGTGTTCAGCACCACGACGCTGGGCGCGGGCACGCACCAGCTCCGCGCGCAGTACACGCCGGACACCCCGCGGTACGCACCGTCGACGTCCGACGTGGTCGAGACGGTGATCGCACCGTCGGCGTCGACCACGACGCTGAAGGTCACGCCGACGGTCGTCCGGTACGGGCAGCCGGCGACGGCGACCGTCACGGTGACCGGGCAGAGCTGGGCGCCGTCGGGGACGGTGACGATCCGCGAGCGCGGCACGGTGCTCGCGACCGCCGAGCTCACGGTCGACGGGCTCACGGGCACGGCGACCGTCGAGCTGCCGCGCGACCTCGCCACCGGCACGCGCCGGCTCGTCGCGGTGTTCGAGGGCACGACCGACGTCGCACGGTCCGAGGGCACCGCGAACGTGCGGGTCGTCCTCGGGGAGTCGCGGGCGACGCTCGAGACCGCGAGCTGGACCGTGCCGCGGGGCAGCACGCCCACCGTCACCGTCCGCGTCGGCGGCGGGGAGGGCGCGCCGGCAGCCACCGGTCGTGTCACCGTGCTGCTCGGCCTGCGGCCCGTCGGCACCTTCCGGCTGGTCGACGGCGCCGCGGCCGTGAAGCTCCCGGTGGTCCGGACCTCGAGCGTCGTCACCGCGCTCTACGTGGGTGACGGCGGCTACCTGCCGACAGCGACGGCGCACGTCATCCGCGTCGGCTGACGTCACCCGTCCCGCACCGAGCGGGCGTCGCCCGGAGGTCCGTCCGGGCGACGCCCGCTCCGACATGTCAAGGACGCGTGCCGGTGCGCCGATGCTGCCGGCATGGGACTGGACCGACGGACGCCGCAAGGGAGCGGATCCGTGCTGCCCACACCCCACGGGCCGACCGACGGGCCCCTGCCCGCGGAGGCGGCGGACGACACCGTGGACGAGGGCCGCACACCGGACGAGGTGGCGCTCCTGCGCGTCGTGGAGCACCTCGCGGACGCGCCGGACGACGAGGCGTCGGACGAGGCACCGGACGACGCACCGGACGACGCAGCGGACGACCCACCCGACGACCGACCCGACGACGCAGCGGACGACAGCGCACGCGCCGACGCCGCGCCCGAGGTTGCCGACGACACTCAGGACGGCCCGCCCCCGCCGGACGAGCCCGCCGACGTGACGGCTGCAGTCCCGGCCGCGCCACCCGTGCACGAGCCCGGCCCGGTGGCGGCCGCCCTCTCGGACACCCGTCATCGCATCGACGAGCTCAACGCGCCCGAGCGCCTGTTCCTGGCGCAGCAGCGGGCCCTCGTCGCGGGGCTGTGCCCGGACCCCTCCGACGCCGCGCTCGTCAGCGCGCTCTTCGACCGCGTGCGCGAGCAGTGGACGCACGCGGACGACCGGCCCGACGTGCGCCCGCTGGCGGACGTCTTCGGCGTGGCCCTCGGTGACCTCGTGTGCGCCGAGGCCGACGACCTCGGCTGGGCCACGTGCGCCGACCGCTACGGCACCGAGATCGTCCTCGCCCGGGAGGACCCGGAGGTCCTCGTGTACCCCGTCGCAGCGGTCGCGCAGGCATGGCACGACGCGACCCCGGGGTGGTTCCTCCGGCACCTCGCGACGGTCGTGCAGGGCGTCACCCGGGGGCCGGGCGCGACCGAGGACTGACACCCCCGCGACCCACGGGCCCCGGCCGCCTCACCGTCCCCCGGAGGCTGCCGGGGCCCGTGCACGTCGGCGGGAGGGTGGACCGACGCCGCGCGTCGGCTCACCCCGGGCCCGGAACATGCCGATACTGGTGCCGTGACGACGTTCGACGACACCGGCATGTTCGAGCTCAGCCAGGAGTTCCCCGGCGAGCCCGCCCCTCCGCGGCGGGCGCGCGGAGCAGTCGTGTTCGTCGTCGCTGCGGCGCTCGTCGTCGCCGGCGTCGTGTGGTTGCTCGCGGTGCGCGGCTCCGACGAGGCGGAAGCCGGCCAGATGACGGTCGAGCTCCTGGCACGTCCGGCCGAGCCGACCGACGAGGTGGCGGCGTCGGTCGTCGACGAGACGGGCATCGACCCGACCAGCGCGCGCTTCGCGGTGCGCACGGCGGCCGGCCAGCACTACGCGGCGCTGCGGTGGGACGGTGACCTGTGCCTGGTCGTCGTGCCGGACGGTGACGTGCCTCGGGTCGCGTGCGTCGCGCCCTCGACGAAGGCGGTCGTGTCGCTGTCCGGTGCGGACGGCACGCGCGTCCGTCTGGGTGCGGACGAGGCTCCCGCGCCCGACGCGGACGAGGGCTGGCGCGCCGCGGGGTCGAACGTGTGGGTGCTCGACGCACCTGCGGCGGGTTGAACCGGCTCCTCGTCAGCCGCGACCGTCCGCGGCGTCCGTGAGGACGTCGACGATCCGCCGGACGCTCGACGACAGCCCCCAGCGCTGTGCCAGGGCCACGAGCGCGTCCGGGTCGGCCGGCACGGCGGGCAGCCGGTCGTCCACGTCCGCGACCGGGGCGTCGGGCGCCACGGTGACGACGCGCGGCGCGACCGCCAGGTAGTCGGCGGCCTCGGTGAGGCGCGTGCGCTGCGTGGCGGTCAGCCCCTTGTCCCCCGCGTCGCGCGCCGCCAGCACACCCTCGAGGGAGCCGTAGCGCCGCAGCAGCGCCGCGGCTGTCTTCTCCCCGATGCCCGGCACGCCCGGCAGGCCGTCGCTCGGGTCGCCGCGCAGGACCGCCATGTCGGCGTACGCACGCCCGGTGGGCACCGCGTAGCGCTCGACGAGGACGCCCTGGTCGACGACCAGCATGTCCTTCACGCCCTTGACGGGGTACAGGACCCGCACCGGCACGTCGTCGTCGACGAGCTGGAAGAGGTCGCGGTCGCCGGTCACGACGTCGACCGCGTCGCGCGCGCCCGCCGGACGAGCGGCCTCGCGCGCGACGAGCGTGCCGATGACGTCGTCCGCCTCGTACCCCGGCGCCCCCAGCCGCGGGATGCCGAGGGCGGCGAGCACCTCGACGATGACCGGCACCTGCGCGCTCAGCGCGTCGGGCACCTCCTCCTCGCCCGTCGTGCCGGGGACCTCGCGCGCGACCCGGTGCGCCTTGTACGACGGCACCGCCTCGACGCGGAACGCGGGACGCCAGTCGTCGTCCCAGCACGCGACGAGGCGCGTGGGATGCCGGTCGGCGACGAGCCGGGCGATCATCTCGAGCAGCCCGCGCACCGCGTTGACCGGTGTGCCGTCGGGCGCGCGCACGGACTCCGGCACCCCGAAGAACGCCCGGAAGTACAGCGACGCGGAGTCGAGCAGCAGCAGACGCCCGGCAGGGCCGGCGGTGGCGGTCATGGGGGCACGCTACCGACAGCCGCCCACACCCGACCCGCACCCGCCGGTGCGTGACGCGCGAAGCCGGGTGGTGCCCCTCCGGCACCACCCGGCTGCGCCGGTGCGCGAGCCCCTCCGGCTCGCCGTCCTGTGCGACCCGCGCGTCAGGCCGGGCCGAGGTCGAGCTGGTCCTCCACCACGGCGATCACGCTCCACGTGCCGCCGTCCGCGGCCGTCAGCTCCCACGCCGGCACGAGCAGGGTGGCGCCCGTCGGCGTCGTCAGCAGCGTGACGCCCAGGCGCGCGCCCGTGATCGTGACGTCCTGCACGGGCCACGCGACCGGGTCCCCCGGCGCCGGGACGGGAGGCACCGTCGGCTCGTCGACCGGCTGCTGCTCCGTCGTCACGGTGTCGTCGGCGGCGGCCCTCGCCAGCGGCATCATCCCGCCGTACGAGGCGCCGAACCGCGGGTCGTTGAGCCGCTCGACCGCCTCGTCCGCGCTGACGTGGTCGTACGTGCCGAGCTCGACGAGGGTCGCGAGGGGGCCCGACACGGACTGCACCCCGGTGCCCGCGAGCTGCACGGACCAGCCGACGCCGGTCTGCGTGCCGTCGACCACCTGGGCCCCCGTGACGCTCACGAGCCCGGGCACCCCGGTGTCGTCGGAGACCGTGAGCTCGTACCCCGCGGCGTCGACCCCCAGGCGCCCCATCAGGTCGCGCGCCTTGGCCACCGCCGCATCCCCCGTGGGGGTGGAGGACGGGTCGCACACGCTGGGATCCGCAGGCGCAGGCTCCCCGGGCGCGACGGGCCCGTCGGGCGCGGGCAGCGGCTCCACGGCGACGCCCGGCTCGATCGTGCCCCGGTCGGCCGCCCCTTCGCCGCTCGTGCACACCGACGGGTCCCACGCGCGGTCGTAGAACCACATGCTCGCCTGGCCGTCGACACCGACCTGCACGGTGGCGGACAGGCCGTCGTTGGTCCCGACGACCCACTGGCCCCACTCCTGGCGCGGCTCACCGGGCACGCCGAGCACCTCGGCGACACGCGCCGCCGTCCCGGCCGTCGCCGCGGACGTCGCGTCGAAGGCCCACGCCCGGCCGGAGCCGGCAGGCCCGTCGAGCCCGCTGCCGCTGAACACCGTCCGGCCGCCGAACCACCCGGGCGCGACCATGCTGCGCGAGTCGGCCGCCGCCATCTCCGGCACGGCACCGGCACCGCCGCCCGCACCCTGCAGGGCGATCGGCGGTGCGGCCGGGTCCTGGGTCCCCGAGGCGCCGACCGCGTAGCCGCCACCGCCGACGAGCGCGACCCCGGCCGCGACCGCGGCGACCTGCAGCCACCGCGCGGCCGGTCGGCGCCGTGCACGCGCCGCAGCCAGCTCGTCGGCCACCGGCTCGACCGCCGGCGCGACCGCCCCGAGAGGTACGCCCGTCGCGTCGGCGAGGCGCGCGCGCAGCCGGGCGGCGTCGGGCACGGCACCGGCAGCGGGGTCGGCGGCGCGCACGCGGGCCACGGCGTCGTCGCTCGCGGCGTCGTGGCTCGTGCCGGCGACGGGCGAGCCGTCCGCCGGCGTGCCGTCGGCGGGCGTGCCGTCGTGGGGGTCGCGCGTGTCGTCCATGAGGTCCTCCTGAGGGCGTTCGGGCCCGATCTGTCTCTGCCCCGTCTGTGTGCCGAGCGGGCCGCGTCTTGCAGCTCGCTCGGGCACCGCACCACGGGCTGTGCCGCACGGGTGCGTCAGGGGGTGACGCCGACCTCGTCGAACGCCACGCGCAGCCGCGACCGTGCGCGGGACAGCGCCGCGTCCGCGCCGCCACGTCCGACGCCGAGCGCCGCCGCGAGCGCGTCGCCGGCCAGGCCCTCCCACGCGTGCAGCAGCAGGACCTCACGGTCACGCGCCGACATCCCGGCCAGCACGGTCCGCACCGTGTCGTCGCGCACGGCCCGCAGCGCGGGGTCGTCGCCGTCGACCCGCTCCGGCACGTCCGCGACCAGCACGGGTCGGCTCTTGCGCCGGTGGTTCGCGACGACGTAGGCGGCGGTCCGGTACAGCCACGGCAGCTCGGCGCCCTCGGGCACGTCCTGGCGGCGGCGCCACGCGACGGTCAGGACGTCGGCCGTGAGGTCCTCGACGTCCGAGGGCCCGACCCGGCGCACGACGTACCGGTGCACCGCGGTCGCGTGGTCGTCCACGAGCCGCTCGAACCACACCGCGTCGCGCGGCCCGGCGGGCGGACGCTCGCCGGCGGGCTCGTCCTCGGGCGCACCCGCGGCTGCTCGGTCGTCGGTGTCGTGCTCAGGGTGCGCGGGCACTGCGGCTCCCGGGTCGGCGGACGGGCGTGCGGGCAGGACGGTGCGGACACCGCCCTCATCCCCCTGGTGTCGCGGGCGCGGTGGATCTTGCACGCCCCCGTGCACCGGTTCGTCCCGCACGTCGGTGCATCGTCACCGCGTCGTCACCGCGTCGTGGCGACGCCGCGCCGTCGCCCCTCAGAGCCCGTCGGCGACGATCGCGGTGGCCCGCAGCCAGGCGTCACGCGTCGCCGGACGCAGCTGCCCGTGGTCGATCGGCCCGCCGGTGACCAGCGCCTTGTCGTGCGGCACCTCGACGACGGCCCGCGTCAGCGCACCGAAGTGCGAGCGCAGCCGCTGCCGCAGGTCCTTGTCGACCTTCGGCTCGGGGAACGACAGGATCGTGACGGCCTGCCGCACCAGCTCGTCCTGGCCCGTGGCCCGCAGCGCGTCGAGCGCCCACGCGGCCGACTGGGCGGTGTCCTCGCGCAGCGTCGAGACGACGACGAGCTGGTCGGCCGACTGCACCGCGGCCTGCCAGTTCGAGGCGCGCATGTTGTTGCCCGTGTCGACGACGAGCACGCGGTAGAACTGCGTCAGCACGTCGTGCAGCGACCGGTACGACGCCGCGTCGACGCTCTCGATGGACGCCGCGTTCTCGTCGGACGCGAGCACGTCGAACTGCTCGTCCTGCTGCGTGCGGACGTAGGAGTCCAGGTCCCCGATCCGCAGCGTGCCGCGCTGCGTGAGGTTCGGCAGCGCGTGCAGCAGGTCGACCGCGGTGCGCTGGTGGTCGGCGTGCGACGAGCGCCAGCCCAGCGTGCCGCGCGTCTCGTTGTTGTCCCACGCGAGGGTGTACCCGCCCCGTGCCAGGCCGAACGTCGAGGCGAGCAGCATCGTCGCGGTCGTCTTGTGGGCACCGCCCTTGGGGTTGACCACGACGACCGTGCGCGGCCCGTCGAACGTGCGGCGGATCGCGTCCACCTGGGAGCGGCGCGCGCGCTCGGCGGTGCCGGGACGCGGCTTGACGGCCCCGAACGTCAGGCGACGCACCGTGCGCTGCCAGCCCTGCTCCGCCGGGCCCTCGTGCGCGGGATGGCGGGCGGCCAGCAGGTCGTCGAGAGTCGGGAGCGAGCCGGTGTCCGCCCGACGCTCGGCGCGGGTCTCGCCGCGCGCCTCGCCTCGGGACTGTGCGGTGGGCGCGGCGGCCACGGGCCCGGGTGCGACGGACGGCTGCGCCGGCGGCACCGGGGCGGCATCGGGGACCGTGGGCGTCGACCCGCTGGGCAGCGCTGCGGCCGGGACGGCGGACGTCGCGCCCGTGGGCGCACCGTCCGTGGGCGCACCGTCCGTCGGCACGACGGGCGTCGGCGCGGAGAGCGCCTCGGCCTGGGACCACGCGGCGTCGACGACCGGCACAGGCGCGCTCAGCGCCGCCAGGTCGGTCTCGTCGGCCTCGTCGACACGGCCGTCGGGGTGGATGAGCAGCGCCCACAGCCCGTCGGGGTCGCGCACCTCGACCGGCAGCGGGCGTCCGGCCTGCGCTGCGAGCGCCGCGATCCGACCCGTGATGGCCGCACCCGCCTCCGCGAGGTCGGCCATCGCGATGCTCTCGCGGACGCCGTCGACGCTGATCTCCCCGGTGCCGTCGTCACGGACCTCCGCGGAGATCTGCGGCAGGTGCACCGGCGCGTCCGGTCCCTGCGGCGCCGCGGCGACGGGTCCCGTCGCCGGCGCGGCCGCCCCCACCGCCGTCGCCTCGACCTCACCGGTCGAGGTGCTCGGCTCCATCGCCACGTTGCCGCCCTTGCGCGTCATCTCTGCTCCCTACGTCCTGCCCGGCGCGCGACCACCGTCACCGGCACCCCGCAGGCGCGAGCACGCCACATCCCGGACGAACGTATCGCCAGTCCAGCATGTGCGCACAACGGACGGGAGCAGCGTCGTGCCGCGAGCACCTGCAGCCCGGCCGCCCGCGGCCGTCACGCGTCGGTGTCGACCTCGAACCACACGGTCGTGCCGCCGCCGGGCGTCTGCGCCGAGCCCCACGCGGTCGACAGCGCGTCGACGAGCGCCATGCCGCGTCCGCTGGGCTCGGTCGGCCCGGGATGGCGGACCCGCGGGACACCCCCGCCGCGGTCGGTGACGGCCACGCGCACGACGGACCCGTCGACGCGCACCGCGACCCGCACCGGCTCACCGGCGGGGCCGTGCACGACCGCGTTGGACACCAGCTCACCCGCGAGCAGCTCGATGACCTGGTTCGACGCGCCTCCGACGCCCGCGTCGGCGACCGCGCGCATCACCCAGTGCCGCGCCTGCCGGGGTGCGCTGCGCTCGGCGGTCAGGACCACCTCGTCATCGAGCAGGGGCGGGGGTGTGCCACGGCGGCTGCGAAGGTCCCGGACTTCTCCCACGGTCACCAGCGTGCCTGACGCGCGCGCGTCCTGCCGCCCGGACCACGACCCGGACACCCGACCGGGACGCACGACCCGGACGCCTACGGGGTGCGCGCCGGGGGGATCCAGCCCTGCGGCGGCATGCAGATCCACAGGATCGCGTAGATGAGGAACGGGCTCCCCGGCAGCACGAGCAGCAGGAGCAGCACGAGGCGCACGATCCAGGTGTCGATCCCGAGCCTCGCCGCCACGCCCGCGCACACGCCGGCCAGCCAGCGCCCGGTCTGCGGCCGTGACAGCCCTGCACGTGCGAACGTCTCGCGTACCGAGTCCATCCGTCCTCCTTGCTCGTCGTTGGGACGATTGTGAACGTCGGCCGAGGCCCGCGCCTCCGGGGCGGCCCCCCATCCGCCCCTGACCCGACCCCGAGGTCTGAGGTACCTCAGACCCCGGCCCGGCGCCGAGCGTGGGCGGGTGACCGATGTGCCGGCCCGGGCCTCAGGACGAACGTGGACGTCGTGCCGGGGAAGGTCCGCGACCGGCACGGCGTCCACGCCGCGCGGGCCGTGGAGGAGGAGCCATGGGCACGGAGCTGTGGGGCCCGGCGCTCGACGCCGAGATCGCGTACCGCAGGGAGTCCCTCGTCGAGGGCCTGCGCCGGGCACGGGGGCGGCGGCCGTCACGCGACGTCCCCGCGCGGGCGGGGCACCCGTCCGACGACGCGTCGGCCGCCGGCCACCCGCGACGTCGGTGGTGGCTGGTTGGATCAGGGACGTGGCACGTGGCCCGATGAGCACACCCTTCGTCGCCCGCGCGGAGCAGGTCGCCGGCCTGACCGAGGCGCTGGCCCGGGCGCGCGCCGGCGCGCCCTCGCTCGTCCTGCTGGGGGCGGACGCCGGCGTCGGCAAGACGCGGCTGCTGCGGCACGTCGGCCGGCTCGCGGCGGCCGACGGCGCCCGGGTCGTGACGGGGCACTGCGTCGACCTGGGCGAGATCGGCCTGCCGTACCTCCCCTTCGCCGAGGCGCTCGGCGTGCTGCGGGGGCTCGACCCCGACGCGGTGACCGGCGCCGTCGCGGCGCGGCCCGCGCTGGCGCGGCTCGTGGGCCAGGCGACGGACGCCGCGGCGCCGGAGGGCTCCCCCGGGTCCGACGCCGACGGGCGGCGGGAGCTGTTCGAGGGCGTCGTCGAGGCGTTCACGGCCTGCGCCACCGCGGAGCACCCGCTGCTCCTGGTCCTCGAGGACCTGCACTGGGCCGACGCGTCCAGCCGTGACCTCCTGCGGTTCGTCGTGTCACGGCTGGGGTCGCAGCCCCTGCTCGTCGTCGCGACGTACCGCACCGACGACCTGCACCGTCGGCACCCGTGGCGGCCCGTGGCGGCCGAGCTGGCGCGGCACCCCCGCAGCTCCCACCTGTCGCTCGGCCCCTTCACCGCCCGCGAGCTGCGGGAGTTCGCCGACGCCGTCGCGGGCCACCCGCTGACCGAGGACGTCGTGCGCCGCCTGCACGAGCGGGCCGAGGGCAACGCGTACTTCACCGAGGAGCTCATCGAGGCCGGGGCCGAGTCCGCCGTGCTGCCGTGGTCGCTGGCGGACGTCCTGCGCACCCGCGTCGAGCGGCTCGACCCGACGACGGTGCGGCTGGTGCAGCTCGCCTCCGCAGCGGGCCGCCGCGTCCCCGAGCCGCTGCTGCGTGCGGCGGCGGACGCGGACCCGCAGGTGCCGCCGGGCACGGTCGACGCGGCGCTGCGCGAGGCGGTCACCCAGCACGTCCTCGTCGTCGAGGACGGGCGCATCGCGTTCCGTCACGCGCTGCTGGCCGAGGCCGTCTACGCGGACCTGCTGCCGGGCGAGGCCGCCGCCGCGCACCGCGCGTTCCTCGTCGCGCTGGATCCCGCGACGGGCCGGGGCACCGCCGCCCAGCGCGCCACCCACGCGCTGCGCGTCCCCGACCTGCCGGTGGCGCTGACGGCGTCGTGGGAGGCGGCGGTGCAGGCGCGGCGCGTCCTGGCCCCGGCCGAGGAGCTGCGCCACCTCGAGGTCGTGCTGCGCCTGCGGGACGCCGTGCCGGACGTCGCCGCGACGCTGCCGGAGCCGCACGTCGTGGTGCTCGAGCTCGCCGCGAGCGCCGCGAGCCGCTCCGGGGAGAGCGAGCGCGCGGTGCAGCTGGCCCGCTCGGCGCTGTCCGCGGCGGGTGACGACGTGGTCGCGCGCGCCCGTGCCCGCAACGCCCTGGCACGTCACCTGCTGGGCATGGAGCAGGTCGACGCCGCGCTCACCGAGGCCGCCGACGCGCTCGCCGAGCTGCCCGCGCAGTCGTCGCCGGAACGCGCGTGGGCACTGGCGACGTACGCGCGCGCGGCGCTCAACCTGGGCCGTGAGGACGAGGCCGCGGAGGTCGCGGCACGGGCCGCGCAGGTGGCGCGCGAGGTCGGTGACGCCGGCGCGGAGTCCGACGCGCTGACGACGACCGCGGTGACCGAGACGATCGACCACGACCGCTCGACACGTCTGCTCACCGAGGCGCTCGCGCGCGCGTCGCAGACCGACGACCCGGCCACCGAGCTACGGATCCGCTTCAACCTGACGTCCACGCTCTACTACGCGGGCGATCTGACCCGCGCCGCCGCGGAGGCCGCGACCGGGCGGCGCCGCGCGGTCGAGCTCGGCATGACGTGGGCGCCGCACGGCGTCGACCTGCGGATGCTGGACACGCTCGTGCAGTTCGTCCGCGGCGACCTCGCACCGCCGGCGGGGACCGACACCGACGGCGCTCCGGGCTACGCACGCGCCCTCGTCGTCGCGGGCGAGCTCTACGCGGCGACAGCGCGTGGGGACGACGACGTGGTCGAGCGTGCGGCCGCGCTCGAGCCGTGGTGGCCGCGCGACGTGCTCGTCGCCCTGCACGCGGGCGGCAACGCGGTGGACGCGCTCACCTGGCAGGGACGCACGGCGGCCGCTCTCGTGCAGGTGGACCGCGTCGACGCCCACCTGCGCTCGCTGTGGTCGCCCGAGTACCTGGGGGGCATCTGGCTGACGGCGCTCGCGCTGGCCGCCGTCGCCGACGAGGCGACCGCGCGCCGGGCGGCGGGCGAGGACGTGACCGACCTGCTGGCCGACGCCGACGCGCGGCTCGCACGCGTCGAGCGGACGGCGGAGCTCGGCCGGCCCCGCGGCGGGCAGCTCGGGCCCGAGGGTCGCGCGTGGGTCGCGCGCGCCCGGGCCGAGCACGCCCGCGCGAGCGGCAGGGCCGACCCGGCCCTGTGGCGCGCCGCCCTGTCCGAGCTCGCGTACGGCCACCGGTACGAGACGGCGCGCACCCGGTGGCGCCTCGCCGAGGCGCTGCTCGCGAGCGGGGACCGGGTCGCGGCGGGCACGGAGGCGGGGACCGCGCTCGCCGAGGCCCGTGCGATGGGCGCCCGCCCTCTGGCCGACGCGGTCGCGGACCTCGTGCGACGGGCCCGGCTCGGCGCGGTCGCCGCGCCGTCGTCGGGGGCCGACGTGCTGACGGCGCGCGAGGCCGAGGTGCTCGCGCTCGTCGCGCAGGGCCTGTCGAACCGGCAGGTCGGCGAACGCCTGTACATCTCCGGCAAGACCGTGTCCGTCCACGTGTCGAACGTGCTCGCGAAGCTCGGGGCGTCGGGCCGGACCGAGGCCGTGACCATCGCGCACGAGCGGGGTCTGCTCGGCCGCAGCCGCGACCAGGACGGCGGGGAGCGCGTGTCGGCGCCCGGCCCTACGGTGTGAGCCATGGCACAGACCCCCGCGGTGGAGCTGGACGTGCGCGGCCGGACGGTTCGCGTCAGCAGCCCGGATCGCGTCGTGTTCCCGGAGCGCGGCCTGACCAAGCTCGAGGTGGTGCAGTACTTCCTCGACGTCGGCGACGGCATCCTCGGTGCACTGCTGCACCGGCCGACGACGCTCGAGCGCTGGCCCAAGGGCGTGTTCGAGGGCGCGCGGATGGCGACGCGGCAGGACTCGTCGGGGGACGCGTTCTACCAGAAGCGCGTGCCGCAGGGCGCCCCGGGGTACGTGGAGACGTCGCGCATCGGGTTCCCCTCGGGGCGGACGGCCGACGAGGTGGCCCCGACCGAGCTCGCGGTGGTCGCGTGGGCCGCGAACCTCGGCACCCTGACGTTCCACCCGTGGCCCGTGGTCCGGGACGACGTCGACAACCCCGACCAGGTGCGCATCGACCTCGACCCGCAGCCCGGCACCGACTTCGCGGACGCCGCGCGCGTCGCCCCGCACGTGCGCGAGCTGCTCGCCGAGCACGGCCTCGAGGGCTTCCCCAAGACGTCGGGCGGGCGGGGCCTGCACGTCTTCGTCCCGATCGAGCCGGAGTGGTCGTTCACCGACGCGCGCCGGGCTGCCATCGCGTTCGGCCGCGAGCTGGAGCGGCGGCTGCCCGACGACGTCACGATGAAGTGGTGGAAGGAGGAGCGCGGGTCCAAGATCTTCGTCGACTACAACCAGATGGCCCGCGACCGCACGATCGCGTCGGCGTACTCCATCCGCTCCAACCCGCGCGCGACCGTGTCGGCACCCCTGACGTGGGACGAGGTGCCCGACGTGCACCCCGACGACTTCGACGTCCTGACGATGCCCGAGCGGTTCGCCGCGGTCGGCGACCTGTTCGCGCCCCTCGTCGCCCACGCCGCGCCCCGCTACCGGATCGACTCGCTGCTGGAGCTCGCCGAGCGTCAGGAGTGCGAGGAGGGCCACGGCGACCTGCCGTACCCGCCGGAGTACCCGAAGATGCCCGGTGAGCCCAAGCGGGTGCAGCCGAGCAAGGACCGCGACCGACCCCGCTGACGTCCCGTCGCCGTCCACGGGACCCCGCGGGGCTGCGTCAGCCGCGGTACTCGTAGTGCCAGTACTCGGGGTTCGAGCCGCCCTGGCGCGCCCACGCCGGTGACACCCACCCGTACGCCGGGCCGTTGGCCACGAGCCACGCGCGTGCCGCCGAGTCCCAGCCGTAGTCGCACGGCAGCTCCGGCACGTCGAGTGCGAGGCCCGTCCCGTGCGACGACGTGCCGGGGACCGCCGCGACGGATCCGAGGGCCGCGCGCATCGCGACCTGCGTGTCGTAGTCGCGGTAGGTCAGGTCGAGCGCCAGGTCGTGACCCAGCGCCGCCCGGAACGCCGCGTTCAGCCGCTCGAGCGCCGCGGCGGCGTCCGACCGCAGGTAGAAGGGCGTGCCGCGCGAGTCGCGCGCCCACGACACGGCGCTCAGCGCAGATCCGGGCAGCCGCCCGTTGGACCCGTCCCCGCCGTCGGTCGGCGCCGAGGTGTAGAAGGCGGGGCCGCCGTAGGTCGTCGCGCAGCGGTCGGTCGCCGCGGACGCACCGCCGGACGTCGACGCGCCGGCCCGCGCGGCCGGCGTCGTCGCCGCCTGCGCGGCCTCCCGCGCCGCTTCCTGTGCGGCGGCCGCACGCGCCTCCTCGTCCGCCACCGCCGCGTGCACCGCCTGCTCGGCACCGGTCACCGCCGCCGTGAGCCGCCGGATCACCGCCGGTGACGCCGTGGGTCCCTCGCTCTGCGCGACGTCGAGCTGCGCGGCAAGGGCCGTGCGGGGCGCGTCGTCCCCGAGCGTGCCCGCCGACGCCTCGAGCGTCCCCCGCGCCCGCGCGACGGCCGACCCGAGGGCCGCGCGCGCATCCGCCTGCAGCGCCGCCGCACCGGCGGCGTCCCACGCCGCGCTGCTCGCGGCCCGGGCACCGAGGTCGTCGCGCGCCGCAGCGAGCGCGTCGTCGACCCGCAGCTCCGCCACCTCCCGCTGGGCCAGCGCCCCGCGGCGCTCCGCAGCCACCCACGCCTGGGCACCGCCACCCACGGCGAGCGCGAGCGCGAGCGCGGCCACGGCGGCGACGACGACGCGACGGATGACGACCTCCCAGGACGGACGGATCACGCTAACCCGCACTCGCGGACCTCACACCTGCGGGGGCTCAAGACGCGGCCTGTGGCCGCCGATGATCCAGGCATGGACAGTCTCTCGCCCGCGCTCGCGGCGAGGTCCGCCGCACCGGCAGCGGCCCCCGCGTTCGCGCGTCCGTTGACACCCGGTGAGTCCGCGCACCTCGACCGGCTGCGGGAGTGGCTGCGCGGCGACGGTACCGACGCGAGCGTCGCCACCGCCCTCGACGCCCGGTGGGAGCGTCTGCTCGAGACGCACCCCCCGGAGGTCCCCGCACCCGCCGGCGTGGCCGCCGCGATCGGCATCGCCGTCGGCGACCTGCTCGTCGCCTCGGTCACCGACGCGGTCTGGCAGATGTGCCCCGGCCCCGACGGCGCGACCCCCGGCGTGCTGCTGGTCGACCGCCCGCACATGCCGGTCCTGCCGGTGCTCGACGCGCACGCGCGCTGGCGCGTGCGTTCCTCGGGATGGGTGGTCGACTACGTGCAGCGGGCTGCCGCGCACCTGCTGCAGGGTCGTCCCGGCGTCCCGACGCCGCACCCCTCCCCCGACGCGGTCGCGGCGCGGGCGTCCGAGCCCGAGCCCACCCCCGAGACCGAGCCCGCGCCGTGGACCCCGACCTTCGTCGAGGACCCCACCCCCGAGCCCGACGCCGAACCCGAGGCCGAGCCCGCAGCCTGGACGCCCACCTTCGTCGAGGACCCCACCCCCGAACCCGACGCCGAACCCGCAGCCTGGACGCCCGCCTTCGTCGAGGACCCCACCCCCGAACCCGACGCCGAGCCCGCAGCCTGGACCCCCACCTTCGTCGAGGACCCCACCCCCGAGACCGAGCCCGAACCCGCAGCCTGGACCCCGACCTTCGTCGAGGACACCGTGGGTGCCGTTGCCGCCCCGGAGCCGTACGCCGCACCCACGCCGTGGGAGCCGGCACCGGAGACGACGGCGTTCCCCACGCCGGGACGCGGCATGCCCGTGACGGCGCACGAGCCCCTGACACCCGAGGACCTGCCGCACCGCCCCTCGGAGCGGGTGCAGGACCTCGCGCTGCGCGCGCTCGAGCTCGCGCTCGACCGTGCTGTGAAGGACGCAGCCGGCTGCGCACCGTTCGTGCTGGTGCGTGAGCAGTACGACGTCGAGGTGCTCGACTTCCCGAACACCGACGCCGGTGTCGCGCAGGCGCGTGACGCCGCGCGCGCGGGTGGGTACACCGCAGCGGCAGTCGCGTGGACCAGCCCGGCGGACGCCTCGCGCCCGTACCCGCGGGTCGTGGTCGACGCGTCCTCCGCCGGGCGTCCCGGCATCCGGGTCGCGCACTCGTTCCTGCACGACGAGCGTGGCGGTCACGAGGTCGGTGGGCCGCAGGTCGTCGGTCAGGCCGCGCCCATCCTGTAGGCGGTGTCGGCAGCGGGTCCTAGGCTCGGTCGCGACCGCGTGCTCGGTGCACGCCGCTCGACGAAGGAGCGACCCGTGAGCGTCCACGTCGCCATCGACACGCACCACGTCGTCGCGGGCCGGTCGCTGCCCCCACGACGCCGGGGCGTACGCCGGGTCGGGTCGCCGTGACGGCAGAGGCGCGTCTGCACGCGGTCACCGAGGCGTTCGCCCAGGTGCCGGGCGTGGTCCTGCCCGCGGCGGGGCGGCGGCACTTCGGCACAGCGACGCTGCGGGTGAACGGCCGCATCGCAGCGTTCACCCCGGAGGACCACCTGGTCGTCAAGCTGCCTGCGGCGCGTGTCGCGGCACTGGTGGCGTCGGGCGAGGGGCTGGCATTCCCGTCAGGCCGGCCGCCGATGCGCGAGTGGGTCGCGATCGTGTCGGACGAGCCGCAGGTCTGGCACGACCTGATCGCCGAGGCGCTCGCGTACGTCGGCGGCTGACCGGGGGCCACGCGGCCCGCTCGGTGCCCGTCAGCCGACGGGAGCGTCCTCGATGCCCGCCCCGACCTTCCGCTTGCCGTTGCGCACCTCGGCCCCGGCCATGATCGCGACGATCCTGACGTCGAGCACCGGGCCGCCACCCACGGGCAGCTCGGTCTTGTTCTCCCAGCCGCCGAGGAGCGGCAGGCCCGTGGTCCGGACCTCCCACGTGCGCGGCACCTTGATGTCGACACCGCCCCAGAACGTGAAGACGTCGATGCGGGCCGACCCCTCGATGTCGGCCTCGCGCAGGTCCAGCTCGATCCCGCCCATGATCGCGGTGAGGCTCGCGGAGCGGAACTGCTGCGTGCGCGTGCGCCGCTCCGTGCCCCACCAGAACGCGATCGCCGTGATGTGGTTCTCCCGCTCGGTGCGCGCGGCGGCGCCGAAGGTGATGCCGAGCCCGATGAGGATGACCGCGATCGGCCACAGGTAGTCCCACACGCTCACGTCGAGCACGTCGAGCCGGTCGAGCAGCAGCACGACACCGGCGGCCGTGATCACCGCAGGCCCGAACCACGCGCGCGGCACCAGCAGCAGCGACGTCACCCCCACGAGCACGACGAGCAGCGGCCACAGGGTGGCGAGGACGGTCCCCAGGTCGATCTCGACGACGCCGGTGCGCTCGAGCAGCAGCACCACTCCCGCGAGGACGACGAGCACCCCCACCAGCACCTGACCGTACGAGCGACGAGACTCCATGCGGTCAACCTAGCGGGGTGCTCGACGCGTGGTCAGCAGGCGCACGGGCCGGTCACGACACCGTGGCCGTGGCGGGGTGGTCGAGGCAGGACGTCACCGTCCGGACGCACTGCGGGCACGGCTCGCAGTCCGCGCTGCCCTCGACCTTGTCGAACCAGGCGAGGTTCCGCCCTGCCGGGCAGTCGTCGTCCTCGTGGTAGACGTGCGCCGCCGTGCTGCGCGCGGAGTGGTACGGACGAACTCGCATGTCGGCCTCCTTGCCGAGACGCCATGCCCCGCCGTTGGGGCCGTCATCGCAGGCTAGGAGTGGCACGGGGCGAGGACCAGGGACCTCGGTCCGTGGTCATGACCCTGCCTCGCATAGAGTCGTCACCCGTGAGGCACGCTGCTCCTCCCAGCCTGGGGCACGACCGCAAGAAGCTGGCCGAGGTGCAGGCGCTCCGCGCCGTCGCCGTCGGCCTCGTCATCGTGTTCCACCTGTGGCCCGCCCACGTCCCTGGCGGCTACGTCGGCGTCGACGTGTTCTTCGTCATCTCCGGGTTCCTGATCACGGCGCACCTGGTGCGCGAGCTCGACGCCACCGGCAGCGTGGACCTCCCCCGGTTCTGGGCCCGCCGCATCCGACGGCTGCTGCCCGCCGCCGTCGTCGTGCTCGTGGCCACCCTGGCTGCCGTCCTGGCGCTCACCCCGCAGGCGGCCTGGCAGCGCACCGTGGTCGAGATCGCCGCAGCAGCGGGGTACGTCCTGAACTGGCTGCTGGCCACGAACGCCGTCGACTACTTCGCTGCCGAGAACGCCGCGACCCCGGTGCAGCACTACTGGTCGCTGTCGGTCGAGGAGCAGTTCTACCTCGTGTGGCCCGTGCTGCTCCTCGGCCTCGCGGTCCTGGCGCGACGCCGGGCCGGCCCCCTGCACCCCTGGCTCCTGCGGGGAGTGCTCCTGGTCGCCGGCGCGTCCCTCGCCTACTCGATCTGGTTCACCTCGGTCTCACCGTCCGCCGCGTACTTCTCGACCCTCACCCACGCGTGGGAGTTCGCAGGCGGCGCGATCCTCGCCCTCTCGATCGCCCGACTGGCGACGACCCGCTGGGCGGCCATGGTGCGTACCCGCGCCCTCGTGAGCATCGCCGGTTTCGCGGCCATCATCGTGTGCGGGTTCACCCTCACCGGCGCGACCCCCTTCCCCGGGTGGATCGCCCTGGTGCCGGTCACGGCCACGCTCGCCGTGATCGCCGCCGCGGACACCTCCCGGAGCCTCTGGTCCCCGATGCCACTCCTGAGCGCACGCCCCGTGCAGCTCGTCGGTGACCTCTCGTACTCGGCCTACCTGTGGCACTGGCCGCCGATCGTGCTGCTGCCCTTCGCGCTCGGCAGACCGCTCAGCCTGCCGATGCAGCTGGCCGTGCTGGTGAGCACGTTCGCAGCCGCATGGGCGTCCAAGCGGTTCGTCGAGGACCCGCTGCGCGCCCCGCGGCGCCGCGCACGGGCGCCACGCCCGACGTTCCGCCCCGTGTACGCCGCGGCCGCCGTGTCGACAGCCGTCCTGGTGGCGACGTCCGGGGCGGTGTGGGCCGTCGTGGACCACCGCGTGCAGGAGGCGACCCAGACGGCCGATGCCCAGGCCGCGGCGGGCGCGGCGGGCCTCGACCCGTGCTTCGGAGCGGCCGCGGTGCTGTCCGACGCGCAGTGCGAGAACAGGTACTCGTTCGACCCGGAGCTGGTCCTGGCGACCACGACGGTCACGGCCGACGAGCCTCGCACGACGTTCGGTGGCAGGCTCCAAGCCTTCGAGTACGGCAACCGCGACGCGGACACGGTCGTCGCGGTCGTGGGCGACTCCCACGCGGGCCACTACGTACCCGCCGTCCGCGCCCTGGCGGAGCAGCACGACTGGCGGGTCCTGCTCTTCCGGCACAACAACTGCACCCCTTCGGCACCGACGTGGCAGTCGCCCGTCGACACCGACATGAGCGACTCGTGCCAGCAGTACCGGCGCGATCTCATGGAGGTGCTGCCCGGTGTCGGCGTCGACGTCGTGCTGACCTCGTCCGTCGCGCCGCGCTACCAGCAGCTCGGCGCGACGGACGCCGAGCTCGAGGAGATCGCAGCGGCGTTCCGGCTGACCTGGCAGACCTGGGTCGACGCCGGGATCCCGGTCATCGTGCTGGCGGACGTACCGGGCCCCGCCGCCGACGTGGGCGAGGTCCGGGAGTGCGTCGCGCAGGCCGAGGAGACCGAGGCCCCGTGCACGTCCCCGCGCGACGAGGTGGTCGGGCACGACCCCATGGTCCCGGCTGCCCGGGGGATGCCCGGCGTGACGCTGCTGGACTGGACCGACGCCTACTGCGACGCCGAGGTGTGCCACTCGGTGATCGGCGGCGTGGTCGTCTACTCCGGTGGCGCGCACATCTCGGAGCTGTTCGCCCGCAGCCTCGCGCCGTACATCGGCCCACACGTGCTGCAGGCCCTGGGATCGCCACCCGCCGCACGCACATGACGAAGGCCCCGCACCCGCGTTTCCGCTGGTGACGGGGCCTTCGTGGACGAGCCGCCTTGGGGAATCGAACCCCAGACCTTCTCATTACGAGTGAGACGCTCTGCCGACTGAGCTAAGGCGGCATCGCCGTCGGGGCGCGGAGTACCGCGGTCGATCGGCGAGCGCGCCCACTGTACCCGGCGCGCGCCCCGAGTCCAAAGTCAGCAGGTCGTGCCGTCGGCCGGGGGCTGGCCGGTCAGCAGGTAGGTGTCCACCGCGTCCTTCACGCACCGGTTCGAGCGGCCGTACGCGGTGTGCCCCTCGCCCTCGTAGGTGAGCAGCACGGCGGAGGACAGCAGCTCCGAGAGCGACTGCGCCCACGCGTACGGCGTCGCCGGGTCGTTGGTGGTGCCGACGACGAGGATCGGCGCGGCGCCCTCCGCGGCGTAGGAGTCCAGCGAGCCGACGGCCGGCACCGGCCACTGCGCGCACGACGCCCCGCCGTAGGAGAAGAACTGCCCGACCGTCGGGGCGACGGCCGCCACCGCGGCGGCGTCCGCCCGCATGTCGTCGGGGTCCGACGACGGCCGGTCGTCGAGGCACAGGATCGCGGAGAACGCCTCGTTCTGGTTCGACGCGTACGTCCCGTCCGCCGCGCGCCCGTAGTAGCTGTCGGCGAGCTGCAGCAGGACCGAGCCGTCCCCCGCGTCGATCGCCTTGGTCAGCGCCTGCGTGAGCAGCGGCCAGCTCGACTGCGCGTACAGCGCCGCCGCGACGCCGCTGAACGCGAGCGACGACGTCAGCTCGCGGTCCGTCCCGGTCGGCAACGGGTTGGCCCGCACCCGGTCGAACATGCGCGCGATCTGCGCGAGGCCGTCGTCGACGTCACCGTCGAGCGGGCACGCCGCCGCGGCCTGGCAGTCGGTCACGTAGGCACGCAGCGCGCTCTCGAAGCCCGCAGCCTGCCCGGCCGCGACCTGGCCCGAGTCCAGCGTCGGGTCCAGTGCCCCGTCGAGGACGAACCGGCCGACGCGCTCGGGGAACAGCGCCGCGTACGTCGCGCCCAGCTCGGTGCCGTACGAGAAGCCGAGGAAGGTCAGCGCCTCGTCACCGAGGGACGCGCGCAGCACGTCCATGTCACGGGCGGCGCTGCGCGTGTCGACGTGCCCGAGCAACGGCCCGGTGCGGTCCAGGCACGCCTCGCCGAACTCGCCGTTGCGGGCGATCGCCTCGGCGATGCCGGCGTCCGTCGACCAGTCGGGCACCCATGCCGTGAGCTCGTCGAGGCCGGCCGGGTCCACGCACGTCACGGGCGACGAGTGCTGCACGCCGCGCGGGTCGAACGCGACCAGGTCGTACGCCGCGAGCACGTCGCGCGACACGATCTGGCGGAAGAAGCCGATCGTGTCGATCGCGGAGCGGCCCGGCCCGCCGGGGTTGACCAGCAGCGAGCCGACGGGCGACCCGCTGGACGCCGGCGCGCGCCGCAGCGCGATCGTGATCGTCTCGCCCCCGGGGTCCTCCCAGTCGAGCGGCACGGTGGCGTCGGCGCACTGCTCGTCGCCGCACGTCGTCCACTCCAGGACCTGGTCGTAGAACCGCGCGAGGGAGGGGTCGGACGTGCTGGACGCCGCCGCGCCGGAGGTCGGGGACGAGGCCTGGTGCTTCGGCGCGACGCATCCGGTCAGACCGAGGGCGACGAGGGCGACGAGGGCGCACCGGCGCAGGGCAGGTCGCGTCGGCATGCTCCTACGGTAGTGGTCCCCGACGCCACTTCCGGGCACGACCCGGCGCCGTGCGCGACCGGGTCCCGCCACATCCGCCGCCGGGCCGCAGCCAGCGGCCGGCGGGACCGCGTCAGCCCTGCGGCCGCAGCGCGATCGCCATCGCCTCGACGGCCAGGAGAGGGGCGACGTTGCCGGCCAGCCGCGTGCGGGCCTGACCGACGGCGTCCATGCGGCGCAGCGTCTGCTCCGGCGTGCTGCCCGCGGCGAGCGCGCGGACGGCGTCCTCCTGCTCGACGTTGACGAGGTCGACGCCGGCACCGAGCTGGACGACCAGCACGTCCCGGTACAGCGACAGCAGGTCGACCATCGCGCGGTCGAGCACGTCCCGCTGCGCGCGCGTCGCGCGACGCTTCTGCTCCTCCTCGAGCTGACGCACCTGGGCACGGAGCGACGGCGGCAGCTGCTGCGCGCCGTCGGCGCCCATGCCGCGCAGCAGCTCGTTGCGCTCCGCGGCGTCCCGCTCCTCGGTGGCCGCCTTCGCGTCGGCCTGCGCCGTCTCGACGAGGTCGCCCGCTGCCAGCACCGCGTCGCCGACGCCCCGCACGCGCGACGCGAGCGAGAGCACCGCCGCGCGTCGCTCACGGGCCTGCGGGTCCCGTGCGAGCCGTCGTGCGATCCCGATGTGGCTCTGCGCGGCCCGTGCGGCGACCAGTGCGGTGCGCGGATCGGCCCCGTCACGCCGCACGAGCAGCTCCGCGACCGCGTCGACGGGCGGCACGCGCAGGCCCACGGCCCTGCTGCGCGAGCGGATCGTCACCAGGACGTCCTCGGGCCCCGGCGCGCACAGCAGCCACACCGTGCGCGGCGGGGGCTCCTCGATGGCCTTGAGCAGCACGTTGGCGCTCTGGTCGTTGAACCGGTCGGCGTCCTCGACGACGATGACCCGCCACCGCCCCTGCGACGGCGAGCGCTGTGCGAGCTCCACGAGCGGGCGCGTGGTGTCGACGCGGATGAAGACGCCCTCGGTCGCGACGAGCGTGACGTCCGGGTGCGCCCCGGACAGCACCGTGGTGCACGCGTGGCACGTGCCGCAGCCGCCGGCCTCGCACTGCAGGGCCGCCGCGAACGCGCGCGCCGCGTTGGACCGGCCCGACCCGGGCGGCCCGGTGAGCAGCCACGCGTGGGTCATCGCCGCCGGGTCCTCGACCGCGCGGCGCAGGACCGCGACCGCGGGCTCCTGGCCGACCAGGTCGTCCCACACGCTCATGCGACACCGCCCGTCGGCACGGCGGACGGCGCGGGGGCGGGCTCGGAGGGGCCGGGGACGGGCGCCCTGAGCAAGGGCGCCAACCGTGCCCGGACCTGCGCCGCGACGTCCTCGGCGGGCTGCGACGCGTCGACCACGAGCCACCGCTGCGGGGCGGCGGCGGCGCGGGCCAGGAAGGCCTCACGCGTGCGCCGGTGGAACTCGTCGCCCGCCGACTCCAGGCGGTCCGGGTCGCCCGTGAGCCGGGCCAGCCCCACGGCGGGGTCCAGGTCGAGCAGGACGGTCAGGTGCGGCAGGAGCCCCTGCACCGCCCACAGCGAGAGCCGCTCCACCTCGTCCGCGCCCAGACCGCGGCCCGTGCCCTGGTAGGCGACCGAGGAGTCGAGGTAGCGGTCCGTCAGCACCACCGCACCGCGCTCCAGCGCCGGCCGCACGAGCGACGCCACGTGGTGCGCGCGGTCGGCCGCGTACAGCAGGGCCTCCGTGCGGGGGTCGAGGTCCTCGCCGTGCAGGACCGCGCGCCGCAGCTCGACCCCCAACGGGGTGCCACCGGGCTCACGCGTCACGACGACCTCGCGCCCCAGGGCCGCGAGATGCCGCCCGAGCAGGGCGACCTGCGTCGACTTGCCGACGCCGTCACCGCCCTCGAAGGACACGAACAGGCCGGCCGGCCCCTGACCGGCGACCACGTCGGCGACGGGCCCCGGGACGACGGACGCGGGGTCGGTGCTCACGGCGTCAGGCTAGCCGCCGCGGCTGACACGTCGGCACCGCGCGGCGTCAGGCGGGCTGCTCCCCCGGGTAGACGACGCCGACCTGCCGACGGATCTCGTCCAGCGTCGTCATGACGTCGAGCGTGCCCTGCCACGTCATCAGCGGGCTCTCGGTGTCCCCGGCGGCGACGCGCCGAGCGACCTCCGCCGCCTCGTACTGCAGACCGCGCGCCGCCGGCAGCTCGAAGGTCCACTGCCGTCCGTCACGCCGCTCCAGGCGGAACGACGTGGGCCCGTAGAACGGTCCCGCGACGCGGATGTACCCCTCGGTGCCGGAGATCGACGACGTCGTCGGCGTCCTGGACCACAGCGTCGTGTTCAGCGTCGCCTGCGTGCCGTTGCCGTAGTCGAGGATCATCGACACCTGCCCGTCGACGCCCGTCTCGGTGAGCTGCCCGAACGCGTGCACGCCGGCCGGGACGCCGAGGAAGTCGTGCGCCCACGACACCGGGTAGACGCCCAGGTCGAGCAGCGCACCGCCCGCGAGCGCCGGGTCGTACAGGCGGCTCGTCGGGTCGAACGCGAAGTGGTGGCCGTGGTCGGCGCGGATGTTGACGATGTCGCCGATCTCGCCCGAGTCGATCACCTGGTGCAGCGCGGCGACGTGCGGCAGGAACCGCGTCCACATCGCCTCCATGACGAAGACGCCCGCGGCACGTGCCGCGTCGAGCACCTCGCGCGCCTCTGCCGCGTTGCGCGTGAACGCCTTCTCGACCAGGACGTGCTTGCCCGCCGCGATCGCGAGCAGTGCGTGCTCGCGGTGCTCGGAGTGCGGGGTCGCGACGTACACGACGTCGACCTGCGGGTCCTCGACGAGGTCGCGGTAGCCGACGTGGGTCGTCGGGATGCCGTGCGCGGTGGCGAACCGCTCGGCGCGGTCGCGGTGCCGGGAGCCGACGGCCACGAGCTGTGCGCGCGTGAACTCCCGCACCGAGTTGGCGAACTGGCTGGCGATGCCGCCGGCGCCGATGATGCCCCAGCGGATCGGCGGGGCGGTGCGGGGGTCCTCGGTGCGAGCCATGGCGCCAACCTAGCGCCCGGCGGCGGCACCCGGCGGACCGCGCACCGCGCGTCACACCGCCGGACGTCGTCGACTCAGCCGTCGGCGGCCGTGCTGCCGAGCCTCGCGGCGACGCCAGAGCCGTTCCCGGGCCGTCGCCGCTGGACCCGCGTCCCGACATTCGGGACGCCGGCCCCGCGAGACCGGGCCAGGGCACGGCACGCGCTCCGGTGAGCGATCTCAGCCCGGTCTCGCGAGCCGCCCGTCCCGCACCGTGGACCGCGGGACGTAGCGGGAGACGGTCGCGGGCAGGCGACCCGCGTGGACGTCCCAGGCCGTGAACCGCAGCAGCAGGGCGCCCGTGCCCACGACGGCGTTCTGACGGGCGCGGTCACGGTGCAGCGCCTCGGGCGTCCCGTGCGGTCCCGCGCCGTCGATCTCGGCGACCAGGAGCCGCCCGTCGGCGAGCCACCACCCGAGGTCGCCGCGGGCCACGACGCGCCCCGACGCGTCACGGACGCGCACCTGCAGGTCGTGCGGCGGCACGCCGGCGTCGCGGCACTGGAGCCGCGCCCGCGTCTCCAGGGGTGACTCCGCCCGCCCGTCGACGAGGTCCCACCAACCGGACGCGCTCCGGCTGCCGCGCCGCCCGAGCGTGAGCCGTCGGACGTCGTCGACGCGCTCCGCGCTGATCAGCTGCTGCTGCACGGCCGAGTCGAGCACCGCCACGGCGTGCTCGCGACCCAGCTCGCAGACCGCCTGCGCCAGCGCCGTCATCGGCTCGACCACGCGCGCCCCGCCCACACGCTGCACCACGTCCGGGGTCACGCAACGCACCCGGACGGGTGCCGCGGGCGCCCGGTGCGAGCCGTCGAGCAGTGCCGCCTCGGGACGCAGGTCGCGAGGAAGGCCCTGCACGCCGAGCAGCGCCAGGGCACACGCGCCCGTGGCGACGGACCGCGTCCGTCCCAGCGCGAGCAACGCGGTCCACGCCGCCCGGCAGCGCCGGTGGTCCTCGGGAGAGGCCCCGGCCCACGCCTCGGGGCCACCACCGACGACGGCCTCCAGAGCCGGAGCGGCGTCGTGCACGCCGCGCACCACGGGAAGCAGCAGACCCGCCCGCCGCAGCGCGGCCCGGCGCGCCGAGCCGACCCCGGCGGCGTCGCACTGCCTCGCGTCGAGCAGCCCTTCCTGCACCTGAGCCGTCACGAGCAGGTGGTCGGGCAGCGGGGCAGGCGGGCGCATGCCGGCAGCGGACCACGAGTGCGGCACCGCAGGAGGTCGGCCGACCTCACCCGTGGACGCCCGCGCTGCCCCCCGGTGCTGGGGTCGGTTCGCCCGTCGTCCCACGCCGCGAGACCGACCGTGCGCGAGACCGGCCCTGGGTCGCTCACCGGCCGCTGTGGCCGACCTGAACCCGGTCTCGCGGCGCCGCCGTCCCGGGTGGTGGGACGGCGGTGGCGAGCCGGGGGTGGGAGGCCGACGGCGAACCGGGTGATGGCGCGGCGCCGCCGTCCCGGGTGGCGGGACGGCGGTGCCGACCTGTCAGCGCTTGGCCGGGGCCTTCTTGCGGGTCGTCGCCGGCTTGCGCGCCGTCGTGCGCTTCTTCGCCGGCCCGGCCGCGCGCTTCTCCGCCAGCAGCTCGACCGCCTGCTCGGGCGTGATCGACTCCGGGGTGACGTCGCGCGGCAACGTGCGGTTGGTCTCGCCGTCGGTCACGTACGCGCCGAAGCGGCCGTCCTTGACGACGATCGGCTTGCCGCTCGTCGGGTCGGCACCGAGCTCGCGCAGCGGGGGCGTCGCGGTCTGGCCACGGCCGCGCTTGGGCTGCGCGTAGATCGCGAGCGCCTCCTCGAGCGTGATGTCGAAGAGCTGCTCCTCCGAGGCGAGCGTCCGCGAGTCCGTGCCCTTCTTCAGGTATGGGCCGTAGCGGCCGTTCTGCGCGGTGATCTCGGCACCCGACTCGGGGTCGACGCCGACCACCCGCGGCAGCGAGAGCAGCCGCAGCGCGTCGTCGAGGGTGATGGTGGACAACGACATCGACTTGAAGAGGGAGCCCGTCCGCGGCTTCGGCGCGGCCGCCAGCGCCTTCTTGCGCGCGGCGGCGGACAGGCCCGGGTCGAGCTCGGGCTCCGGCAGCACCTCGGTGACGTAGGGGCCGTACCGGCCGTTGCGCGCGACGATCTGCGTCCCCGTCGACGGGTCGGTGCCGAGCACCTTGTCGCCGTCCGGCATGGTCTCGAGGAGCTCGCGCGCCTTCTCGACCGTCAGCTCGTCCGGTGCCATGTCCTCGGGGACCGAGGAGCGGCGCGGCTCGTCGTCCGGGCCCTCCCCCGGCGCCTCGAGGTACGGCCCGTAGCGCCCGACGCGCAGCGTGATGCCGTCGCCGATGTCGATCGAGTTGACCTCGCGCGCGTCGATCTCGCCGAGGTTGTCGACGAGGCCACGCAGGCCGCCGGTGGTCACCGACTCCGACCGGTCACCGAAGTAGAACTCCGTCAACCAGTCGACGCGACCCCGCTGACCTGCGGCGATGGCGTCGAGACCCTCCTCCATGCCGGCCGTGAACCCGTAGTCCACGAGCCGGTCGAAGTTCTCCTCGAGCAGCCGGGTCACCGCGAACGCCAGCCACGTCGGCACGAGCGCCTGCCCGCGGTTGGTGACGTACCCGCGGTCCTGGATGACGCCGATGGTCGCGGCGTACGTCGAGGGGCGGCCGATGCCGCGCTCCTCGAGCGCCTTGACGAGCGACGCCTCGGTGAAGCGGGGCGGCGGGGACGTGCGGTGGCCGTCGGCGGTCAGGTCGGAGCCCGTCACCGGGTCGCCCTGCGCCATCTGCGGCAGACGCGCGTCGTCGGACGCACCGGCGGCAGCCGCGCCCTCCGACTCGTCGTAGCGGCCGCGGTCGCGCCCCTCCTCGTACGCGGCGAGGAACCCGCGGAAGGTGATGACCGTGCCGGACGCGGAGAACACGGTCTCGACCGGCCCGTCCGGCGTCGTCGCGGTGGCCGCGAGGCGCACGGACGCGGTCTGCCCGCGCGCGTCGGCCATCTGCGAGGCGACCGTGCGCTTCCAGATCAGCTCGTACAGCTTGAACTGGTCGCCGGACAGCTCGCGCGCGACCTGGGCCGGGGTGCGGAAGTGGTCACCCGCGGGGCGGATGGCCTCGTGCGCCTCCTGCGCCCCCTTGGCCTTCGACGTGTACAGGCGCGGCTTGTCGGGCACGTACTCCGACCCGTACAGCTCGGCGACCTGGCGGCGCGCGGCGTCGATCGCCTGCGTCGACAGCGCGGGCGAGTCGGTCCGCATGTAGGTGATGTAGCCGTTCTCGTACAGCGACTGCGCCGTGCGCATGGCCTGCCGCGAGCTCATGCGCAGCTTGCGGGACGCCTCCTGCTGGAGCGTCGACGTGGTGAACGGCGCGGCGGGCCGACGCGTGTAGGGCTTGGTCTCGAGCGACTGGACCGCGAACGCGGCGCCGTCGAGCCCTGCGACGAGCGCGTTCGCACGCGCCTCGTCGAGCGTCACCGCGTCGCGCGTCTTCAGCGTCCCCCGGTCGTCGAAGTCCCGGCCGCTGGCGACGCGCGCGCCCCCGACGCCCGTCAGGCGAGCCGAGAACGTCGGCTCGGCGGCGTCGGCCACGGCGAACGTGCCCGTGACGTCCCAGTAGTCGGCGGCGACGAACGCCATGCGCTCGCGCTCCCGCTCGACGACGAGCCGCGTCGCGACGGACTGCACGCGCCCCGCCGACAGGCCCTGGCGGACCTTGCGCCACAGCACCGGGCTGACCTCGTACCCGTACAGCCGGTCGAGGATGCGGCGGGTCTCCTGCGCGTCGACGAGCCGCTCGTCCAGCTCGCGCGTGTTCTCCAGGGCCCGGGTGATCGCCTCACGCGTGATCTCGTGGAACACCATGCGCTTGACCGGGATCTTGGGCTTCAGCTCGGCCAGCAGGTGCCACGCGATGGCCTCGCCCTCGCGGTCCTCATCGGTGGCGAGGTAGAGCTCGTCGGACTCCTTGAGGAGCTTCTTGAGCTCGGCGACCTTCTTCTTCTTGTCCGCGTCGACGACGTAGTACGGGACGAACCCGTTCTCCACGTCGACCGCGAACTTGCCGTACGGGCCCTTCTTCATGTCCGCGGGCAGCTCGGAGGGCTGGGGGAGGTCGCGGATGTGCCCGACGGACGCCTCTACGTCGTACCCCTCGCCGAGGTACCCGGCGATCGTGCGCGCCTTCGCGGGTGACTCCACGATGACGAGCTTGCGACCTGCAGACATCTGACCGGCCTTCCGTGCCGTGGGCTGTGGGCTGTGTGTGACGACGACGTCGTGGCGAGCGCGGCGCCCCACGACGGCTTGGACCCCACTTCCGAGGGGACTCTACGTCCTGGCGTCAAACCGGCGCGGACGGCGTCTCGTCCCGCGAACCGGCCGCGTGCCGCAGCAGGAGCATGAGGGCGAAGGTGAGGCTGCACGCCGCGACGACGCTCGCGACACCCCCACCGTAAGCCAGGAGCTCACCCTCGCGGCCCGCCGTGCCGGCGCGGTTGGCCCAGGTGCGCGCCAGCAGCGCGCCCGCCGCGACCCCCGCTCCCAGGCCCACGACCGCCATCGCGAGCGCCGTCCGCCGCGTGCGGACCCACGACCGGTCCGCCGGGTCGACGCGCCGCAGCGTGGCCGTCGCCGTCCCGGTCGGCCCGCGCCGCGCCGCCATGGCGCCGCACACGAGCGCCGTCCAGCACAGCACGACGAGCGTGGCGGCGACGACGTCGGACGGCCGGTGCCACTGCCCGACGAGCGTCGAGATCCCCGTCAGTGCGGTGTACCCGCCGCCGAGCACCGCGACCAGGGGACGCGCGCGTGGTGGTGCGACGAGCAGGAGCGCTGCCGCCACGGACCCCGCAGCCGTGGTGTGGCCGCTGGGCAGCGTGTTGCCGTAGTCCGCGCCGACGCCGAGCACCGGCCGCTCGAGGACCCACTCCTTGCAGATCTTGGTGGTGAGGTTGGCGCCGCCGACGAGGACCGCGACCTGGACCGCGAGGGACAGGCGGCGCCGTGCGAGCGCCACGGCCGCCGCAGCGAGCAGCCCACCGGCGACGAACCCCACGGACACGACGTCGAGCAGCGGCGAGGCGAGGCGCCACAGGTGCCCCTGCCCGATGGCCGCACCGTCGAGCGCCGCGTCCTCCACGCGCTGCCCGGCCCACGTGTCGACGAACACCCGCCACAGCAGCACCACACCGACGGCGCAGGCGACGGCCACGGCCGCGCAGGCGAGCACGACCCCACCCCGCGCACGCGCTCGACGGGGCGCGGGCGGATCCGGGTCGACCGGGACGGAGAGGCCCTCGTGCACCGTCACACGGTAGGGCACCCGCCGGGCGATCCGAACCGTTCCCAGCGCACTCACAGGCACGCTCCAGCACCACCCCAGGGCGGGTGGCCAGCATTCCCCCATGTCGACGACAGCACCCGCCCGGCCCACGTCGCGCCGGCCCGAGCCCCTCACCCGCCCCGACGGCAGCCCGCTGCGGGTCCTCGTCGTCGACGACGAGGCGCGGCTCGGTGAGCTGTTGTGCACCGCGCTGCGCCACGAGGGCGCGCACGTCAGGCACGCGCCGTCGGGCGGGGCCGCGATCGAGCAGGCGCGGACGCTGGACCCGGACGTCGTCCTGCTCGACGTGACGCTGCCGGACCTGTCCGGCCAGGACGTGCTGCGCCGCCTGCGCGCGACCCACCCGCACGTGCCCGTCCTGCTCCTGACGGGCCCTGACGACGGCGAGCAGGGACCCAGGGGCCTGACCACCGGCGACGACGACTACGTCACCAAGCCGTTCGGCGTCGAGGAGGTCGTCGCACGGCTGCGGGGCGTGGCACGGCGCGCGGGCGCCGTCGGGCAGCGCGCGGACGCGGTGCTCGTCGTCGGGGACCTGCGGCTGGACGAGGACAGCCACGAGGTGTGGCGGGGCGACGACGCGATCCGTCTCACCGCGACCGAGTTCGAGCTCCTGCGGTACCTCATGCGCAACCCCCGCCGCGCCCTGAGCAAGGCGCAGATCCTCGACCGGGTGTGGCAGTACGACTTCGGGGGGCAGGCGAACATCGTCGAGCTGTACGTGTCGTACCTGCGACGCAAGATCGACAAGGGCCGTGAGCCCATGCTGCACACGGTGCGAGGCGTCGGGTACGTGCTGCGGCCGGCGTCGTGAGCCGCCGGCGGCACGGACCGCGCTACAGGCCGTACGCCAGGTAGGCGTCGAGCACGTCCGCGAGGGGCGCCGTCAGCTGGAACACGCCGGTGCCGTTCTGCCACACCGCGACGCCTGTGCCGTCGCCCGCGTCGAGCACCGTGAACGTGCCGACCGGCTCGCCCCCGACGACGACCTCGCCGGTCTGCGGCAGGTCGACGTCGACGTCGGCGGACTCCGTCGACGTGGGGGCGCCGGTGTCCGGCGCGGCCGCGGGCAGCGTCGAGACGATCTGCTCCAGCAGGGCGGTGGCGTCCTGCGGCGTCTCGAGCTGCGCCGCACGCACGGTGAGGGTGCTCCCGTCGCCGTCGGTGAACGTCTCGGTGTACGCCTCGAGCGCGCCCGCACCGATCCGCTCGGCGTCCTCCTGCGAGGACTCGAGCGCGTACTGCAGGACCGTGGTGGGCAGCGCCGTCGCGAACGCGCTGGTCGCGGCGCGGGCCACGGGTTCGACGCCGGGCGTCGGGGGTGGCAGCAGGACGGTCGACGCGGCCGGGGCCGGCGCGGCGTCGTCGGCTCCGCCGCGGGCGACGAGGACACCGACCACGACGCCCACGAGCACCAGGGCTGCCACGCCGATCGCCACGGGCACGAGCCATGCGGGACGACCGCCGTCGTTCCCCGCGCCGTGGGCGGTGCCGGGGTCGACCTGCTCGGTCGCACCGCTCGCGACGGGCCCGGACACGCCGTGCGGGGTCACCGCGGGTCGGTGCGTCGGTCCGGTGGCCCCGGGTCGCTGCTCGGGCTCGCCGGGTCGTCCCAGGTCGCTCATGGTGGGCATCCCCCTCGTGTCGCACGGCCGGCTGCTGCCGGGCCACCGGGCAGCCTACCGAGCGCCCGCCCGCCGGGGCGGCGCGGCACGGCTTGTCGGTGGGGCCACGTACGGTGCGGGACGTGAGCCAGACGACGACACGCCGTGCCCGCGCCGGGGGCGAGCGCCCCACCGAGCGTCCCGGCTTCCGCTGCACCGAGTGCGGCTGGACGACGACCAAGTGGGTCGGGCGGTGCGGTGAGTGCCAGGAGTGGGGCTGCGTCGTCGAGGACGCGGGGCCGGGGTCCGGTGGCCCGCGGACGGTCGCGGTCGCCCCGACGCGCAACCCCGCGCGCCCCATCGAGGACATCGACGTGGCTGCGGCGGCCGCCCGGCCGACGGGCGTCGACGAGCTCGACCGCGTGCTGGGCGGCGGGCTCGTGCCCGGGGCCGTGGTGCTGCTGGCGGGCGAGCCGGGCGTCGGCAAGTCGACGCTGCTCCTGGACGTGGCCGCACGCGCGGCCCGTACCGGCAGGCGCGTGCTCTACGTGACCGGGGAGGAGTCGGCCGCGCAGGTCCGGCTGCGTGCGGGCCGCATCCACGCGCTCGCGCCGACGCTCCTGCTGGCGGCGGAGACGGACCTCGGCACGGTGCTGGGTCACATCGAGAGCGTGGACCCGGACCTGCTGGTCCTCGACTCGGTCCAGACGTTCACGTCCGCCCAGGTGGAGGGGACGCCCGGTGGGGTCTCGCAGGTGCGGGAGGTCACGGCCGCGCTCATCACCGCCGCGAAGTCCCGGGCGCTGCCCGTCGTGCTCGTCGGGCACGTCACCAAGGACGGGTCGGTCGCGGGGCCGCGCACCCTCGAGCACCTCGTCGACGTCGTCTGCCAGTTCGAGGGCGAGCGCCACTCGCGGCTGCGGCTGCTGCGCGCCACCAAGAACCGGTACGGGCCCACGGACGAGGTCGGCTGCTTCGACCTGTCCGAGCACGGCATCGTGGGGCTGGCCGACCCCTCGGGTCTCTTCACCTCACGCCTGGTCAGCGACGTGCCGGGCACCTGCCTGACCGTGACCCTCGAAGGGCGGCGCCCGCTCGCCGCCGAGGTGCAGGCCCTCGTGGCACCGAGCGTCGTGCCCAACCCCCGCCGGACGACCAGCGGCGTCGACGGCAGCAGGCTGGCGATGGTCCTGGCCGTGCTGCAGCGCCGGCTCGGCGCCCGCCTCGCCGACCAGGACGTGTACGTCTCGACCGTCGGCGGCGCGCGCGTCGTCGAGCCCGCCGCGGACCTCGCGCTGGCGCTCGCCGCGGTCAGCGGCCGCGAGAACGTCGCCGTGCACGCCGGGCTGGTCGCCGTCGGCGAGGTCGGGCTCGCCGGGGAGATCCGCTCGGTCCCGGGCGTGGGCCGGCGCCTGGCCGAGGCGGCGCGCCTGGGCTGCACGCGCGCGGTCGTGCCTGCCGGCACGCTGAGCGAGGTGACGGTGCCCGACGGCCTGCGGGTCGTCGAGGCACCCGACCTGGCGGCTGCCGTCCTGGCGGGTCTGGCTCCGTCGGGCGACGCGTGAGTGGCGGCTCGGACAACGCGTCGCGCCACCGATACGATTCGTCGGTGCCCCATCCGCACCATCACGATGACCTGCTGAGGTCGACGCTCTTCGCCGTCGCGCCCGGATCCGCGCTGCGCGACGGCCTCGAGCGGATCCTGCGCGGCCGGACCGGCGCGCTCATCGTGCTCGGCATGGACGCCACCGTCGAGTCGCTGTGCTCCGGCGGGTTCGTGCTCGACGTCGAGTTCTCCGCCACCCGCCTGCGCGAGCTCGCGAAGATGGACGGTGCCGTCGTCATCGACCCCGTCCGCGACCGGATCGTCCGGGCGGCCGTGCAGCTGCTGCCCGACCCCACGATCGAGACGACCGAGTCGGGCACCCGGCACCGCACCGCCGAGCGCGTCGCCAAGCAGACCGGCCTGCCCGTCATCTCGGTGTCCGCCTCCATGCGGATCGTCGCGCTGTACGTCGGCGAGCAGCGGTACGTGCTCGAGGACTCCACGACGATCCTGTCGCGCGCCAACCAGGCGCTCGCGACGCTCGAGCGGTACAAGGCGCGTCTCGACGAGGTCAGCGGCACGCTGTCGGCTCTCGAGATCGAGGACCTCGTCACGGTCCGTGACGTGTCCGCCGTCGTGCAGCGTCTGGAGATGGTGCGCCGGATCTCCGACGAGATCGCCGGCTACGTCGTCGAGCTCGGCACCGACGGCCGGCTGCTGACCCTCCAGCTCGACGAGCTCGTGGGCGGCGTCGGGACCGAGCGCGAGCTCGTCATCCGTGACTACGTCGACACCTCACGCCGCACGGTCGAGGCGGTCCCCGAGGCGCTGGGCGAGCTCGACTCCACCCAGCTGCTCGACATCTCGCACATCGCACGCGTGCTCGGGCTGCCCGGTGGCGGCGAGGAGCTCGACGCCGCCGTCGGACCGCGCGGCTACCGCCTGCTCTCGAAGGTGCCGCGCCTGCCCGGTCCGGTCGTGGACCGGCTCGTCGGGCACTTCGGCGGCCTGCAGAAGCTGCTCGCCGCGACGATCGACGACCTCATGACCGTCGAGGGCGTGGGCGAGCAGCGCGCGCGCTCGGTGCGCGAGGGGCTGTCCCGGCTCGCGGAGTCGAGCATCCTCGAGCGGTACGTCTGACCGACGGCAGGTCCCACAGGCGGCCGCGTCGTACCGTCCTCAGCCGAGGCCGAACACCGCGGCGGGTGAGGTCGCACCGCCGACGGTCATGGTGACCGAGTACGTCCCCGCGCCCGGCTCCGGCAGGTCCCCCGGGCAGCCGGCGGCGGACCGCACCCGCGGCCACGCGAGCTGGGTGGCGTCGGACTGCCCCCCCGCCAGCAGGAGCGTGCGCTCGTCGGCGTCCGCCGGGACGCAGTCGCGGCTCGACCAGACGCGGTCCTCGCCGGACGTGATGACGACCTCGCGCTGACCGTCCCCCGCGTCGACGAGGCACGGCTCGGGGCCCGAGTTCGTCACCGTGACCTCGAACGAGGGCTCGACGCCGGCGGGGAAGGTCTCCGCACCCGGCGCGACCGCGAGCGCGAGCTGCGTCGGTGCGCACTCGGGGACGCCGGCCTCCGCCGGCGGCGACGGCGTCGCGGTCGGCTCGGCGGCCACGGTCGGCTCGTCCTGCGGCGCGGCGTCGGCCCCGCGGCCGGACCACCAGACGACGAGCGCGACGATCAGGAGCAGGGGCAGGCCGAGCACGACGAACCGTCGGATCCAGAAGACGTGGGCGGGCGGGCGCGGCGCCGGGGCAGGCCGCGCGGGCCGGGGTCCGCGGCCCGCCGGGGGCGTCCGGTCGTTCATGCGGGACCTCCGGGTGGGCGTGGCCGGGTGCCCGGCCGCGCGCACCACGGTACGAGCCCGACGCCGGGCACGCGACGCACGACGCGCCCGCGCACTGCGTGCCGCCCCGCCGGCCGGGCGGAGCACGGGCACCACGCACCGTTCCCTCCTGGCCGCACGCGTCGAGTTGGTCGCGGTGACCGGCGACGGCACGATGAGGCGTGCCCACCACCCGCCCCGTGTCCCGGCCCGCGCCCGCGCGCGACGACGCACCCGCGCGGCACGAGACCGGGGGCGCGCCGGACGGCGCGGCCGGCATCCGGCGGGACGTCGTCGCCTGGTTCGACGTGCACGCACGGGACCTGCCGTGGCGGGCGGCGGACCGGACCGCGTGGGGTGTGCTGGTCAGCGAGGTGATGCTGCAGCAGACGCCCGTGGTGCGGGTGGAGCCGGCGTGGCGCGCGTGGCTGGAGCGGTGGCCGACACCGGCGGACCTGGCGGCCGCGCCCACTGCCGACGTGCTGCGCGCGTGGGACCGGCTCGGGTACCCGCGGCGTGCGCTGCGGCTGCAGGAGTGCGCGCGCGTCGTCGTCGAGCGGCACGGCGGCGACCTGCCCGACGACGAGGCCGCGCTGCTCGCGCTGCCGGGCGTCGGCGCGTACACGGCCGCGGCGGTGCGGGCGTTCGCGTTCGGGCGGCGCTCGGTGGTGCTGGACACCAACGTGCGGCGCGTCCTCGCGCGCCTCGCGGTGGGCGAGGCCCTGCCGTCACCGGCGCAGACGGTCGCGGAGACACGGCTCGCCGCCGCGTGGGTCCCGGACGACGCCGCCGCGGCGGCCCGCTGGTCCGCCGCGTCGATGGAGCTCGGTGCACTGGTCTGCACGGCCCGCGCGCCGCGGTGCGACGCGTGCCCGGTGGCGGACCGGTGCCGCTGGCTCGCGGCGGGACGGCCCGCGGACGTGCACGCGCACCGGCGTCGCACGCAGGCGTGGGCCGGCACGGACCGTCAGGTGCGCGGGCGCGTGATGGCGCTGCTGCGCGAGGCGCTGGAGCCGGTCCCCCACGACGCGGTCGCCGCCCTCTGGCCGGACGCCGCCCAGCTCGCGCGCTGCCTGGACGCGCTCGTCGCCGACGGCCTCGTCGTCCGCGAGGACGCGGCGGGCGACGCCCCGGACCCGGCCGCGGCGACGTACCGCCTCCCCCGCTGACCGCGAGCGCGGCACCTGCCCGCCGAGCGCGGCACCCACGTGTACCGCGCTCGGCGGCTGGGTACCGCGCTCGGTGACGGTGTACCGCGCTCGGCGACGGTGTACCGCGCTCGGCAAAGGTGCCGCGTCGTCAGAGCTCGAGGAGCATGCGGGTGTTGCCGAGCGTGTTGGGCTTCACGCGGGCCAGGTCGAGGAACTCGGCGACGCCGTCGTCGTGGGACCGCAGCAGCTCGGCGTAGACCTCGGGCGGCACGGGTGTGCCGTCGATCTCGCGGAAGCCGTGACGGGCGAAGAAGTCCACCTCGAACGTCAGGCAGAACACGCGGCGCAGCCCGAGGCGGCGCGCCCGGTCGATCAGCCCGTCGACGATCAGGTGACCCACGGCCCGCCCGCGCAGCTCGGGAGCGACCGCGAGCGTGCGGATCTCGGCGAGGTCCTCCCACATGACGTGCAGGGCACCGCACCCGACCGCGTCGCCGCCGCCCGCGGGCCGTGCGACGAGGAACTCCTGCACCGCCTCGTAGTACCCGACCCACTCCTTGGCGAGCAGGATGCGCTCGTGCGCGTACGGCTCGACGAGCCGGCGGATCGCGCGGACGTCGGCGGGCAGTGCGGGTGCGACCTCGACCGCGGCGGGGGTGCTCACGCGCACAACCTACGCACGCACCGGCCCGGCCTGCACGCACCGCCCGCAGGTCAGCGGGCGCGCGCCGGCGTGCGGGCGCCGACGGCCTCGACGAGCGCCGTCGCCGTCACCTCGTCGACGACGAGATCCGTGACGACCTGCGCCCGCAGGGCCGCGAGCAGCGGCGCGACCTTGTTGTCACCGGCGACGACGCACATGCGCCGGGGGACGCGCTCGAGCTGCGCGGGCGTGGGACCGGTGGCGCGGCCGTTGAGCGACACGTCGGCCCAGGACCCGTCGGCACGTAGGAAGACGGTGCACACGTCGCCCACGACGCCGTCGTCGTGCAGGCGGCGCACGTCGCTCTCGTCGAGGTAGCCCGCGGAGTACACGTGCGACGGCACGGCACCGGCGACGGCCCCGACGGAGAAGACCGCGAGGTCGGCGCGCCGCTGCATGTCGAGCACCCGCCGCACGGACCGCTCGCGCCACATGGCGTCCTTGGTGTCGGGGTAGTCGAAGAACGCGGGCACGGAGAAGTGGTGCACGGCGGCGTCGAACGCGCTGCCGAACGACGAGATGAGGTCCGAGGCGTACTCGACGCCGGACGTGCGCATGTTCGCGGCGCCGTTGAGCTGGACGACCGCGGAGCCGCGCGTCGGCTTGGGCGCGAGGTAGCGGGAGACCGCCGCGATCGTCGTGCCCCAGGCGACGCCCATGACCATGTCGGAGTCGAACCACGACCCGATGAGGCGTGCCGCGGTCATGGCGACCTGGTCGAGCCGCTCGACGGACCCGGCGGAGTCGGGGACGGGGACGACGTACGTGTCGATGCCGAACGTCGAGGAGATCGACCGGCCGAGCCCGGGGGCGCGCGTGCTGGACGGACGCAGCGTGATCTCGACGAGGCCCGTGTCGCGCGCGTGCCGCAGCAGCCGGGACACCGTCGACCGGGACGTCCCGAGGTGCCGCGCGATGACCTCCATCTTGAGGTCCTGCAGGTAATACATGGAGGCTGCACGCAGCACGTCCTGCTCCCGCTCCACGAGCACCCCACCGCCGCCTCTCGTCATCCCCATGGAAGCGTCAACCCGTGCACGTTTGTGCATCCGAGTTGCGCGTCCGTTCTGGACGTGATGACGATAGCGCGACGCATCCGCGGGGCCAGGGCGCCCTGCCGCCGTCGGACCGCGATCACGAAGCGACGGGTTCCAGGGAAGGACCGCCACATGAGGACCGCACCGCTGACGGCCCAGGCCCGGCAGGAGTCGCTGGAGGCTCTGCGCCGCAGCTCCGAGCAAGGCCGGGAGCTCGACGTGCTCGTGGTGGGTGGCGGTGTCACGGGTGCGGGGATCGCGCTCGACGCGGTCACCCGCGGGCTGTCCACCGCGATCGTCGAGGGGCAGGACTGGTCCTCGGGCACGTCCAGCCGCTCGAGCAAGCTCGTGCACGGCGGCCTGCGGTACCTGCAGATGCTCGACTTCCACCTGGTCCGCGAGGCGCTCACCGAGCGCGACCTGCTCATCACCCGCCTCGCGCCGCACCTGGTCAAGCCCGTGAGCTTCCTGTACCCGCTCGAGAACCGCGTGTGGGAGCGGGCGTACGTCGGCGCGGGCGTCGCGCTGTACGACACGCTCGCGTCGGTGTCCGGCACCCGCCGCGCCATGCCGATCCACCGCCACCTGACCCGCAAGGGCATGGAGCGGCTGTTCCCCGACCTGCGGCACGACGCCGCGATCGGCGCCGTGCGGTACTGGGACGCGAGCGTCGACGACGCGCGCCTCGTCGGGACCCTGGTGCGCACGGCCGTCAGCTACGGCGCGCATGCCGCCTCGCGCACGCAGGTCGTCGGCCTGCAGACGACGACGGGCGGCGCGGTCACCGGCGCCGAGGTCGTGGACCTGGAGACCGGCGAGCGGATCGACGTGCGCGCACGCCACGTCATCAACGCGACCGGCGTGTGGACCGAGGAGACCGAGTCCCTCGCGGGCAGCGAGGGCGGGCTGCGCGTGCTGGCGTCCAAGGGCATCCACATCGTGGTGCCGCGTGCGCGGATCGAGGGCAACACCGGCCTGATCCTGCAGACCGAGAAGTCGGTCCTGTTCATCATCCCGTGGTCCCGCTACTGGGTGATCGGCACCACCGACACCCCGTGGGAGCAGGAGCTCACGCATCCCGTCGCCACCAGCGCGGACATCGACTACGTCATCGACCACGCGAACCAGGTGCTGTCGCGGCCGCTCACGCGGGACGACGTCATCGGGACGTGGGCGGGGCTCCGGCCCCTGCTGCAGCCCGGGACGAAAGAGGGGACGTCCTCGGCGAAGGTGTCGCGCGAGCACACCGTGGCCTCACCCACGCCGGGGCTGACGGTCGTCGCGGGCGGCAAGCTCACGACGTACCGCGTGATGGCCAAGGACGCGGTCGACTTCGCGCTCGGCTCGCGCGCCACGACGCTCTCCTCGATCACGCACGACGTGCCGCTGGTCGGCGCCGAGGGGCTGCGGGTCGTGCAGCGCCAGGCGCGTGCGATCGGCGCCCGCTACGGCTGGGACCGGCCGCGCCTCGACCACCTGCTGCACCGGTACGGCTCGCTGCTGCAGGAGCTGACCGACCTGTGCGACGAGCGTCCCGAGCTCGCCCGCCCGCTGGAGCACGCCCCGGCGTACATCGGTGCCGAGATCGTCTACGCCGTGAGCCACGAGGGCGCCCTTCACCTCGACGACGTCCTCATGCACCGCACGCGCCTGAACTACGAGCAGGCCGACAAGGGGACCGGCGCGCTCGAGGAGATCGCGGACCTCGTCGCCCCGGTCCTGGGCTGGGACGACGCGACGCGGCGACGCGAGATCGAGGCGTACCGCGCGCGGGCCGAGGCCGAGGACGCCGCCGCCGCCGAGCCGGACGACGACGCCGCGGAGCGCGTGCGCCTGCGCGCCGCGGACGTCGCGCCCCTGCTGCCGCTGGGGACCGACGCGGACCCCGGCACCAAGCCCGGGTCGCCCGCCGGCCGCGGCTCGTCGGGACCCGCCGGCACCTGAGCACCCGGGGGTGCGGACCACCGCCGTTCCGCACCCTCGGGCGCCGCCTCGCGGCGACGGCTCCACCCGGCGGTGACCTGCGACAACGACGTCGACGAGAGAGGTCTGAAGTGGACTACACGATCGGTGATGCGTTCTGGTCCGAGGCGATCGGCACCGCGATCCTCATCCTGCTGGGTGCCGGTGTGGTGGCCAACGTCATCCTGCCGCGCACCAAGGGGTTCGGCGGCGGCTGGCTGCTCATCAACTTCGGGTGGGGCCTCGCGGTGTTCGCGGGCGTCTACGCGTCGTTCAAGTCCGGCGCCCACATCAACCCCGCGGTGACCATCGGGATCTGGGCGTCGGGCGCCGAGGAGTTCGCCCCGGGGATCGAGGTCACGGCGGTCAACGGGTTCCTGTACGTCGTCGCGCAGATGCTCGGTGCCGCGGTCGGTGCCCTCCTGGCGTTCCTCGTCTACAAGAAGCACTTCGACGAGGACGCCGACCCCGCCACCAAGCTGGGCGTCTTCTCGACCGGACCGGAGCTGCGGTCCTACGGCTGGAACTTCCTCACGGAGGTCGTGGCGACGTTCGTGCTCGTCTTCATCGTCCTGGCGTTCGGCGAGACGCCCGCGGAGATCGGCCCCCTGGCCGTCGCGCTGCTCGTCGTCGGCATCGGCGCGAGCCTCGGTGGCCCGACGGGGTACGCCATCAACCCGGCCCGTGACCTGGGCCCCCGCATCGCGCACGCCCTGCTGCCCATCAAGGGCAAGGGCTCGTCCGACTGGGGCTACTCGTGGGTCCCGATCGCCGGACCGCTGCTCGGTGGCGTGCTCGCCGGCCTCGCGGCCGGCGTGTACATCGGCTGACCGCCCCCATCCCCTGACCCGTCCCGAGAAGAGGCAGACGCATGACCGACACGTACGTGATGGCGATCGACCAGGGCACCACCTCCACCCGCGCGATGATCTTCGACCACGGGGGCCAGGTCGTGTCCGTGGGGCAGAAGGAGCACGAGCAGATCTTCCCCAAGGCGGGCTGGGTCGAGCACGACGCGAAGGAGATCTGGGTCAACACCCGTGAGGTGGTCGGCCAGGCGCTGGGCCGTGCGAGCCTCACGCACGAGGACATCGCGGCCGTCGGCATCACCAACCAGCGCGAGACCGCCGTCGTGTGGGACCGCGAGACCGGTGAGCCGGTGTACAACGCGATCGTCTGGCAGGACACGCGCACCCAGAAGATCTGCGACGAGCTCGCGGCGCTCGGCGGGGGCACCGAGCGGTACAAGGACCGCGTGGGCCTGCCGCTGGCGACGTACTTCTCCGGCCCCAAGGTCCGGTGGATCCTCGACAACGTCGAGGGCGCGCGCGAGAAGGCCGAGGCGGGCCGGCTCGCGTTCGGCAACACCGACGCCTGGCTGCTGTGGAACATGACCGGCGGCACCAAGGGCGGTCTGCACGTCACCGACCCGACCAACGCGTCGCGCACGATGCTGATGAACATCGACTCGCTGACCTGGAACGAGGAGATCGCCGGGGAGATGGGGATCCCGGTGTCGATGCTGCCGGAGATCCGCTCGTCGTCCGAGGTCTACGGCGAGGGACGCAAGGGCGGCCTGCTGCCGGGCGTGCCGATCGCGGGGATCCTGGGCGACCAGCAGGCCGCGACGTTCGGCCAGGCGTGCTTCGAGGTCGGGCAGGCGAAGAACACGTACGGCACGGGCAACTTCATGCTCATCAACACCGGCACCGAGCCCGTCGCCTCCCAGAACGGCCTGCTGACGACGGTCTGCTACAAGATCGGCGACCGCGACACCGTGTACGCGCTGGAGGGCTCCATCGCGGTCACCGGCTCGCTGGTGCAGTGGCTGCGCGACAACCTCGGGATCATCTCGTCGGCACCCGAGGTCGAGCGGCTGGCGGGGGCCGTCGAGGACAACGGCGGCGTGTACTTCGTGCCCGCGTTCTCGGGGCTGTTCGCGCCGTACTGGCGGTCCGACGCCCGCGGGGCGATCGTCGGGCTGACGCGGTACGTGACCAAGGAGCACATCGCACGGGCAGCCCTGGAGGCCACGGCCTTCCAGACGCGCGAGGTCCTGGACGCCATGAACGCGGACTCCGGGGTCGACCTCACCGAGCTCAAGGTCGACGGCGGCATGGTCGCCAACGAGGCGCTCATGCAGTTCCAGGCCGACATCCTCGGCGTCCCGGTCGTGCGCCCGAAGGTCCCCGAGACCACGGCGCTGGGCGCCGCGTACGCGGCGGGCATCGCGGTCGGCTACTGGTCCGGCGAGCAGGACGTCATCGACAACTGGGCCGAGGACAAGCGCTGGGAGCCGGCCATGGAGGACGACGAGCGCGACCGGCAGTACCGGCTGTGGAAGAAGGCCGTCACCAAGTCCTTCGACTGGGTGGACGACGACGTGCGCTGACCCGGCTCTGGACACGCAGCAGGACGCGGGGCCCGCCCGTCAAGGCATGGGCCCCGCGTCCTGCGGTGTCAGGCCGCCCCGACCGACCGCGCCCGGCGCACCGCCTCCGCGACTCCCCCCGTCCACGGCTCCCCGTGCCCGGGCAGCACGACGCGCGCGCCCGTGGCCGCGAGCGCGTCGAGCGACGCGAGGTTGAGCGCACTGTCCGCCGTGGCGGCACCCGCGACGATGCGGGGGCCGGTGCGCGCGGTGTACGGGTCGAGCGTGACGAGCGCGTCGCCGGACACCAGCGCGTCGGCGTCCGGCAGGTGCAGCGCGACGTGCCCGTCGGTGTGACCCGGGCACGCCACGACGACCGGGCGGCCCGGGACCTCGAGCCGCGCGCCGGGCACGAGCCGGCGGACGTCGTGGACGCCACGGACGCGGGCGGCGCCGGCGCGCAGCATCGACCCGAGGATCGGCAGCGCGCGCGGGTGGCGCAGCGGGTACGTGGCGCGCGGGTTCTCGTGCGCGTAGCGGTAGGGGTGCGCCGCGAGCCGCGCGTCGGCGTCGTGCACCCAGACGTCGACGCCGAGCTCCTCGCGCGCCCGCAGCGCGAACCCCACGTGGTCGAAGTGCGCGTGCGTGAGGACGATGGCACGCACGTCGCCGGGCCGGCGGTCCACGGCGGCGAGCGCGCGCGGCAGCATGTCCCACATGCGGGGCAGGCCGGCATCGACGACGGTGGCGCCGCGCTCGTCTGCCAGGACGTAGCAGCTGACGTAGGCGTGCGCGAGGCGCGCGACGCCCGGGACGGGGACGGTGACCTTCACGGCGGGGTGACCTCCTGGCGGGCGGTGGTGGGCGGCGGACGGGCCCGCCCCGGACCGACGTCGTCGTCCGGGGCGGGCCCGCCGCGTGGGTCCTGCCGACCTCGGCCTAGTACTGCGGCGCCGAGCCGCCCTGGGGGGGCGAGCCCTGCTGCGAGGACGAGCCGCCGCCCTGCGGCGCCTGGCGCACCTCCTGCGCCGACCCCTGCGCCTGGTCGCGCAGGTCGGTCGCCGCCTCCGCGCCGTGCTCCTTGAGCCCGGCGGCGGCCTCCGTCGCCCGGTCCTTGACGGCCTGCACCGCCTCCTGCGCCGGCTCGCGCAGGTCGTCGGCGACGTGCTGCGCCGCCTCCTTCACCTGCGGGGTCAGGGACTGCGCGCTCTCCTTGACCGACTGCGCGGCGCGCTGCTCCTGGCGTGTGGCCGGCACGAGGGACGCGGCCAGCCAGCCGACGCCGAACGCGATCAGCCCGGCCGCCAGGGGGTTGCCCTGCGCCTGCTGGGTCACCGTCGCCGGCGCGTCCTTCACGCCCTCGGCGACCGAGTGCGCCGCGGAACGTGCCGCGCCCGCCGCACCGCCCGCCGTCGCGCCGACCGAGCCGGCGGTGTCGCCGGCCGTGCCCATGACGCTCTCGCGGGCGCTCTGCGCGGTGCCCATCACCCGCTCCCGGACGGCGGTCGCCCGGCCGCGGACCTTCTCGGCCTGCCGGTGCGCGACCTGGCGCGGGTCGATCGTGTCGCCGACGGCGTCGACGTTCGCGGACAGGTCGGCGCGCGTCGCCTCGATGCGCTGACGGATCTCTTCCGGGCTCTCACTCATGGTTCGCCTCCTCGTCGCCCTTCAGGGCGTTCGGGATCTTCTTCACGGTCTCCGCGGTGCGCGGCATGCCCTTCACGCGCTTCATCTCGCCACGGCCGCGCTGGGCCATGACGGCGGCGATGATCGCCCAGATGGCGGCCACGACGACGGCGGCCCAGGCACGCCCCATCGGCAGGCCCCACCACAGCGCGCAGGACAGGAACAGCAGGACGAAGTACCCGGCCACACCGGCACCGGCGAGGAGCCCGCTGCCCTTGCCGGCGCGCTTGGCGGTCTGCGAGAGCTCCGCCTTCGCCAGCTCGACCTCCTGCCGGACGAGCAGGGACAGGTCCTGCGTGACGTTGCCGATGAGGTCGCCGAGCGACGGCCGGTCGTCCGCGTCAGCGCCCGTGGCACCGACCGGTGTGCCCGACGGGGGCGGGACCGCACCCGCGGGAGGTACCACGCCGGGCGGCGGTGCCGCACCGGGTGCCCCGCGCAGCCCTGCGGCGACCGTCGGGTCGCCGGGGCCGGTCACGGTCGGTCCTCACGGGTGAGCCCGGCGAGCGGGTCGCCGCCGGCCGTGCCGCCGTCACCGGACGCCGGCACGTGCCCGGAGGCCGGCGCGACGGGGGTGGGCCCGCCGACGCCCGACGCGGCGCCGGTGGTCCCGGCCGCGCCCGAGGCCCCCGGGGGCCACGACGTGGTCGCGCCGGAGCCCGTGGCGTACGCGCCCTGCCCCGCGGCCGACGGCGTGTCGTACACGCTCGTCCTGACCGGCGGTGCCGCGCTCGCCGTGGCGGGTGCCCCGTCCGTCGGGGCTGCCCCGTCGGTCGCCCTGGCCGCACCGGGGGCCCGGTGCTGCGCAGGCGTGGCGTCCTTGAGGCCACGCGTCAGCCGCCCGGCCACGACGCCCGCCCCCGCGGCCAGCGCCAGGAACAGCCCGGGCCGGCGCCGGGCGAACTCGGCGACCTCGCCGAGGACGTCGCCCGGCTCGCGGTCCTCGAGCCACGTCGCGACGCCGTCGGTGCGCTGGGCCACCTGGCGGACCAGGTCGGCGGCCGTGCCGCCCTCCGAGGAGTCGGCCATCCGGCCGAGCTCGTCGCCGAGGGTCCGCAGGCTGGCCGCGGCCTTGCCCTGCTGCTCGGAGGCCTGCGAGGTCAGCCCCGCACGCGCCTCGCCCAGCAGGTCACGGGCCTGGCCCGCGGCCGTCGAGGCCACGTCCGCGGCCTCGTGCCGGGCCTCCTGGAGCAGCCCCTGACCGCTGTCGGCAGCGGCGTGCGCGAGCCCTGCGGCTTCGTCCTTGGCGGTACCGGCCACCTTGGCGGCGGTGCCGCCTGAGTCGTTCGTGCTCATCGCGCTCTCCTTCACTCGGTGCTGAACGTCACTCGGCGCTGAACGTCACTCGCGCTGGACGTCACTCGGTGCTGAACGTGTCCTTGAGCTTCCCGGCGGCCTTCTCCACGACGTTCGGCTTGTCCGTCGTCCCGTACAGGCGGGGGTCGGGCCGCGTGGGCGGAGGCATCGGGACGCCGGCGGGCGGCTCGGCGACGTACGTGAACTCACCCAGACCGTCCGGCGTGGGGCCGGACGCCCAGGAGCCCTTGTCGGCGTCGGCGCCGTCGGAGAAGTTGATGTACTGGTAGGACACCTCGCGGTGCTCGTCGCCCAGCGGGAAGTTGCTCGGCACGGGCAGGCCCTCCAGCCCCTCCTCCTGGAGCTCGCGCGCGGCGGCGAGCCACTGGTTCTGGTGCATCGTGTCCCGCGCGAGCAGGAAGGCCAGCAGGTCGCGGACGCCGTGGTCGTCGGTCATGTGGTAGAGCCGGGAGACCTGGACCCGGCCCTGCATCTCGGCGTTCGCGTTGGCCGTGAAGTCGGCCAGCAGGTTGCCGCTGGCCGTGATGTAGCCCGCGGACCAGGGGTTGCCCATGCTGTCGACGGGCCGGGCTCCGGCCCCGGCGACGATGGCGTGCTGCAGGTCGGTGCCGCCGATGACCGCGGCGACGGTCGGGTCGTTCTGGATCGCCTCCTCCGTGGCACCCACCGGCGCCTTCTCGAGGAGCTGGGCGATCATCGTCGCGAGCATCTCGACGTGCCCGAACTCCTCGGCACCGATGCCGTAGAGCAGGTCCCGGTACTTGCCGGGCAGGTGGGTGTTCCAGGACTGGAAGCCGTACTGCATGGCGACCGTGATCTCGCCGTACTGCCCGCCGAGGACCTCCTGGAGCTTGCGGGCGTAGACGGCATCGGGCTTGTCGGGTGACGCCTTGTGCTGGAGCTCTTGCCGGTGGAAGAACATGCGCTGCCTCCGGGACCCGTCGTCCGGGTGTGCGGGACTGGTCCCCGCCGGCTGCGGGAGGGGCGACGCGTCGTGGTGACGCTGCCCGGCACGCCGGGGGGTGCCGACGGGCTTCCTCCGTCGACGGGGGCGCGTACGCCCCTGGATGAGTCGACGTTAGGTCGTCCGCGCGGATGTCGCGCGTCGAGACATCTCGGACGTTCGGGATGCGCGGTCGACCGATCGTGCGCACCCTGGTGGACACCCGACCCGGAGGACGAGCATGCGCGCGATGGTGTACCGCGGGCCCTACAAGGTCCGCGTCGAGGAGAAGGACGTCCCGGCGATCGAGCACCCCAACGACGCCGTCGTCAAGGTCGTGCGAGCCGCCATCTGCGGCTCCGACCTGCACCTTTACCACGGCATGATGCCGGACACCCGCATCGGCCACACCTTCGGCCACGAGTTCGTCGGCGTGGTCGAGAAGGTGGGACCGTCGGTGCAGAACCTGCAGGTCGGCGACCGGGTGATGGTCCCGTTCAACGTGTACTGCGGGTCCTGCTTCTTCTGCGCCCGCGGCCTGTACTCCAACTGCCACAACGTGAACCCCAACGCCACGGCCGTCGGCGGGATCTACGGCTACTCGCACACCACGGGCGGCTACGACGGCGGTCAGGCCGGGTACGTCCGGGTGCCGTTCGCCGACGTCGGCCCGTCGAGGATCCCCGAGTGGCTCGACGACGACGACGCGGTCCTCATGACGGACGCCCTGTCCACCGGCTACTTCGGCGCGCAGCTCGCGGACATCGCCGAGGGCGACACGGTCGTGGTGCTCGGCGCCGGGCCGGTCGGGCTGTACGCGGCCAGGTCGGCGTGGCTCATGGGAGCCGGGCGCGTGATCGTCGTCGACCAGCTCGAGTACCGCCTCGAGAAGGCGCGGGAGTTCGCCTACGCGGAGACCCGCAACTACGCCGAGTACGACGACATCGTCGTCGAGATGAAGAAGGCGACGGACGGGCTCGGGGCCGACCGCGTCATCGAGGCCGTCGGCGCGGAGGCGGACGGCAACCTGATGCAGCACCTCACCGGCGCGAAGCTCAAGCTGCAGGGCGGCTCACCGGTCGCGCTGAACTGGGCGATCGACGGGGTGCGCAAGGGCGGGACCGTGTCCGTCCTCGGCGCGTACGGGCCGATCTTCTCGGCCGTGAAGTTCGGTGACGCGGTGAACAAGGGCCTGACGCTGCGCATGAACCAGGCGCCGGTCAAGCGGCAGTGGCCGCGGCTGCTGGAGCACATCCAGGCGGGCTACCTCAAGCCGAGCGACCTGGTCACGCACCGCTTCCCGCTCGAGCACATCGCCGAGGCGTACCACGTGATGTCGTCCAAGCTCGACGGCTGCATCAAGCCGCTGATCATCCCGTCCGAGGACTGAGAGGACCCGCGCCATGCCGTACACCGCAGGCAAGCCCCCGCTCCCCGAGACCCCCGACCAGCTGCGCGCACGCATCCCCGGCTGGGGCGCCGACCTCGACCCGGCCGACCGGCCGCAGGTCCCGCGCGAGCGGACCGACCTCGACTCCGGCGCGCACTGGGACTTCCCCGACCGGCAGCCCGAGACGTACCCGCGTGAGAGGTCGATCGAGCACGAGATGCTGCCGCCGGTCTTCGGCACGGCACAGCCGTTGCACGGGCCGTCGGGGAAGATCCGCCGCTACTCCTACGAGCGCTTCAGCGAGGGGCGCGCCGCGCACTGGCTGCTGCTCATCGCCGCCGACCGGGTCGATGCCGGCGAGGCGCACCTGCGCTCGCTGCTGACCCTGCGGCCCGACAACCCGATCACCGAGACGGGGATCCTGTCCGAGCCGCGTCGGCACCCGATCGCGTCGCGGCGCGGGCGGGTCGACGTGCGGCACCAGGTCCTCGACCCGCTGATCGTGGGTGGGCCGTGGATCGTGGGCGCCGTCGTGGCGTTCGGCCTGCTGCGGGCGGTCCGACGCCGCTGACGGGACGCCGGTGAGCCGCGGCGGCCGGGAGCGTCAGCGCATGCGGGCCGTCAGGCGTCCGTCGGCGTGCACCGTCAGCGGGGCGATCCGCACGTTGCGCAGGTGGTCGCGACCCGACACCTGCGCGTCGTGGTACAGCAGGTACCAGCTGTCGCCGACCTGCACGAGCGAGCCGTGCGTCGTCCAGCCGGCGACGGGCTCGAGCACCGTGCCGCGGTACGTGAACGGCCCGTACGGGGAGTCCGACGTGGCGTGCACGAGCGTGTGCGTGCTGCCGGTCGAGTAGAGCAGGTGGTAGACGCCGTCGATCCGCGAGACCCAGGGCCCCTCGAAGAACCGGCGCGGGTCGCCCTGCGTCAGCGGGGCACCGGTCTCGTCGGTGACGACGACCTCGCGCGCCGGCTCGGCGAGCGCCAGCAGGTCGTCGGTGAGCCGGGCCACGCGGGGGCCGAGCGCCGGGGCGTCGTCCGCGGGGTACGTGTCGACGCCGGTGTACGTGTCGCCGTCCCAGCGCTGCAGCTGGCCGCCCTGCAGCCCGCCGACGTACAGGTACGCGCTCTCGTCGTCGTCGATCAGGACAGCGGGGTCGATGCTGCCGATGCCGGCGATGGGCTCGCACTCCGCGACGAACGGTCCGGTGGGTGACGACGAGGTCGCCACCCCGATGCGGAAGACGCCCTCGTGGTCACGCGCGGGGAAGAACAGGTAGTAGGTGTCGCCGCGACGCGCGGCGTCCGGCGCCCACATCTGGCGGGCGGCCCACGGCACGTCGTCGACGTGCAGCACGCGGCTGTGCTCGACGGCAGGGCCCGCGAGGTCGCGCAGCTCGACCACGCGGTAGTCGCGCATGTCGTAGTGGCCGCCCTCGTCGCTGTCCGAGGCACCCGTGTCCTCGTCGTGCGACGCGAAGACGTACAGCACGCCGTCCCAGACGTGGCCCGACGGGTCCGCGGTGAACACGCCGTCGACCAGCGGCCCGTCGATCAGCGCCACCTCGGGCGCCACGGCGTCCGACACCGTCGTCCGCGTGACGTCCTCGACGCCGGTCCCTGCTCCGCTCACCACGTGCCGCCCATCTGCTCACCGCTGCCGTGCCCCCGTCGGACACGGCCGCGACCGCACCTTACCGGGCCGTAGCGTCCCGACGTTGCGTCGCGTCAGGCGAAACTTCCGGTGGGTTGGTCGGGTCCACCTCCGGTGACGTTGGCAGGACATCGCAGAGATACCGTCATGCGGACGCGTCCTCACCGCCCAGGGCACGACGCCCTGCGCGCGTCAGCCTCCATCCCGGCCCAGTCCCCCCTTCAATCGGAAAGGAGTCGACCAGACCCTGCCGCTCCAAGTCACGAAGCACATGCAGGATGTTCGGTTCCAACAGGACCTGGGACCGCCCGTAGTACTCGAAGTCAAGATGGCGAGTGTCCGAGCGACCACCGCCGGCGGCCACGACCTCGAGGACGATCCGCTCATGGTCCTCCACCGCCGTCACCCCCTCCTATCACCGACGGGTGGTACAGAAAGTCCGGCGCGATGTTCCTGGTGAACCCGTAGTCGTTCAGCGCCTGAGTGTGCAGGACGTCCCACAGGTCGTCAGCCCCATCACCAACGGGCTGCCCTGAAGGACTGGATGCGCCGCTTCGGCACGCAGCTCTCGCATGTTGCAGCGCCCTGACTTCCGGGTTTCGCCACGACGCGACTCACGAAGGCGAACCGTCGTCCAGCCGCTCCATGACGACCAGTGCTGCCCGCGCCGCGTCCACGACGGCACCCCAGCGCGGATCGCCGGTGAACACCTCGTCGGGCTCGTCGCCGAGATCCTGGAGCATCGGCCCGAGGGCACCCTCGAGGTCGAGGAACGCGGGCACCTCCTCCTCATGAAGAACGTCGGGCACGGCAGTCTGCGGCAGGGGTAGGACCATGCAGTCGTCGTAGAGAGTGTGAACGTCGAGGGTCAGGTCGTCGTAGTAGTTCACGCCTTCCTCGACCTGTCCCCACCGAGCCTGTTGGTGCTGTGGGTCGCTGAGTGATCGCACAGCGGCAATTACCTCCAGGCGCATGTCGGGGAACTTGACCGACTGGCTCATGGCGCGCTCCACGACGACCACGTTAGCCAGTATTCGGACAGCGGAACATGCACCCTGAGGGTTCTGGAGCACGCTTCCGACGATCGGCTTGCCTTCCGAACCCAGGACCTGTCCACCGACACGCACGACGACATGGTCGACCTGCTGAGATGGGCTGAACTGTGCGACCTCAGGTCAACTCGACCAGTAGGTGACATCGGGGTTCATCGCGGTAGCCAGATCCCCGAAAACCAAGTCGTCCATCTCCAGGTAGCCACTGGGATCCACGGAGAAGATCCCACGTTCGAATCCCTGTGCCACGGTCGCCATCATCGCGCTGAGCGATGAGAACTCAATCGGGTGCTCAGCCTCGTCGATCCGGAAGTGACGTACCGCTCCAGCTGCCGCCTGGCTCAGGTCCACCACGTAGAAGTCGCCACCGCCATTGGCCAAGACCGGCAACCATCCCGAGGCCCAGCGCTGATCTCCGACGAATGCGCGATAGTTCGTCAGCGCGTCCTCGAGCGACAGCAGGTGGGACTGCCCCGGATTCGGTTGACTCCTGGCCTGCGAGGACGTGGTCCTCGCTG
>JADGMW010000062.1_pt3 | contig 69994 bp, 61 predicted proteins | sample 8641801 | NCBI WGS metagenome assembly JADGMW01 (sample SAMN16272018, study PRJNA661076) | feces metagenome | isolation source: fecal sample from diarrhoea affected cattle A | host: Bos taurus | place: South Africa: Lokaleng Village, Mahikeng | collected 2019-09
GGATCCTCCGGAGGTGTGTGATCCGGCGACGCAGCTGTGCACGACGCATCCGGTGGTGTCTCCGAAGATTGCTGTGGTGAAGTCTTCTGATCCGGTGTCGGGTTCGAATGTTGTTGCCGGTCAGGACATCAAGTACACGCTCACGTTTACGAACACTGGTAACGGTGCGGGTGAGGTGGCGTTCTTCGACGATCTGCGTCAGGTTGTGGACAAGGGTGCATTGAGTGGTTTGACTGCTGATGCTCCGTTGGTTGCGACGATGGTCGGCAGTGATGGTTTCTCGGTGACGGGGACCTTGGCTGCGGGTGAAACGAAGACGGTGACGTATTCGGTGAAGGTCAATGCCGATGTGGTCGGTGGGGTGTTCGTGAACAACTTCGTTGTTCCGGGGACGACTCCGCCGGTGGATCCTCCGGAGGTGTGTGATCCGGCGACGCAGCTGTGCACGACGCATCCGGTGAAGGTTCCAGGGTTCACGGTCGCGAAGACTGCGGATCCGGCCTCCGGTACCAATGTCGCTGCTGGTCAGACGATCACGTACACGGTGACCGGTGCCAACACGGGTAACACGACCCTTGATCCGGTGGTGTTGACCGATGATCTGTCGAAGGTTCTCGACAACGCGGCGTTGGTGGACGGTTCGCTCAAGGCAACGGTTGACGGTGTCGACGCGACTGCTCCGGCGCTGGCGGGCACCACGCTCTCGTGGACGGGTGCACTCGAAGCCGGTAAGTCGGTTGTTCTGACCTACCAGGTGAAGGTCAATGCCGGTGTTGCCGGTGGCACGTTGATCAACAACAAGGTCACCGGTACTGCGAAGCCGCCGACCGGTCCGGAGATCACTCCTCCGCCGGTGACGACCGAACACCCGGTAGACGGCACTCCCGCAATCGAGGTACTGAAGTCCTCTGACCCGTCCACCACGAACCGTGTGGTGGCCGGTCAGGAGATCACGTACACGCTCACGTTCAAGAATGTGGGTACCGCGGATGGTGAGGTCAGCTTCTACGACGATCTGACCGATGTTCTCGACGATGCAGTGATGACGAAGAATCCGGCTACTACTTCCACGCTGGTTGTTTCGGGTGTCGTCGACAACGTCTTCACGGTCACCGGAAAGCTGGTCAAGGGTGAGAGCGCGACGGTGACGTACACCGTCAAGGTCAACCCTGAGATCGGAACGTTGTCGGGTCCCGGATTCACTCCGGGTGTCCTGAACAACTACCTGGTGGTTGGTGGCGAGAACCCGCCGGTGGACTGTGTTCCGGGCGATGCTCTCTGCACCGAACACCCGGTGGACCCGCCGGAGACCACCACCACGGTGCCTCCGCCGACCACCACGACGCCGCCGGTCACGACGGAGCCCTGTGTTCCTCCGACGACGACCACGCGGATGGTTCCGTCCACAACGGCTGCGACCACGACGGCTAGCGCGATCACTGCCGGAGACGCCGATGTGACCGGTACGGAGGAATCCACCACTACGGAGGAGACCACCACAGAGGAGACCACGACAGAAGAAGTTGTCGCGGAAGAGATAGTGGATCCGTGTGGCGTGACGACAACTACGCCGCCGACGACCACGACGCCGGTCACGACAGTTCCGCCGACCACGACGGTTCCGAACACGACGGTGCCGGTTACACCGACGATCATCATTCCCCCGATCGTCGTTGTGCCTCCGATCGTCGTACCGCCGACGGTTCCGGGTCAGCCGGTTCCGAGCACGGTTCCGGGACAGCCGAAGCCGCCGACAGCAAACCCGGGTCAGCCGGGTCAGCCGAAGCCGCAGACGTCTGCTCCTCAGGGCGGAACGATCAACTCCGGTGGTGGCGCTGGTGAGAGTGGCGTGAATACCACGTTGCTCGCAGCAGGTGGATTGGTTCTGCTGCTGGCGCTGGGAACGGGTGTTGTTCTCCTGACGCGTAAGCGTCGCGAGGATGGTGACAACTGATTCTCGTGAGAATCTGAGGTAACGACGTGGGGCAGATCGCAGAGTATGAGATCTGCCCCACAGTCGTTTTCGTGCGGTGTTACGAGCCGAGCCGAGATCCGTCCTTCTTCCAGGCCGCAACTACCGACGGGCGGGGCTGGGAGGAACCACCGTCGGGCCAGTGGGATGCGGGGCTTTCGATGCTGGCGTCGTCGGTCTCGCCGGGGTGCTGGACGCAGACGATGACGCGCTTTTCGTCCACGATGGGGCCGCAGGTTTCGGCACCGACGGGAACGGTGAGGAACTGCTTTGTCTCACCGCGGTTTTCGCCTTCGAGGACAACGCTGAACAGTCCGTCGTTGGACTTGAGTGCGTTGCCGTCGGTGGAGATCCACAGGTTTCCGTGCGGGTCGAAGGCAAGGTTGTCCGGGCACGAGATGGGACTGACCTTGCTCTTGTCGAAACCACCGAAGTAAGTATCGGCTGTGGCCGGATCTCCGCAGACGAGAAGAAGATTCCAGCCGAAGGTGGTGCCGGCGTGCTCGTCGGTGATTTCGAGGACCTGGCCGTTCTTGTTGTTGTTCCTCGGGTTCGCTTCGTCGGCCGCGGCGCCACCGTCGACTCCGCGCTTGGTGTTGTTGGTCAGTGCGACGTAAACCTTGCCGCTCTTCGGGTTTGCTTCGAAGTCTTCGGGACGATCCATCTTCGTTGCCCCGACCTTGTCACCGGCCTGACGGGTGAAGACGGCGACCTCTTCGGCGCTCATGCCGTCGACCAGCGATTCGCCCTTGCCGTCTTCGCCGGTGCGCAGGATGGCGACCCATTCGCCGGTTCCGTCGAACGTGCCGTCCGACGGGAGCTTGCCGCTGCCGTCGATCTCGCCGGCGGAGTTTCCGCTGAGCTTTGCAACGTACAGCGTTCCGGCGTCGAGCAGAGTCATGTTGTGGCGCATGGCTGCCTGACTCTTGCCGTCCTGCATCTTTCGAGTCGAGACGAACTTGTACATGTAGTCGAAGCGCTCGTCGTCGCCGCTGTAGGCCACGACGGTTCCGTCCGACGTGATGTAAATGGTGGCGGCTTCGTGCTTGAACCGTCCGAGCGCTGTGTGCTTGATCGGAGTCGACGACGGATCCCACGGATCGATCTCGACGACGTATCCGAATCGGTTGACCTCGTTGGGTTCTGCGACCAGATCGAACCGCTTGTCGAAGCGTTCCCACTTGCGCTCGGAAGCTGCGCCGGCCAGACCGTAGCGCTTCAGCCGTGCTGCCACCGTGGGATCGGTGACACCCTCGGCGTTCGCGAAGTACTGGTTGAAGTTCTCTTCACCGGAAAGCACTGTGCCCCAGGGTGTGACACCGCCGGCGCAATTGTTGAGGGTGCCGAGCACTTTGGTTCCCGTGGGATCGGCACTCGTCTTGAGGAAGTCGCTACCTGCAGCGGGGCCGGTCACGACAAACTCCGTGGTTCCGGTGATGCGGCGGTTGTTCGATCCGATCTCCGGTACCAGCTTGCCGTTGTCGGATTCGCCCTTGACCTGGACGACCGACAGTCCGTGGCTGGCCAGGCCGATCTTGAACTGCTCCTCGGTCGGGTTCTCCGCATCGTAGCCGCGGAACATCGCCGGCTCGGTGGAGTATTCGTGATTGACCACGAGCAGGTAGGTGTTGGGCTGCCCGTCGACCGGGAGCAATCCGGCGAAGTCGTTGTTGAATCCGAACTGCAGTTCCTGTGCAGCAGCAGTTTGCTTGTCGAAGTCGAAGGCCGGGGCTCCTGCGAGAACGGCGTCACCCCAACGGATGACGACGGCCTGATCGTATCCGTCAGGGACGGTGACCTTGTCTTCCTTGTTGGGCGCGACGGCGCCAAAGTTCGTCCCTGCTGGTGTCGACCCGCCGCTGCTGCCGCTCGCGGATCCGGTTCCCGGTTCCGCACTTGCAGATTCGTCCGAACAGGCGACGAGGGCGCTGCCCGCTCCCACCGCGAGCACTGCCATGCCACTGCCCCGGAGCATGCCTCGACGAGTCAGTGCAGTGCGTGCGATGTCGCGAAAGTACTCGCCGCCCGAGGTGTTGGGGACCTCGTGAGAGCACGCATTTCCGCACTTGTACTGGCAGGTGATCGACGCGCGTGCAGACACGCCGTCGTGTTTGACGAACAAGGCCAAAGGCTTGATAGCCACCGTGAACTCCCGAGATTCGATGTACGGACTTCGGGAACCGTAGAAGCTCTAAGCAAGGGTAAAGGAACGTAAAAATGAACGGCAAAACAACGAGGCGACCCTTACCTGCAATGTACGACGCGTCCCCGCGGGGACGTCGCATGACATTTGTCATCGCCGATCCATGACGGTGTCACCGCAGGTGATGATGCTGCGCACTGTTTTCGGCCCCGACTTCCCGCGAGGCTTGAAGCATGAGAGAACCACATGAGGGAAGCCTCCTGACGGACCTGATGGACATCGGACCCGCACCCACGATGGGCCGCGAACTTGTAGTGATCGTGGTGAACATCGCGATCATCGGAGGGGTGTTCGCGATCATCGGCTCCAATCCGGTGTCCTGGATTCTTGTTGCCGCTCTCGCTGTCTACGCGGGCATTCGATTCGCGATCGGACTGCGCAGCTGGAACCGAGAGGAGGCGCAGCGATGAAGGGCGATCCTGTGATTGACGTAGTCGGAATGTCGCGGCGCTACGGCTCCGGAAAGGATGCGTTCGATGCCGTCCGCAATCTTGATCTGAGTGTTCAGGAAGGCGAGTTGTTCGGCCTCCTCGGAACGAACGGTGCCGGAAAGACGTCCACTCTCGAAGTGATTCAGGGCCTTTCACGAGCCAGCGCCGGTACGGTGCGCGTATTGGGGATGGATCCGGTGCGTAACCGCAAGCAGATCCGCCCATCGCTGGGCATCATGCTCCAGAAGGGTGGACTTCCCCAAGACTTGACTGCTCGTGAGAGTTTGGCGATGTGGGCCGGAACGTGTTCGAATCCGCTTCCCGTCGACGAGGTGCTCGAGCGTGTGGACATGCGTGACCGTGGGGAGACCCGCGTGAAGTTCCTCTCGGGCGGTGAAGCGCGGCGACTGGATCTGGCGTGCGCGATCATCGGCCGGCCACTCGTCCTGTTTCTCGACGAACCGACTACTGGTTTGGACCCCGAAAGTCGTCGTAACACTTGGCAATTGATCGCTGATTTGAAAGCGTCGGGCGTCACCATCATGTTGACGACGCACTACCTCGACGAAGCCGAGTCCTTGTGTGACCAATTGGCGATCATGCACCGTGGATCGGTGGTGCGCAGCGGAACCGTGGCGGACGTCGTCGCGGATCATCCCGCTCAGATCAAACTGCACCGTCCAGGTCTTCCGCTCCCCGCCCTGGCCGGCGCCGAGGTTCGCGTCGAAAACGATCTTGTGGTCATCACGACTCGTACAGTCCAGGAGACGCTGACGGAACTGCTGCTGTGGGCGCAGCACAACAACATCCTGCTGACCGGCTTGGATGCCCGCGCGGCTTCCCTGGAGACCGTATTCCTCTCCATTGCAGACCAATTCGATAATCACGCAACTCTCGAAGGAGCGTCGGCATGAACCGCATAGCAACCCTGTCTCGTTCGGAGTTCACGCTCCTGGGACGAAATCGACTGTTGCTCTTCAACGCAATCGTCCTCCCGTTGATCTTTCCCGTGGGAATGCTGTATCTGTCGCGAGATGGCGGGCTGTCGGACAAGTCGGTGTCGGCAGGCCTCGAGGTGTTTGCACTCTTCCTTCTCGTGTTTGTGGTCTTCTACAATCTCCTGTCGGTGTACGCGACGCGTCGTGACGAGTTGGTTCTCAAGCGACTACGCACCGGGGAATGCAGCGATGCCGAGATCCTTGCGGGCCCGGCGGTGCCGTCGTGGGTTCTCACCGGCCTGTTGACGGTGGTCATCGGAATCGCCGTGATGGTTCTCGGCGGCAGTGCTCCGGTCAATCCGGTGCTGGTGCTGGTCGCGGTGATCGGCGGCGCTGCGCTCTTCACCGCGCTGGCGTTGATCACTTCGGCTGTCACTCGGAACGCGGAGGCGGCGCAGATCACCTGCATGCCGATTCTGATTCTGGCGACGGCAGGTATGTCTTCGATCAGGAACGTTGTGCCGGACAACGTTGCTCGCATTCTCGATTTCACTCCGCTGGCCGCGGTAGTCGACCTTCTCAATCTCGGATGGCTGGGGAGAACCACTGGCGAACTGGCCGATCTGGGCGATGCGCCCGGTGCTGCGGCCGGATTTGTCGACACCTTCGGATCGGCTGGGCAACCGCTGTTGGTCATGCTGGCGTGGATCGTCGGTTCGGTTCTGATTGCGAACGTCCACTTCCGCTGGGAACCGCGTTCGTAGAACTCTGAGAAGGTAGTGGGCATGATCGCGCAGAACTTCGGACGCTGGAATCCGAGACGGACATGGCGAACCGCGTCGAACGTCGACAAGGTTCGCCTCTACACGCGGCAGTCGTTCATCATGGTCGCAGTGGTTTTCGGTGGCTTCGGTGCGGTCACCGAGATCATTGCGGATCGGTATCTGTCGGGTGTCTTCCTCGGAATCAGTGCCGGTGCGTGCGTCGTCGCCGTGTCTCGGATGCCTGATCTGGGCGGAGTCGTGGCCAAGCCCGTTCAGATTCCTCTTGCTGGGATGACGTTGTCGGCGTTCTGCTCGGCGGGAATTGCCTTGGGAAGCAACGGCGAGAACGGCCCGTACTTCTGGCTGGCGGCAATTCTCGTCGTGCCGCTTGCGGGGTTGACGTCGTTGCGCTGGCTGATCGTGGGCTCGGTGGCCGCCGGGGTTGTATTGGGACTGCTTGCGGGTCCGGAAAGCGGCGTGTCCGTCGGAATCGTTGCCGGCTTCATGGGGCTGACCGTCTACATGTCGGTGTGGCTGCTGCGGATGGTCACCGAATTGGACGAGGCGCGCGGAGCCGCCGCCGCTCTGTCCGTCGCCGAGGAGCGGTTGCGATTTTCTCGCGATCTCCATGACGTCGTCGGGCGGGCACTGTCTGCAATTGCGGTGAAAAGTGAACTTGCAGCCACGCTTTCACGACGCGGTGACGATCGTGCCGCCGCGCAGATGGACGAAGTGCGCGAACTTGCGCAAGATTCACTCGACGAAGCGCGCGAGTTGGTTCGGGGATACCGGTCCATCGCCTTGGCGTCCGAGCTGGCCGGTGCGCAGTCGCTGCTCGAGGCCGCCGGAATCTCCACTGCGATACGTGGATCGGCAGATCAACTTCCGGTGGAACTGGCCGAAGCCGCTGCCTGGGTCGTCCGTGAAGGAGTGACCAACATTCTCCGGCACTCCAGTGCCGAGAATTGCAGCATCGAGGTGTTGGCGGACGGCGTCGTGATCGCCAACGACGGCGCACGTATCGCAGAGCCGAACAACGGAACCGGCCTGAACGGATTACGCGAGCGCGTCGGCGCCGTCGGAGGAACTGTCGAGACCGTGCAGGACGAAGATCGCTTCACCCTCACCGCCCACTTTCCGTCCCGAACGAAGGAGTCTCGGTGACCGAGCCGATCAAGGTACTGCTGGCCGACGACGAGAACCTGATCCGCTCGGCGCTGGCCATGATGTTGTCGCTCGAGGACGACATCGTTGTCGTCGCGGAAGCCGAATCCGGCGAGGATGCCGTGATCGCTGCTGCAAAGCATCAACCTGACGTAGCCGTGCTCGACCTTCAAATGGCAGGTATCGACGGTATAGAGACGGCGCAACAGATTGCGCAGACGGTCTCGGGGTGCGCCTCGATCATCGTGACGAGTCACGGGCGTCCCGGATACCTGAAGAAGGCACTGTCAGCCGGCGTCCGCGGATTTCTGCCGAAGACGACGCCTGCGGCGACGCTCGCCGAGGTGGTTCGCAGCGTCCACGCGGGTGGGAGGTACGTCGACCCGTCGTTGGCTGCCGAGGCAATCGGCGCCGGCGACTCACCGCTTACTCCGCGCGAAGCGGACGTACTCGAGTACGCGGCCGACGGAGCATCCATCGAGCAGATCGCTTCCCGGGCACACCTCTCTGCGGGTACCACCCGAAACTATTTGTCGTCAGCTGTCACCAAACTCGGTGCTGCGAATCGGCACGAAGCTGCGGTGATCGCCCGCCGGCAGGGGTGGATTTAGGGCCCGAAGCCCCGCGATGTCGAGAATAGCCGGGCGATGTCGAGAATCTCCGACTTGCTTCGTCCCTGTAGTGAAGTGCGACCAGAATGGGTGGCACCGACACAGAGGAGATTCACGATGGCCAAGTACTTGCTGCTCAAGCACTACCGCGGCGCTCCGGCTGCAGTCAACGACGTGCCGATGGACCAGTGGACACCGGACGAGATCACGGCTCACGTGAAGTACATGCAGGACTTCGCGGATCGGCTCGAGAAGGCGGGCGAGTTCGTCGACGGTCAGGCTCTCGCTCCTGAGGGCACCTTTGTCCGGTACGACGGTGAGGGTCGCCCCCCGGTCACCGATGGCCCGTTCGCGGAAACCAAGGACCTCATTGCCGGCTGGATGGTGATCGACGTCGACAGCTACGACCGTGCCGTCGAATTGGCCGGGGAGCTTTCGGCCGCGCCCGGCGCAGGCGGGAAGCCGATTCACGAATGGCTCGAACTGCGCCCGTTCCTGACCGAGCCGCCGACCATCACGGACTGACAACTCTCATGGACGACGCCCTGCTTCGGAGTCTGACTCCGAGCGTGCTCGGCATCCTCGTCCGCCGCGGAGCAGATTTCGCGTCGGCCGAGGACGCCGTGCAGGATGCTCTGCTCGAGGCGGTCAGGGTCTGGCCGGACAACCCGCCGCGGGACCCGAAGGGCTGGCTGGTCACAGTGGCCTGGCGGCGGTTCCTCGACGGGATCCGGTCGGAGGTGGCTCGCCGTAAGCGGGAGTACCTGGCTGACGAGCAGCCAGGCGAGCGGCCGGTCAGCGGGTCGGTGCCGGGCGTGGACGACACACTCCAGCTCTACTTTCTGTGCGCGCACCCGTCGTTGACGCCGTCGTCCGCTGTTGCACTCACACTGCGCGCTGTCGGCGGGCTCACCACGCGCCAGATTGCGCAGGCCTACCTGGTACCTGAGGCGACGATGGCTCAGCGCATCAGCCGAGCCAAGCGCACGGTCTCCGGCGTCCGGTTCGAGCAACCCGGCGATGTCGCCACCGTCCTGCGTGTCCTCTATCTGGTCTTCAACGAGGGGTACTCCGGTGACGTCGACCTCGCTGCCGAGGCCATCCGGCTCACCCGGCAGTTGGCGGCCACGATCGATCACCCCGAAGTCGCAGGGTTGCTCGCACTGATGCTGCTCCATCACGCTCGCCGAGCCGCGCGAACTGCCGCGGACGGCAGTCTGGTTCCGCTAGCCGAGCAGGATCGCAGCCGGTGGGACACCGATTCGATTGCCGAAGGAGTCGTGATCCTCCAGGCAGCTCTCGCCCGCGACCGGCTCGGTGAGTTCCAGGCCCAGGCCGCCATCGCTGCACTCCATGCCGACGCTCTCACAGCAGACCAGACCGATTGGGTGCAGATCGTGGAGTGGTACGACGAACTCGCAGCCTTGACCGACAGCCCGATCGTCCGGCTCAACCGAGCGGTGGCCGTCGGCGAAGCGGACGGACCACGCGCCGGCTTGGCAGCTCTTGCAGCGCTGGACGATTCACTTCCACGCCATGCCGCAGTCGAGGCCTATCTCCGCGAACGCGACGGAGACCTGGAGTCAGCGGCGAGGTTGTATGCCGATGCAGCGCACAAGGCATCCAACCTCGCCGAACGTGACCATCTGATGCTTCAGGCGTCGAGGATCAACGCCCGTCGATCTCCTGCAAGCGCCCCCGAGTCAGAGGACCTGTGACAGGAACGCCTGCAGTCGATCTGTTTCTGGATCGTCGAAAAGCTGTTCCGGAGTACCGGTTTCGACTACGGCGCCACGATCCATGAACAGCACCTTGTCGGAAACGGAACGCGCGAAACCCATTTCGTGCGTTACGACGACCATGGTCATGCCGGACTTCGCGAGATCGGCCATCAATGCCAGAACACCCTTGACCAGTTCGGGGTCCAGAGCCGACGTCGCCTCGTCGAAGAACATGACCTCAGGCTTCATCGCCAGGGCGCGGGCAATGGCGACGCGCTGCTGCTGACCTCCCGAAAGGTTGCCGGGCCGCGAGTCCGCCTTCTCCCTGAGCCCCACCAGGTCGAGCTGCTCGAGCGCGAGAGCCCGAGCTTGCTCCTTGGACAACCCCTTGAGCTTGTTCGGCCCGAGCGCGATGTTCTCGGCGACGGTCTTGTGCGGGAACAGGTTGAAGTGCTGGAACACCATGCCGATCCGCTGGCGTAGCTCGTCGGGGTTGTCCTTCAAGACGGACTTCCCGTCGAGCAGCACGTCACCCTGCTCGGGCTCGTGCAGACGGTTCAGCACGCGCAGGAGCGTCGACTTGCCCGAACCGGAGGGTCCGATGACGGTGACGGTGTTTCCGGCGTCGACGTGCAGGTTGACGCCGCGAAGCACCTTGTTGGTACCGAAGGACAGATGCAGGTCCTTGCCGGTGAGCGATACGGACTTCAGTTCAGAGCTGGTTGTCATGTCCTCAGCCCCTTTCCACGACGATGGCCTGCTCGAGCGGATCCAACGTGCCTGAAGTGTCGGCGCGTCCGGTCCGGAGTCGGTTGTCGATGTAGTTGACGAGGTGCGTCAGCGGGATGGTCAGAGCAAGGTAGAACAGGCCTGCCGCAACGAGCGGGGACAGGCTGCCGGTCTGGGCGTTGAGATCACGTCCGACGGCAAACAGTTCCCGCTGGGTGACGAGGAGACCGAGGAAGTAGATCAGCGACGAGTCCTTGATCAGCGAGATGAACTGGTTCATCAATGCCGGAAGAACGCGTCGTACACCCTGCGGGATGACGACCAGCGACATGGACTTGCGGTAGCTGAAGCCGAGGGCACGGGAAGCCTCGAGCTGCCCGGACTCGACGCTCTGGATACCGGATCTGAAGATCTCACCGATGTACGCCGACGCGAGCAGTGACAGCGCCGCGACACCGAGCCAGTACGGATTGCTGCCGGTGATTCCCTTGACGATCGGTCCGACGCCGAGCCCGATGATCAAGATGATGACGACTGCGGGCAGTCCGCGGAAGATATCGGTGTAGACGCGGGCCGGCCAGCGCAGCCAACGGGTGCGCGAGATACCGGCGACAGCGAGCAGCATGCCGAGGATCGTGCCGATGATGCCCGACGCGAGTGCAAGGATAAGTGTGTTGGGAAGACCGGTCTTGAGGAGATCGGGGAATGCCTTCTTGTACAGATCCCAGTCGAAGAACGTGTCCTTGAGCTGTTCGAGCGTCGACTTCGGCTGGTACGACGCGGTATCTGCACCGTCGCCGTTTGCTGCGTTTTCTGCCGCGATGGCTGCGAAGTCGGGCAGTTCCGGAGTGGCCGCTGCCTTGGATCCGGGCTTCCAGCCTTCAGGGAGTTGGCGCGGTACCCAATCGGAGTACAGCTGAGACCAGGTTCCGTCGTCGATGACTGCGTCGAGGCCGGAGTTGAGGGCGTCGATCAGCGGCTGGTTTTCCTTGTTCACCGCCCAGCCGACGAAGTTGTTGACCGAGAAGGTGTTCTGGATGATCGAGGTCGGATCGCCGGGAGCGATGGCGCCTTCGGCCTGCTGAGACGGAGCTACCCAGGCGTCGATCTGTCCGGACTTGAGGTTCGCGTACGCCGTGGCGTAGTCGGGAAACTTCACGGGATCGAGCTTGAGCGTGTTCACGACGTAGTCGTCCTGCACGGTTCCCTGCACGACGCCGATGCGCTTGGAGGCATCCAGGTCACCGAAGCCGGTGATGGCGCTGCCGTTGGGTACGACGAGGGAGAAGTATCCGAAGTCGTAGCCGTTGGTGAAGCCGACGGTGTTGCGACGGTCGTCGGTGGTGGTGATGGACGACGAGCCGACGTCGAAGCGTCGGCCGGCAACCTGGGCGAGGAGACCGGCGAACTCGGTGCCGACGAACTCGACCTTCAGGCCCAGCTTGTCCGCGACGGCCTTCAGCAGTTCGTTGTCGTATCCGGTGTACTGATTCTCGGAGTTGACGCAGATGCTCGGGGGCGCGTCACCGAGCGTGCCGACCGTGATGACCCCGGGTTTGATCAAGTTCAGCTTCGAGGTGTCGATCTGATCGACCGGGGTGACGGTGGCCGTGGTGTAGCGGTCTTCGGCGCCCGCACCCGCTGCCGCGTCCAGATTGGTGGGCGCCGCGGTTGCGGCCCCCACTCCAGGAGGTGCACACAGGTCTGTGGGGGCTGCCGACGAATCCGAGCCACTCGAGCACGATGACAGAGTCAGCGCCAGGAGGGCAGTGAGGAGCAGTGCCACCACCAGGCGGATCTTCGCTGCGACGGAAGAAAACATGCGTGCAGCGTAAACCTAAGGGTAGCCATTTCTCCGTGTAGAACTGTTGACAGTTTCCGGACAAGCGGCCGTTGCGCTGCGGGCATGCCTTCAAATCAGCGTGATTTTAAATATCGCCAGGTCGGGGAATCTCGTGCCGAAGGGATCGGCGTCAACGGACGGGTGCGAGTTCGACGCCCGACGGAGGTACCAGGCGACGCAGCGTCCCGTCGAAGCCGGTGACGTAGAGCGCCCAGCCGTCGCCGTCCTGTCCTATACGCACTGAGCTCGGCCCGGTCCACCCATTCGAAAGACCCGAAGCGACGACGCAGGACGCGCCGGTTTCAGGGTTTACGCGATAGATCGAGCCTTCGACGTGAGCTGCGGCGTAGAGCATTCCATCCTGCGACATTGTCAGATCGTCGAGGCCGGGGATCAGGCTCGGGACCGTCGTTGCAACGGTCCACGTGGCAGGGGAATCCAAGGGCACTCGAATGATCTGACCGGTGAACAGGTCATCGGTGTACACGGCTCGATGATCCGGACCGAGCGTGAGTCCCTCCGAACGCGGCACTGTCGACCAATTGGGTACGACGGCTCCGGAGTCGTTCAGATAGCGCGACACGCCCTTCGACTGGCCGCCTTCTGTTCCGACCCACGTGGTCAGTAGATCGCCGTCGGGTAGGCGGAGCAGGCCGTTGCCCGCGAAGTCGACGGGTGCGGACAGCTGATCCGTCGTGGTGTCCAGGTGCCACAGCTTGCCGTCCTGTCTGGTGAGGAAGGACAGCCTCGAACCGTCGAGTTGCAAACCGCCAGGGGCACCCATGCCGTCGAGGACTGTTCGTACCTGTCCTGCGGCGTCGACGTGATAGACCTTCGACTCGCCGGAGAGGTAGAACCCGCCGTTGTCATCGGGCTCGAGGTTCTCGAGCTGCTCCAATCCCCGCGCTACGGTCTCGACCTGCCAATCGCCGCACATCGGCGCGGCTGTCCAGGTGGCCTCCGCCGGCGTCGCCGCAGCAACGGTCCCGGCTGCGATTGCCGCGACGATCAACAGCGCCCGAGTTCGGTTGCGTGATACCCCCATTGCGCACAACTTACGGCAAACCGGACCAATATCAAACGGTCTGGTCGGTATACCCGGCACCCAGGGGGTCGCTCCAGGTGGTCCACACGTCTGGCCCGAGTTCGATCTCGGCTGTGGTGAGTAGACACGCGTCGAGTTCTCGGTGCAGTAGAGACGGGTCGATGCCTTGGCCGATGAAGACGAGTTCTTGTCGGCAATCTCCGACGGGTTCTTCCCACTTGTCGAGGATTCCGTCGCGGCGGTAATCGTCGGCCGGCCACTCGTCACGGGGTAGAAACTTCCACCAACGGCCGACGTATCCGTGGCGAATGAGATGACCGGCCTGGGAAATACTCCCGATCTCGGTGAACCGACCGGCATTCCAGTAGTAGCCCTTGGCCCGGAGTAACTTTCCGTTGGTCCACTCGCTGCTGAGGAAGTCATGCAGCCGTTGGGGGTGGAAGGGTGCGCGCTCGCGGTACACCACCGAACTGATTCCGTACTCTTCGGTTTCGGGAGTGTGTTCACCTTGGAGTTCTTGTAACCATCCGGGGGCCTGTGCAGCTTTCTCGAGCGAGAACAAACCGGTGTCGAGAATCGTGTCGAGTGGGATGCGACCGAGCGTCATCGGAACTATCGCAGCGGTTGCGTTCAAAGATCGCAGGACCGCGGTCAATTCGACCAGGTGCTGGTGCGAGATCAGATCGGCCTTGCTCACCAGGATGACGTCGGCAAATTCGATCTGGTCGACAAGCAGATCCGCGATGTCTCGTTCATCTTCTGGAGCATCGGCTTCGACGCGACCCCCAGCCGTGTAGTCGCGCAGAAAACTGTTGCCGTCGACCACGGTGACCATGGTGTCGAGTCGGGCGACGTCGGCCAGAGCGTGGCCGTCGGTATCGATGAAGGTGAACGTCTCCGCGACGGGCAGCGGTTCGGAGATGCCCGAAGATTCGATGAGAAGGTAGTCGAATCGGCCAGCAGCGGCCAGGGCGCTGATCTCGGAAAGAAGATCCTCTCGCAGAGTGCAGCAGATGCAGCCGTTGGTCATCTCGACCAGTTTCTCCTCGGAGCGACTGAGCGAGATCTCACGCTCGACTTCTGCACTGTCGATGTTGATTTCGCTCATGTCGTTGACGATCACCGCAACCCGACGGCCCTCCCGATTGCGCAGGATCTCGTTGAGTAGCGTCGTCTTCCCGGCGCCCAGGAAACCTGACAGCACCGTGACCGGAAGTCGTGTGTCGACCATGATTTCCAGTGTCCTTCCGAATGAGTGAATCGTGGTGATCAGGCGGCGGTCACGCGAACCGCTGTGATCGCGTGACTGCCGCCTGGAATGCTGGAAGATCAGGCCGCAGGCTCGAGGTAACCCTCGAAGAGGTCGACAACGACGCTTCCACCGTCGGTGTCGCTACCGAACAATTCCTCGGCGGCGAACTGCACGTGGTAGGTGGGCTCTTCGCCGGCGTCGTTGCGACCGTGACCGATTGCGTCGGGGAACGGCCACTTCTCGGTGGTCCGGTGAGCGATGGTCCCCACGCGTCCACGGCAGTACGCAGGCATTCGAATATGCCCCGGAACGTACTCGTCTCGCACGCGTACTCGCTGACCGACCTCGAAGGTGGTCGTGTCGACGCGAGCCGGTCGGCCTTCGGATTCGCTGGGCCGGGAGAGTGGGAACGGTCCCCCCGCAAGGCTTTCGAGTTCGTCCTGCGTCAGGATTCCCTTTTCGACCATCAATGTCGCGACACCGATGACGTACCTCTCGTAGTACGGGGTCATCATGTAGTGGCGCGGCTCCATCCGCTCGACGACGTATCGCACTTCGTCGACGCTGAAGGCCCCGAGTTCGGCGACACCGGCGAACATCAGGCTGTAGGGCAGGTGTTCCCACTCGGCGTGAAAGGTGGGGCCGATGTCGGCGTTGACGGTATGCGGGACTTTGCCGAAGCCTTGTACTCCGGCAAGATCGTGTACTCCATCCATGGTGTGCTTCCTTCTTGTCGGGGTGATCAGACGGTGGGAACCTGCGGGATTGCAACCCCGATCAGGCAGTCCTTGGTGACGATTTCCTGCAGTTGTTCCTGGCTCCAGCCTTCGGTGCCGGCGGGACGCTGCGGGAGGACCATGTAGCGAGTTTCGGCGGTGGTGTCGTAGACGCGAATCTCGATGTCCGACGCGATCTCGGTTCCCATCTCGGAGAGAACCTTCCGTGGTTCGCGGACCACGCGCGCACGGTATTCGAAGCTCTTGTACCAGGTGGGTGGCAGACCGAGGATGGGCCACGCGGTGCATGAACACAGCGAGCACACGATCACGTTCTTGAGTGTCGGGGTGTCTTCGACCGCCACGATGTATTCGCCCTGGGGGCCCAGGTATCCGTACTGGGCAACGGCGGCGGTACCGTCGGTGAGAAGCAGCTGCCGGAACTCGGGGTCGGTCCATGCGCGCGCTACCAATTCCGCTCCGCGCCTTGGACTGAAGTCCTCCTCGAAGGTCTTCTTCCATCCCTCGACGTAACCGTCGGGTACCAATCCCTTGCCGTCGAGTGCGCGGAACAGTGCCCACGCCCGGTCGGAGACCGGCGCCTGGGCCGGTGCGGCGTTCTCCGTTGTGTGGTCGATCGTTACTGACATCTGGTTCACCTTTTCTTATGTGGGCTGATCATGTGTGAATCGGTGGAATTTGTTGTCTGACAGTGCGTCAGGACTAGGCGGGGCTGAGTTGTGGTGCAGAGTTGGAGGCGCGTTCGGCCGGCGTCGGAAACGCGCCGCGAAGCTTTTCGAATGCGCGTCCGACACGAAGGACTGTCGCATCGTCGAAGTGTCTGCCGGTGATCATCATTCCGACCGGAAGCCCGTTCACCAGGCCGGCCGGAACGGACAGGGACGGATGTCCGGTCACGTCGAATGGTGCCGTGTTGGCGATCATCCCGAGAGCCTTGGTGATGAAGGTTGCACGATCCACGTTCTTCGCCGGTAATTCGGATGCGACGTAGGGCAGCGTTGGCATCACCAGGACGTCGAATTGTCTCAAGGCAGTGTCGTAGGCGGCGCGGGCAAGCGGTACGAGGTTCCGGGCTTTGCCGTAGCTCGCGCCGCCGAGGGTGGTGATGCCGTGGTGGCCGGTCAGGGCCACCAGTTTGACGGTTTCGGACAGAGCGTCGGCGTGCTGAATGCGTCGAGAAGCAAAGTGTGCCATCAGTTCCGGATCGTACAAACCTTCGGCGTTCATGCCGTATCCGTTGCCGTCCAACATCTGGTAGGCACCACCGTCCGTGGCGATCACGTTCCAGATGTGGAAAGCATGCAGATGCCACGGGATGTTTACTTCCTCTACCGTGCAACCGATTTCGGTCAGACTGTGTGCCGCTGCGCGGACTGCGTCGTCGACCTCGGGCTGTGAGACCGCGTGCCCGAATCCCTCTCGAACGATTCCGATTCGCAGGCCGTCCACATCGGAGTCGAGGGTGGACAGATAGTCACCTGCTTCGACGCTGTCGGCTTGGCGTGGGTCGTTACCGTCGCGGCCGGCGATGACCGAGAGCATCAGTGCTGCATCGTGGACCGTGCGTGTGATCGGGCCGAGATGGTCGATTGTTCGCTCGATGGGAAATGCACCGGTATACGGGACGAGCCCGAACGTCGGCTTGTGCCCGACGACGCCGCAGAATGCCGCCGGGATCCGGATCGATCCGCCTTGATCCCCGCCGATGGCAAGATCGACGTCACCGTTTGCGACGAGTGCTGCACTGCCGCCGGATGATCCACCTGCTTCGCGCTGCCGGTCCCATGGATTGCGGACCGGTCCGCTTGCCGGTGTGAAGCTCGAACCGGAGAAACACAGGTCCTCACACACAGCTTTGCCCGCGACGGTTGCACCGGCCGCCAGTAGTCGAGTGACCACAGTCGCGTCGCGAGACGGAGTAAATCCCTCTACCGTCCGAGATCCGTTCATCATCGGAACTCCGGCCACGGTCACGTTGTCCTTGATCGCCACGCGTCGGCCGGTCAGGACGCCGTCCGACGTCGGCGGGATGCTGGTGGTCACATACCAAGCGCTCAAAGGATTTTCGCTCGCACTTGGCACCGCGTGCTCGCGTGACGTGGTCGGCGGGGTCGCCTCGTCGGCGTACAACTGGTCGACGACGTCGTAGGAGCCCAGTGCTCCGTCGATCAGTGCCGGCCACTCGAGCCGGGCTGTTTTGTCGAGAGTGATGCCGTAATGCCTTGCGGCGGCGTCTATTGCTTTGTCGTCAGGTCGGATTGTCGCCATGAGAAGTGTGCTCCTGATGTGATCGGCTTCACTTGTCTTTCAGACTAGGGCCGGATCCATAATTGCGTCAATAGGTATCGACATATTGACTCGTTAAGTTCGGGTTACGCGCGCTCAGAGAGAGCGGGGGTACAGTCGCCCACGGCGCGATTCAGCGATCAGAATCGGCCGATTCAGTGGAACACCGGTGTTCGTAGAGCTTTTCGGCGTCGTGGCAAGCTGCCGAAGTACTGTTTCCGGATCGCCCGCCGACGTTCGTTCGACTGCGCGTGCGTAAGCGACGATCGCTTCGTACGTTGTCTCGGACAGGGAACTGAGCGGAGGCAGGAGTTCGTTCGAGCTTGCGCTGTATCGCTTTTCGAGGTCGTGATCACCGGCTGCGGATTGGAAGTAGCCGAATGCCGCCCAGACTCCGTCGGCATCGGAATTGCCGATGAGCTGCTGAGTGGCCTCGTCGAGGACCAATGCAAACGTCCGCGTGGTGGCCCGCAGTCCGTGCTGGGCACATTGTCGTTCGAAGAAGACCTCGTCATGGCCCACCAGAGTGGAAAGAATCAGTTCGGCCCCGGAGTCGGCTATCGACTCGATGATGCGCGAGAAGTCGGTTGTCCCCAACGGTACGTACACTTCGCCGGCCACCGAACCTGTGGATTCGGCGATCACACGTCGGGCCGCCCAATGCGCTCCGAACGACCACGAATACTGCTGACCGACCAGGAACCAAGTGCGAGAACCGGTCTCGGACATCATTGCGGGAATGCCCGCTCGTGTCTGGTCGAGTGGCCGCTCACCCAATCGAAGTACTCCCGGACGCGATCGACCTCCTTCGTTGAGAACTGTGTGCACCAACAGCACACCGGTGTTCTGCAACGCAGATGCAGCGGCATTGAAGGTCGACGACGTCACGCACGCGAAAATGGCGCGGCACCCGCTTTTCACCAATCGCAGCGCGGTCGCCGCTCCGGCCGCCGAGTCGGAAGCGTCATCGCCGATCACCAAGTCGACGAGAACGCCGCCGACACCGCCGTCGGCATTGATCTCTTCCACGGCCAGGGCAGCGAGTGTTTCTGTCGCCTGGGCGAATACAGCTGCCGGGCCGGATTTGCTGACCAGCAATCCGATCCGATGTCGGTCGGAACGCGGAGGCTCGGGTGGAGCGAATCCGCGCTTGTTGGCAAGCCAGGAAATGCCGTCCTGATCGAGGCTGGACTCGAGAACGATCCGGGTTCCGGTGCCGTCGGGAAAGAACCGGATCGTCAGGCGGCCGCGCCACGGTTGGTGGTGCACTATCACTACCGATCGGCCCCGCTTCACGCCGGCGACGTAACCCAACAGCGTGATCGGCATTCCGGCTGGATCCGCACGTACGCCGTCGCCGACGGGAAGGGAGATGGCGACAGCGGCCCCGACCGTCAGTTGTTCACATTCGAGTTCGAGCAGTTGCCCCGTTTCGAGGCGCTCGAAGGCTGACCCTGGTGGGTCGGTCGTCACGATCTGTGCCGTTACGGAGAGACCTGGCACGTTCTACTTCCTGCCTGAAATAGATGCTGGGGCTCAACCAGGGCCTCACGCCCGGCGACGCGCCGAAGCCGGTTCGGAATCCTCAGTCGCCGTAGTCGGCGACTCGGGCGTGTTCGAACCTGCTTCCAGAGCCCGCCCGAGGACGTCGCGCAGGAACTGGAGTGCGTCGTTGGCCGGCCCCGACGGATCGATCGAGAACAAGCGATGACGTCCCTGACGCCGTTCGACGATCACTCCGGACAACCGCAGCGCCTTGAGATGTGTGGATACCGTGGTGCGACCGACCGTCGAAATTTGATCGCTGATGAAACCCGCATTGCACTCGCCGTGGGTAGCCAGAGTGTCGAGAATCTGTCGACGTACCTGGTCGGCCAGCACAGCAAACGCCAACTCTTCGTTTCGTTGAGTAGTCACTGTCTGCTGTCCGCGCTTCCTCGATGGCCTCTACTGCGATATGTCGACACTCGTCAACATATCTCGAGTTGCCTCCGAGGGAAAGAACGTCGCCGAAGATTCCCGGCGGCTGCGGTCAGTGCTCGGCGATGGTCACTGCATCGCGCAGCATGCCGGTGCCGGGATGGCAATTGATGTACTCGTACAGCTGATCGGCGGCATCGAATACCGAGACCTCATGGTAGAGACGCAATTTCGACAGACCCGCGGCCACCCGGAAAAACGTCGTGAAGATCCGCAGATGGGTGGGGTGGGATTCCGACCACCGTTCGAGTTGGTCGAGTGAGGCCCAGTGACCGATGTTGTAGCTCAGGTCGAGGAAGTTTCCGTCGATGTCGATGTTGCGCACGAATCGGTTGCTGTAGCACCCGACGGCCGGGCCGTTGTCGCGGAGGAAATCCATGCCCGATTGGAGGGTGGGCAGGATTTCGTCCAGGTAGAGGCTGCGCTCGTCTGCTTCCGCGTCGGCCCAGTCCTGTCCGGACCTGATCAGTGCGATGTTGTCGTGCCCCCGCACTACTACGCGTCCACCTACGGCGGGGTCACCGGCGATGACCCGCAGTTCGCCCGAGGCCTGCATCCAGTCGGTTTGGGAGATCGGAAACCGCTCGCGCATCGAACCCCAGTAGCCGTGTTCGTTGATCTCGCCACTGATGCCGTCCATGACCGCTCCGACCCCGGGAAGGTCGTCTTGGAACGCGTAGAGCGTTTCGAACTGTTCGGCTCTCGGTGCCACGATCTCGCGGAAGAACCCCAACCCGTCCGACAGGCGGTCTTCGGACTCCCACCAGGAAGCTATTGGAGTCGATGTGCTCCAACGATGTTGGGAGGAAACATCTTTCCAGTATCCGACCACGATCAGGTTCTCGTAGCCCTGGTTGTCGATGTGATGGGTGAGATCGTGGTGTGCCGGCCCGTCCGGCAAGTCGAAGCCGGCGACGATATCCCGCATCGCCTGCAGTGCAGCCGGGCGCTGATCTTCGTCGCGGAACTGCACGCCGAGATAGCCCATCACGACCTGTTGCAATGCGTCGTCTGCGCGCCCGACCCACATGGGAAATGGTGGCGTATAGGTATCCGGAACGCGCCTGGTCAACGTGCGCGGGCATTGAAGGTGTTCACCGATTGCAGATTCCATGAGTGCTCCCTGTGGTGTGGGTAGTCGAATCGGGTGCCTGGCACTTGGCAACGCCGTGCCGAAAATCTACGCCCGCGAGGCCGATCAAACTTGGCCGTCAACGCCCGATATTTGGCCTACCGCGCCAAGAATTGTGGATAGGCGTCGGCGTCAGAACGTTTTGGACACCATGTTGAATGGGCAAGTGGCTGAAGATGTTACAGATCAGCGGGGATTGCTTGGGGTCGCTGCTTGCGACCGGTACCGCCGCGGGCTGATTCCGAACTCCGCCTTGAATGCGCGACTGAAGGCGGCCAGGTCGGTGAATCCCCAGCGGTGAGAAATCTGGGTCAGTGACCGGTCTGCTGCGTGGCATTGCACGATCTCGCGACGGCAACCGTCGAGTCGACGGCTGCGAATCGAGCGTGACACCGTCGTGCCGTGTTCGGCGAAGGCTCGGTGCAACTGGCGAATGGAGACTTTGACCGATCCCGCGATGTCCACCGGAGACAGGGCCGGGTCGGCGATGCGGGCGTCTATGACCGACAGGGCGGATTCGTAGAGGCTGGTTCGCCGAGAGGTGATCGGACGTGCCGTTGCGTGAAGAACGGACTTGACCAGGCCGCCGATCTCGTTGACGACTTCCTCTTCGTCTCCGCTCGCGTCGGACGTCATGCGGACGGAGGCAAGATCGTGAAGAAAGCGACCCAGCAGGCCACTCAGGCCCGCGTGTCCGTCGAAAGCGATGGCGGTCAGGCTCGTGACCTCCGCGTCGCTGAGCGACAGGTACGACCGTGGCCAGGTGAACACCTCGAGTCCCCAGATGCCGTCGTGTGCGTGTCCCTCGATCTGCCAATCGAAGGGGCGCGTGGTGTCGTACAGGACGTAGTCGCCACGTCGCAGGACGCATTCGCGGTCGTCTTGGCGCACTACCGCGCTACCGCGGCGGATCATGCCGATTTGCAGGTAGTCCGCACCGTCGCTCTTGATCAGGCTGCTGCTACGGACTATTCGTTGTTCCATCGATTGAACTGCGGACACTCGAACGTGTGCAAGTTGGGCCGAGTGCACGGCCCCGCTGAATCCGTCGCCGTCTTCGATGTCGGATACGTCGAGCGCGACAAAATGCTCACGCAACAAATCTGCCCAGTCGCCCGTGAGAGTCGTGCGTGTGGGCAGGGAGAAGCCGGATCGCGTGAGCATTGCAGGGCGCCTCCTCGCAGAAAAGCCGAAGTTCTCGGGTGCTCGATGTTCAGAGAGTAATCCCGCACATCAGACATGTCGATAGGAGTCGACATGTCATCGCGCCGGGGAGAAATTGTTTGCCATACAAACAACGTCGAGTTATTGTTTGTCATACAAACAAGTAGGAGTTCGTGATGGTCACCGAGGCAGTTCCCGCAGCGCGCGCCACGCGTGAGTCGGGCAAGCAGACGCGTATGGCGCTGTTCAATGCCGCAACCGAGCTGTTTCTCGAACACGGCGACAGCGTGTCCATCGCGCAGATCTGCACCGCCGCCGGCGCTCATCCCAACCAGGTGACCTACTACTACGGCTCCAAAGAGAAGCTCTTCGTCGAGGTGGCGTGTGCGGCCGTTCTGCGCGCAGGCAAGCGCGCTGAGGTCGATGCAGCCGATGCCGACACTGTCGGTGACTACACCGAGAAATTGGTCGGATCCCTCCTGGGCTCGGGCGCTCCCAGCGTCGAACTGTTCGTCGAAGCGATGATGATGACGGGTCGTCGTGGCGAACTCCGTGACCTGATCTCCGAAACGCTTCGCACTCTGCATTCCTCGGGTGAAACTGCCCTCCTTCGTACTTTGGTCCGCACCGGCTGGCAGCTACGCGCGGGCATCGACGTCGAATCCAAGGCCTTCTGGTCTGCGATCTTCGGCCTCGTCATCCAGAAGACTGCCACCGGCGAGAGCTTCGGCTACTCCCTCGAGGAGGCGGTCGCCGTCATCTTCGCCACTCTCCAGATCCCCGACGCCGTACTCAACAGCTCGATGGAATGAACTCTCTTCGAGCGTGATTCTCCGACAAGGACTTCGATGGACATCGTTCGCGTATTCGACAGCAACGTCACCAAGACCCCGGACAAACCCTTCCTGATATTCGACGGTCACGATCACACGTACTCCCAGGTTCAGGACGGAAGTCGGCGCGCCGCAGGATATTTGCAGTCGCTTGGCGTGCAGCCAGGTGACCGTGTGGCGCTGATGTGTTACAACACTCCAGGATTCGTGTATGCGATGCTCGGTGCCTGGCGCTTGGGCGCCGTCGTGGTTCCCGTCAATCACAAGATGCAGACTCCGGAAGTTGCCTACGTGCTGGGGCACGCGAAGGTGTCGGTGTGCGTCTTCGACGGTGAGTTGGCGCCGGTCGTCGATCGATTGGAGACCACAGCCAAGCTGATCAGCACGGACTCTGTCGCAGACGGTTTCGACTTCTTCGACGACGCCATCACCCGCCAGGAGGGTGTTGACGGTATCGACATCGACGAGAACGATCCTGCCGAGATCCTCTACACCTCGGGGACTACCGGCTCGCCCAAGGGCTGCGTCCACAGCCATCGCAACGTCGTCGGCGTAGCCGTCACCGCGGCCCTTGCCGTGTCGACGACTCGAGACGAGCGACTGCTCATGGCCGTCCCGATCTGGCACGCTTCCCCACTGAACAACTGGTTCATGTCCACGCTCTACATGGGCGGAACCGTCGTGCTGCTGCGCGAGTACCACCCCGTCAAGTTCCTGGAAACAGTTCAGGAACAGCGTATTACCCTCTGCTTCGGGCCGCCGGTCATCTACACCACCGCACTCAACCTGGTGCCGAACTTCGCCGACTACAACCTCGGCAGCGTTCGTGCGTGGCTGTACGGCGGCGGACCGATCGGTGCGGATGTTGCTCGGCGACTGGTGGAGTCGTACGGCACCACCGAATTCCGGCAGGTCTACGGCATGACCGAGACCGGGCCCGTCGGGACTGTGCTGTACCCCGAAGAGCAATTGAGCAAAGCGGGCTCGATCGGCCGCGTCGCGCTGGCCGGCGTCGACCTGCGACTGGTTGCCGATGACGGCACCGACGCGGAGCCCGATCAGATCGGTGAGATCTGGCTGCGCGCCGACACCGTCATGCAGGGGTACCTCGACGACCCCGCTGCCACGAAGGCTGCATTTGCCGACGGAGGTTGGTATCGCACCGGCGATCTGGCGCGTAAGGATGCGGACGGCTACCTCTTCATCGTCGATCGCGCGAAGGACATGATCATCACGGGCGGCGAGAACGTCTACTCCAAGGAGGTCGAGGACGTGATCTCCGGCCACCCGGACGTCGTCGACGTCGCCGTTGTCGGAAAACCCAACGAAGAATGGGGCGAGACCGTCGTCGCACACGTCGTCTGGCGTGAACCGGATGTCATCAGCGCCGACGACATCAAGGATTACCTCTCGGACAAGTTGGCGCGCTACAAGATTCCGCGTGAAGTGGTGTTCGCGACCATCCTTCCGCGCACGCCGACCGGCAAGATCCAGAAGCACCTCATCCGCGCCGCGAGCTGAAAGGCCTGTCATGACTGATATTTCCGAGAAGACTGTCTCCGAGAACACCGTCACCCACCCGGCGCCGCATCGCACCCATGCAGTGCTCAACCAGTCGGTACCGCGCACGGACGTCAACGAGTTCCTGCTCGATACGGTCCTGGCCGAAGGCGTCGCGCGCCACGACGCCGATTGGGCCACCAGTGAACTCACCGACATCGGTGAACTGGTCGGCAGTGCCGGGTTCCAGCACGACGCGGAGCTGGCCAACACGGTGATCCCCGAACTGAAGACCTTCGATCGCTGGGGAAATCGCATCGACGAGGTCGAATACCATCCGTCGTATCACCGGATCATCTCTGCCGCCGTTGCGCACGGTGCTCACACCTCTGCCTGGGCTGACCCGAAGCCGGGTGCCAACGTGGCTCGGGCCGCGGCATTCATGCTTTTCTCCCAGGTCGAACCGGGTCACGCATGCCCAATCTCCATGACGCACGCCGTGATCCCCTCGCTCGAGCTGCAGCCGGATGTAGCCGCCCTCTGGACCCCGCGCGCCCTTTCTCGGAGTTACACCCCCGAGTTGGACGCTCCCGGAAAGGCATCTGCGATCTTCGGAATGTCGATGACGGAGAAGCAGGGCGGCTCCGACGTGCGAGCCAACACGACCATCGCCAAGCCGGCCGGACGTGGCGGCCCGGGTGCGGACTACCTGCTCACCGGACACAAGTGGTTCTGCTCGGCGCCGATGTCCGACGCCTTCCTGGTTCTCGCTCAGGCCGAAGGTGCTGCCGGCGAGGGACTTTCCTGCTTCCTTCTTCCCCGCATCCTGCCTGACGGCACACGTAACGTTTTCCGTATCCAACGTCTGAAGAACAAGCTGGGCAACAAGTCCAACGCATCGTCCGAGATCGAACTCGACGGCACCGTCGGCACCATGATCGGCGAACCGGGCCGTGGTGTGCGGACCATCATCGAAATGGTGTCCCAGACGCGACTCGACTGCATTCTCGGCAGCACTGCGGGTATGCGTCAGTCGGTGGCCGAAGCGGTGTGGCATGCGCGGCACCGCAGCGCTTTCGGTGCCGTCCTGGCAGATCAGCCGGCAATGACGTCGGTACTTGCCGATCTGGCTCTCGAATCCGAAGCCGCGACCATCACCGCACTGCGATTGGCTCGCGCCCAGGACGAGGACGCAGACGAGCAGGAGAAGGCTTTCCGCCGACTCGCGACAGCCGTTGCGAAGTACTGGATCTGCAAGCGCGGTCCGCACCACTCCTACGAAGCCCTCGAATGCCTGGGCGGCAACGGTTACACCGAGGACTTCCCGCTTGCCCGTCGCTACCGTGAGCAGCCCGTCATGGCCGTGTGGGAGGGGTCGGGCAACGTCATCGCGCTCGATGTCCTGCGCGCGATGACCCGTGAACCCGATTCCGTAGCCGCCTTCGACCACGAGATCAACCTCGCTCGCGGGAACAACCCGGTCCTCGATCAGCACCTCGATCGGGTGCGACGCCAACTCGGTGAGCTCGCCACGATGGCACCCGCCGACGCCCAGCTCCGCGCTCGGACCGTCGTCGAGGCTATGGCGTTGGCACTTCAAGCCTCGCTCATGGTGCGCCACTCCCCGGCCGCTTCGTCCGATGCGTTCATTGCCGCCCGCCTCGGCGCCGACCGTGGTCACGAGTACGGAACTCTTCCTGTAGGAACCGATTTCGCGGGGATTCTCACGAGAGCCTAAGGCTGCTCCTTCAGGACCCTGGTGACGGTGTGTACTGCGGGCGTCGGATTGTTCGGTCGCCATGCCATCGCGATTTTCAGCGTGGGCGTGGCCCCGGCGATCGGCAGGTACACGACCCCGTCCATGGACAGATGCGCCGTCGACTCCACGACGACGGCGATCCCGACCCCCGCTCCGACCATGGCCAACAGGCTGTACGGATCGGGGGCTTCGTGCGCGACGGTGGGCGTGAAACCTGCTGTGGCGCAAACGGACAACGTCGCATCGCGCACCACCGAGCCGTGCTCGGCGGGATACATCACGAATCGTTCGGTTGCCAGGTCTTCCGGTGACACCGAGTCGTGGGTACTGAGGTGATGCCTGGCGGGAACTGCGACCATCAAGGTTTCCTCGCGCACCGTGTGAGTCTCGAATCCGCGCGGAATGGGCAGGCCGACTATGCCCATGTCGAGTGTTCCGCGTCGGAGAGCGTCGAGCACCTCACCCGAGTACATCTGCGGCCGGAGCTCCAGTTCGATTCCGGGATGGGAGTCGGCCAAGGACCGTGTGAGAGCCGACAGCACCGTGTAGCCACCGGTTCCGCCGAAACCCACCGTGACACGGCCTGTTTCCCCGGTCGAGGCAGCTGATGCGATATCTCTGACGAGGGCAATCTGCGCTTCGATGATCCGTGCAGGCGTGACCAAGGCTTCACCGGCGGCGGTCAACTGCACTGACCTGGTAGTCCGGACGAACAGGTCGGTGCCGAGTTCGCGCTCGAGCGCCCGAATGGTTTGGCTGAGCGGGGATTGCCCGATGTGGAGTCGCTCGGCGGCCCGGCCGAAGTGAAGTTCGTCGGCGACTGCGAGAAACGCGCGCAGCTGACGCAGTTCCATGTCGCTCCTCCCCGTTTCATTATGTGGTTCTCCTACATAAATGAGTCGAACTAAGTCTTGGACTCTACATGGATTTCGGACGATAGTGATTCACGCCTCACATTGCATCCCTTGGTGATGCCCGACGCGAGAATCAGGGAGAACCGTGGATCAAAACCCAGGTCACGACACCAGTCCACCCGAATACAGCACCAAACAGGCGCGCAAGGCCGGTATCACGGCGTTTGTCGGAACGACCATCGAATGGTTCGACTTCTACATCTACGGAACCGCATCAGCGTTGGTCCTCGGCCCGCTGTTCTTCCCAGATGCGTCGCCGGCGGTGGGAACACTCGCAGCCTTCGCGACCTTTGCCGTGGGATTCGTGGCCCGGCCGGTCGGCGGAGTGGTGTTCGGGCACTTCGGAGACAAATTCGGCCGCAAGAACGCCGTGATCATCACTCTCGCTCTGATGGGGTTGGGAACGGTCGGTGTCGGCCTCCTCCCTACGTACGCACAGATCGGGATCTGGGCGCCGATACTGCTTGTGGCACTTCGTGTTCTCCAGGGCATTGCCATGGGCGGCGAATGGGGTGGCGCCGTATTGATCGCCACCGAGTTCGCTCCCCCGAAGAAGAAGGTGCTCTACGGGGCGTTTGCGCAGCAGGGTTCGCCGGTCGGAAATCTGCTCGCGACACTCGCGTTCCTCGGCCTGACCTTGATGTCGGATTCGGTGTTCGAGTCGTGGGGTTGGCGTCTGCCGTTCCTCGGATCCGCAGCGTTGGTGATCGTCGCTCTCTACATCAGGCTGCACATCTCCGAGACACCCGAAATGAAGAAGGCTGTTGCGGCACAGGAACGTACACGGATGCCGCTGGTTGAAGTGTTGCGTTCGCATCCCGTCGAACTTGCTCTCGGCGTCGGCGCTGTGGTTGCCGGTGTTGCCATCACGTACGTCAAGACCACCTTTGCGCTCTCATGGGCGACAACGGATCTCGGCTTCGAGCGCAGCGACTTTCTTCTTGTCATCACCGTGGCACTGGTAGCCCAGGCGCTCGTACAGCCTTTCGGCGCTGTGCTGGCCACGCGGATCGATCCGTCGAAAGCGGTCCGTTGGATGCTGCTGCCGGAGATCGTGCTCCTGCCACTGATGTTCGTGCTGGTTCAGACGGGCTCCGTGCCCCTGGCGATTTTGGGTATGGTGCTCGCAACGGCCCCTCATGCAATGTATTACGCCGCCTTGGCCGGCATTCTGGCGCAGGTATTCCCCACCAACGTTCGGTACACGGGCATCTCTCTGTCGTACCAACTCTCGACCGCCGTTTTTGCCGGAACGGCCCCGATGGTCAGCCAGTATCTGCTGACACGCACCAACTCGATCTGGCCGGTCGTAGCTCTCGGGCTCGTGTATGTCGTTCTCTCCCTTGTCTGTATGACTGCTTTGTTGCGCAGGAGTGCGCTGCGCGCGCAAGGGTCGGAGTCGAAGAGCTCTTCGAACGTGACCGATGTTTCCACCCTGAAAGGCGTTGACCACTGATGAACTTCGCACACACCGACCCCGCTCTGAAAGCGGTAGTGGACAGATGGACCACCGGGGCGGACCGGAAGACGATGAACGGCTTGCTCGACCGACTGGGTCGAGATGCCGCCGGCCGTTTGTCCGAGCTTGCCGACATCGCCGACAGGAATCCACCGGTGTTGCAGCAGTTCGACAAGGCTGGTGATCGCGTCGACCGGATTTCCTATCACCCGGCCTACCTGGAACTGTGCCGGGCGGCGTACAACGAGTACGGCCTGTCCGCCATGTCGCACCGAAAAGGGTTGCACGGATGGGGCTCCGTACCTCCGCCACTCGCGAAGTACCTCGCGTCGTACGTCTTCGTTCAGGCAGAGTTCGGGCTGGCCTGCCCGGTGTCGATGACCGATGCTGCTGCGCGGACGCTGCGTATGTTCGGTGATCCGGCCGTGTTCTCGCCCTGGATCGACGCGTTGACGTCGACCGATCCCGAGCATGCGAAGACGGGCGCGATGTTCATGACCGAGATTCAGGCAGGTACCGATATCGCCTGCACTGAAACGCGTGCCGAGCGCGACGGTGACGGATGGGTCCTGACGGGCAAGAAGTGGTTCGCCTCCAACCCCGATGCCGACGTGATCATCACCCTTGCAAGATTTCCGGGCGGACAGGATGGTTCGACGCGTGGAGTCGGAATGTTCATGGTGCCCAAGACTTTGGATTCCGGCGAGCGCAACAACCTCACGATCGATCGGCTCAAGGACAAGCTGGGTACACGTTCCATGCCGAGTGGCGAGGTGACGCTGGACCGCGCACACGCACTCCAGGTCGGCGAACTCGAACGAGGTTTCCGGCAGATGGCGGAGATGGTCAACACGTCGCGGCTGTCCAACGCGATGCGTTCGAGCGCTCTCATGCGCCGAGCGGTCCGCGAAGCCGTCGAACATTCGAAGAGCCGAGTCGTGTTCGGTAAGAGGCTCTTCGATCAGCCGCTGATGCGGGCGACTCTTCTTCCCCTCGCGCTCGATGCCGAGGCTTCGCTCTCGCTGGTGGCGTACAGCGCACAGTGTCTTCAGGCTGCAGACGGCGGTGACGATCAAGCGCGAGCACTGATCAGGGTGCTGACGCCGATCGCCAAACACTTCGTGTGCAAACGTGCGCGAGTGGTCACCGGTGAGGCAATGGAGGTGCGCGGCGGAAACGGGTACATCGAGGAATGGGTCGATCCGCGACTCGTGCGGGACGCTCACCTCGGCTCCATCTGGGAGGGCTCGAGCAATGTCATTGCGCTGGACGTACTTCGGTGCCTACGCAAGTTCGATTCGCACCGCACGGTCGCGGGAGCGATGACGGACATCCTGTCCGCCGTCGGACCGGACTGCGAAGCCGGGGCCGGAGTTCTGTTGCGGCGCTGGGAGGAACTGGTCGATGAAGGAGATCGTCTGATCGCGGGAACTGACGATGCCGCGCAGGCTGCGAGTGCAAGGTACTCCGACGAGTTGGCTCGTACCGTCATGGCGACCCTGCTCTTCGACCTTGCGGATCACGGCATCCGAGAAGGTCGCGGGTACCGGTCACTGCTGGTGGCGAACTCCTACCTGGCCGGTCTAGCCGGGAAGGTGCCGTCGGCCGCGCTCGGCAAACTCGACGTGATAACCGACGGCGGCGACGTCGAGCTGGATGATGCACGTGACGTCGTAGCCGAGTTCCTTTCTGTAGCAGGAGGTCACCGGTGAATACTCCAACGGGCCCCGCACCCCTGGCCGGTGTCCGCGTCCTCGATCTGTCGAAGATCCTTGCCGGCCCGTACGCAACCATGTCGCTTGCCGATCTCGGAGCCGACGTCACCAAGATCGAACACCCCGAGGGCGGTGACCCCACGCGTTCATGGGGTCCTCCCTTCGTCGGGGTCGATGCTGCCTACTACCTCGCGATCAACCGCGGTAAGAAGTCGGTGACGATCGACCTCAAGTCCACCGAAGGGCAGGAGATCATCCACCGCATGCTCGAAGAGACCGATGTGGTGGTGGAGAACTTCAAGCCGGGCAGCGGATTACAGAAGATCTTCGACTACCAGGCACTGTCCGAGCGGTATCCCCACCTGATCACCCTGCACATCTCGGCGTTCGGTGAAGAAGGCCCACTGCGCGACGAGCCGGGTTACGACATGATCGCGCAAGCGGCGGGAGGGCTCATGTCGCTCACCGGTGAACCCGGCGGCGCCCCGATGAAGTCCGGGTTTGCGTTGGGAGATCTGGGCGCAGCGTTGTTCGGACTGGTCGGGGTGCTGGCCGCATTGGTCGAGCGAGGTCGCACCGGACGCGGACAGTACGTGACCACGTCGCTGTACGAGTGCCAACTCGCCATGCACGTGAACTGGGCGACCAGCTACTTCGCCACCGGTGAGCGTCCGACGGCGCTGGGCTCCGGTCACCCGAATCTTGCTCCGTACCAAGCATTTCCTGGCAGCAATGGATACTTCGTCATCGCCGTCGGCAACGACGCGATGTGGGCGTCGCTGTGCGAGGCCATCGGTCGAGACGAACTGGCCACCGATCCTCGTTTCGTCCACAACCGTGAGCGGGTGGAGAACCGCGAGAGTCTGGAACGGGAACTCACCAGTGCCTTCGCGTCGGACACCGTCGAACACTGGTGCACTCTTCTCGCCGAACGAGCGGTCCCGGTTTCACCGATCCGCCACCTCGACGAGATCTACTCCGATCCCCACACCGCCGCACTCGGCATGGTGGGGACCGTCGACCATCCGACGCTCGGTCCGCTCAAGCAAGTGGCCTTTCCGGTCAACTTCTCCGGCCGGAGGCCACGTCTGACGTCGGCGCCGCCCGTTCTCGGCGCCGACAACGACGAGGTGTTGGGAACCACTCAGGCGAGTCCGCTCAATGCCGGTGCCGTGTTGTCATCCCGCCAGCCGATGGCCTCGACGAGCGTCGTCAGGTCGTAGTCGGGTCCGCTGACGCCGACGGTGAAGAGCGAGACACCGTCGGCGACCAGGTCAGCAGCATTCTCGAGCCCAGGCCACGGAACCGAGTGCTCCACTTCGGTCGGGTTCCGGCCCACGTCGGCGCAATGGTCGGAGAGGATGTCCGACTTGCGCAAGTGTGTCTCGCGGTCACCGAAGCTGTGCCAGACGTCGGCGTACTCGGCGACCAGTCGCAAGGTCTTCTTCTCGCCGCCACCCCCGATGAGGACCGGGATATTGCGCGTCGGAGGCGGGTTGCCCTTGGCCAGGCGGCCCGTGATGCGGGGGAGGTATTCGCCCAGCAGTTTCAGCCGTGAACCGGGGGTGCCGAAGTCGTATCCGAACTGGTCGTAGTCCTTCTCGAACCATCCGGCACCGATGCCGAGGATCAGGCGTCCGCCGCTGATGTGGTCGACGGTTCGCGCCATGTCGGCCAGCAGATCCGGATTGCGGTAACCGCCGCCGGTGACCAGGGCGCCGATCTCGACGCGTTCGGTCTGCTCGGCCCAGGCGCCGAGCATGGTCCAGCATTCGAAGTGGGCGCCGTCGGGATCGCCGGTCAACGGGTAGAAGTGGTCCCAGTTGAAGACGATGTCCACCCCGGCGTCCTCGGACCGCAAGACGGCGTCGCGAATCAACCCGTAATCGGGTGCGTGCTGAGGTTGGAGTTGAACACCGATGCGTACCGGACGAGTCATGCCACGCTCCTGACGAGAGGAATGGTTGTCTTCTCCATCATGGCCGGGTGTGCGCGGTACCGCTACCGCCGCAGGGTCGGCGAAACGATCACGCGCCGACAGCTTCGTGTACTCCCAACTCTTCGAGGAGTCGAGTGCGCAGCGCGGCGTATCCCGGCTGTGAGGGACTGCGCGGCTTCACGAACGACACGGTCTCGAGAGTGCTGACCCGGCCGTCTCGCAGCACGGCAATACGATCGGCCAACAGGATTGCCTCGTCGATGTCGTGAGTCACCAGAAGGACCGCGGGGCGATGTTTGCGGCACAGCTCCGCAACCAATGCCTGCATGCGGAGACGCGTAAGCGCATCGAGTGCAGCAAAAGGTTCGTCCAGCAGAAGAAGCCGCGGGTTACGTACCAGTGCTCGTGCCAGGGCCACGCGCTGGGCTTCACCACCGGACAGGGTCGTGGGCCAAGCACGTTCACGCCCGGCGAGCGACACTTCTGCCAGCGCGGCGGCAGCCGCTTCGCGGTTCTTCCGGGTGGAGCGTTGTCCGAGGATGACGTTGTCCTGGACTCGCTTCGACGCAATCAAACGAGGCTCTTGGAAGACGACGGTCCGGGCTTCCGGTGCACGGGCCTCACCGGCATCGAAATCCTCGAGTCCTGCAAGGATCCGTAGAAAGGTCGTCTTGCCGCTACCACTGGCTCCGAGAAGTGCCACGAACTCCCCCGGTCTCACGTCGAGTGAGAAACCGTCCAGAATTGTCCGATCGCCGAAGGTCTTCACGACGTCGACAGCATGGACACCCGAATCCGTATGTTGGACGGTCATGCGCTCTTCCCCCACTGCTTGTAGGGCATCAGGATTCGCTCGATACCCCGAACGAGGAGGTCGACCGACAACCCCCAGATTGCGTAGATGATGACGACGACCACGAGGACGTCGGTCTGGAAGTATTGCTGCGCAGAAGTCATGAGAAATCCCAGACCCTTTGGTGCATTACTTAATTCGGCGACGATGAGTGCGAGAAGTGACACCGACAACGAGACTCTCAATCCGACGAGCACCGACGGAATCATTTCCGGCAGAATCACCTGACGAATCAGTCCGAGACCCCGTAGTCCGAACACACGTCCGGCCTCGATGACCTTGCGGTCTACATTGCGGACTCCACTGTGAGTGTTGATGTACAGCGGAAACAGTGCTGCGGCCGCGATGATGATGATTTTGGGACGCTCGTCTATGCCGAACCACAGAATCAACAGCGGTGTGATCGCAAGAAACGGGATCGTGCGGAGCATCTGGAGCGTGGGGTCCAGAAGCTTGTCGGCGAGAGCGAACAATCCTGATGCAATACCGAGCGAGAGTCCGAGGGCACCGCCGATGGTAAACCCGATGGCTACCCGCACAAGTGAGACCGAAAGGTTCTCCCACAGAACACCAGTCGTCACGAGTTCGACAAACGCCGACCACACGGACCAGGGAGACGGGAAGACCTTTTCGTCGATTCGGCCCGTCGCTGATCCGAGTGCCCACACGGTGACTAATGCGACCGGAACACTCGCGCGAAGCGCAGTATCGGAGAGCCGGCCTCGTCGACGCTCGGCAGAGCGAGGCGCGATTCTGTCTGCAACCGAGCCTGCTGCTGCCGCTGCAGGTAACTGGGGTGCCTCGACGCTCACGAGACAGCCCAGGTCGTGACGTCGAATGCGTTGGTAGCCTTTCCGGACTTGACCAAGAAGTCGAGAGTCGAACGGACGGTGTTCAATCCGTCAGGGTCGACAGGCTCGCTCTGAAAGTTCCAAAGCGTTGCTTCCTTGACAACGTCCACCGGTGATCCCGTTGCGTCGAAAACGAACTGTGCGTAGGCGTCGTGATCAGCATCGATCGCCTTGTCGCCTGCTTGAATGACTTCCCAAACAGCCTTGCCCAGATCGGGATTCGAGTTCAGCGTATCTCGCGACGTCAGCGCCACGCTGGTCGCGAGGAGATCCGGATCGTCGACGCTGGCCTTGGACAGGACAGGAAAGTCGATTTGTTTCCTCCAGATGCCGGCTGTCGTGGCCGGAAGGGGCACGGCGTCGATGTCACCACGTTGCAGAGCGGGGAGTGCATCGGCAAAGAGCAGATTGACCAACTCCACCTTGTCCGCGACACCGGCTCGTTCGAGGACCGCCCGGCCGTACTTGTCGAAGTTCGACCCGAACTGCAGTCCTACTTTCTTGCCTGCCAAGTCTTCGATCTTGGATACTCCACCCTCACGGCCGAGGAACCAGATATCCGACGACGGTTTGTCGATCACGAGGGCGGGCACGTCGATCCCGCTGGCCTTGGCCTGAACCGCGGGGGTATCCCCGATCAACCCCACCTGCACGTCACCGGTCTGCAGCGCCTGCACCACCGGAGGGCCGTTGTTGAAGCCCACGAAGGCTTTGTACTCGAAGCCGTACTTCTCGAGGATGGGTTGCGCCAGGCCTTCGTGCACGGCGTACCCGAACGACGTGGTGTCGGTAGGACTCTTGCCTGCAGCCCCGTTCCAGGGCGCCCCGACCGTCAGCGGGACAAGGTCTTTCGAACTGCTGTCGGAAGCCGCGGAGGTGGACGAGCATGCCGCTGTCGTTGCGAAAAGCGCAATTGTGAGTAGGGCTGTCAAGCCTTTGGCGCGAGATCGGGTTTTCATGGTGTTCTCCTGGCGTTCTGGGCGAGCTGGTGATAGTCGGCTGTGGATTGGGTCGGACGAGGGGACGATTTGCGCCATCCGACCCGTTCGCGGTACATCCCGAGCAGGTTCTGCCCGATCAGATGCTCCTCGTCGCGTAGTTCGGAGTCCTGAGGCTCAGGAGTACGCGACGGTGAGACGAAGATGGCGTCGGCGGGGCAGTACGCCTCACACTGGAAACATGTCTGACAGTCCGAATGCCGCGCGATCTCGGGTGGTGAATCCGCTACGGCTTCGAAGACGTTCATCGGACAGATGCGGACGCAGATGTCACACGTCGTGCACCGGTCGATGCTGATCAACTCGATCATGATGTACTTCCCTGCTGGGCCAATGCACTGCCGACGCGAGGCAACTCGGTATCGGGGGCAACCCAGATGTCGTTCAAGCCGCCACTGAGCAAGCGATGGGTTTGGTCCACGTCGGTGGCGGGAAAGTCGATGCGAGTATGCATGCCGCGAGTTTCGGTCCGTACCAAGGCCGAACGAACCGCCCAGCGGCTCATCGCGAGCATCCCGGCCGCTTCACGTTGCGCGATTGCCTCTGTTCCGGCGGTTGTGTGGTCGAGGTCGCGAGATGCGCTCTCCCAGAGACGATCAAGTCGGGTAGCCGAATCGATCAACCCGTCGTTGCTTCGGAACACGGACTTGTCGATCGGGAGCATCTCGGACTGAATAGCGCGAACAGAGCCGCGTACGTCGTCGAAACCTCGATCTCTCACACCGAGTGTTCCTGACGATCGAGTGTCGGATAGGTCTGTCGCTCTTCGGCTATCGGAGAAGGACGCGGCTGCTCGTCCCGCCCAGGTGCCGGTCGCAATGGCCCACGACAGGTTGGGGCCACCCGCTCCGGTGGCTGCGCCGACGATGCGATCCCGTGCGGCGATGTCTCCAGCGGCGTAGAGTCCGGAAACTCCGGTGGATGCGTCATGGTCGAGGATATGTATCCCACCGGTGCCTCGGACCGTTCCTTCTTGAACCCAGTCCATCGGGAAGCGCTCGTTGAACGGATCGACCCCCAACTTGTCCGTGACCATGAAGAAATTGGGCATGGCGGCTCGCAATGCCGGTTGCGTTTCCTCGCCGAACTGTGTGAACTGTGCGGTGATCGTGCCCCTCAGCGATGCGCCGAGAAGCTCTGCGCGGCTTTGATGTAGGTCGTGATAGTGAATCGGTTCACCGAGATGATCCCAGTACGAGGCAGTGACGAAGAATCCGTTCTTGTCCATGCTGGTTCCGAACGGCACCATTCCGTAGAAATTGGAGAACTCCATGCTCGAGAGGTGCGCGCCCACCTCCGCGGCCATCAGATGCCCGTCTCCGGTATTGACGTCTCCGCCGAGGGAATGGCTCTTCCACGTCGTTCCGCCGGTTGCCAGGATCACCGCACCGGCATCGACACGCCACGGCCGTTTCACTTGGCGCTGGTAACCCGTTGCACCGGACACCGTCCCACCGGCATCTACGAGAAGTTCCAGTGCCGGACTGTGATCGAGTACGAGTACACCGGACTTCTTCACCTTCCCCCGAAGGAATCGAAGGTAGTCCGGAGCTGCACCGGAGAACGATCGCTCACCGGGGCGGGCGCCGAAAAGTGTTCCGGGACCGCGCGGCTTCGTACTGGGTTTGTAACCCCATTCGGGAATGAGAGCGGTTCGCGCCCAAGCCTCGTCGAGTACCGCTTCAGTCCAGATGCGATCGGTGATGTATCCACCTGAGCGTTCACGCTTCGAGATCTCCTCGTCGCGGCGCTCGGCCACTGGCGGCACGAGCCAATGGCCGACTCCCGCAGTGGCGGCGACTCCGCTGGCACCGACATAGCCTTTGTCCACCAACGTGACGGCCGCGCCGGATTCGGCGGCGGCGACGGCCGCCCACGTAGCGGCCGGACCCCCGCCGACGACGAGGACGTCAGTCGACACGAGAAGGTTTTCGACGTCGTCAGTGACCACGTGCCCGCGAAAACGAGGGAGTGAGCGCGCCATGACAGCACCTCCGATCTGGAATGCGTTGGGAGAGAGAAGTACGAGATGTTCGCTCTAGCTACACGACGGTGAGAGGGAGGCCTCGAGGCGTTCGAGTCGGTCGGTGATCTTCGCCAATTCCGTGAGGATTCCGGCTTGCCCGGCCGGTGCGTACCGATTGGCGTGTGCAACGCCGACCTCGATCAACCCCAAGGCTTGATGGGTGGTTACTTGGAAGAAACCGAGCTGATCCAAGACTTCCGCCGCGTATCCCGTTGTCGCGTTGGCCAACGCCCACACAAGATTTGCTCCGTTGACGATGGAATTGCCGACGAGTTGCGCGTCGGTCACAGCCGCCTCGAGGATGGCTCTCGCCTCGGGGCCGAACGTCACGTCGTTGTCGTCGAGTGGGGTACCGTCGGGCACCACCAGGTCGAGAGTCTTCTGGATCGACGTCCGCGTCAGGCCGAGGTGGTCGAGGCCTCGCAATATCAGGTTCTCTTCCTCGTCTAGCAGCGCCTGCAACAAGTGTTCGGAATCGACTGTCCGTGAGCCTTTTCCAGCAGCTGCCGCGGGTGCCAGAGAAATTACCGACGCAAGATGTGGGCTGAAGGGTAGATCGGTGTCGATATGCTCGGTGATACGCACGGCAGAATCAGGAATTTCGCGATCGAGTGTTCCGCGGAGTGCCATCTGGCAGATTGCCGAGACAGGCAGTCCGCGTGCGCGTACAGCAGCAGCGAGGTCATCCGGGAGATAGATGTTGACCTTCGGCATCGATTCTTCCTCTTCTACCTGATCTCGACCGCTTGACCTGCACTGATGTGCATAACCCCATATAACCCCCACGGATGGTGACGGGCAATCGTCGGTGCCGTTGTTCCGGCAGGAAAGCCCAGTTCAGGGGTTTGGTTCAGACTGGTCCGAATCTGGTCGCGGCGCACGGTCTGCCCACAGCAGACAGGCGGGGCCTCGGCATCGCTGCGCCGGTAGGAATGGATTCATGACTACCGAAGCGCCCACCGATACCGGCTACCGTGACCTGTTGACAGACAGGCTCTTCCGACAGCGAACCATTCTGCTCACCGGCGAGGTCAACGACGCCATGGCCGAACGTGTGTGTTCGGAACTGGTACTACTCGCCACCACCGACCCCAAGCGCGACATCGTGCTCTACATCAATTCGCCCGGCGGATCGGTGTTTGCCGGTCTGGCCATCTACGACACGATGAAGCTCATCCCCAACGACGTCGTGACGGTCGCGATGGGCTTCGCCGCCAGCATGGGCCAGGTGCTTCTCTGCTCCGGTACCCACGGCAAGCGAATCAGCCTGGCGCACAGCCGCATCATGATGCACCAACCTTCGGCAGGTATCGGTGGCACTGCGGTGGACATTGCGATCCAGGCCGAGAGCCTCGAGCTGATGAAGCGTCAGTCGCAGGAAATCCTCGCCACCGAAACGGGCCGGACCGTCGAGGAGATCGAGACCGACAGTGATCGGGATCGTTGGTTCACCGCCGAACAGGCGCGCGAGTACGGGATCGTCGACCGCGTCGTGACGTCCTTCGCCGAGATCGCACCGCAAGCCACCTTCCCCAAGATCGGATTGTGACGTCATGTCCCAGTACACGATTCCCAGCGTCATCGAGCGAACACCAACGGGTGAGCGGTCTTTCGACATCTTCAGCAGGCTGCTCAACGAACGCATCGTTTTTCTCGGCACGGAGATCGACGACGGCGTCGCCAACGTCGTGATGGCTCAGATGCTGCATCTGCAGGCCGACAACCCGGATCGCGAAATCGGTTTGTACATCAACTCTCCCGGCGGTTCCACCACGGCGATGCTCGCAATCTACGACACCATGCAGTTCTTGAAACCGACGATTTCGACGTACTGCATGGGTCAAGCGGCTTCGGCTGCTGCAGTGCTTCTGGCCGCAGGCACTCCGGGCCATCGGCATGTTCTTGCCCATTCGCGGGTGCTGCTGCATCAACCGTCGACGCAAGGTAGCGGCACCATCTCGGACCTCGCGCTTCAAGCAGCCGAGATCCTGAGAATCCGGGAGCAGACCGAGGCGATTCTGAGTAAGCACACCGGTCAGAGCGTCGAGCGATTGCGTAAGGACACCGATCGCGACAGGATCTTCACTGCCGACGACGCTATCTCCTACGGACTGGCCGACACCCTCATCGAAGGGAACTGACTACGCCGCCATCAGGACGGGACCCGAGATCGGTGCGGGAGAGTGTCCGAAGGTGAGGGAGTTGAGCGCAACGATCCTGTTGCCTGCTCGGAACAGCAGGTGCTCGAGCGGCATCCCGAGCGCTTCGCAGATGGCGCGCAGAATTTCCGACGACGGTTCCTTCTTGCCTCGTTCGATCTCGGAGAGGTACTGCTTCGACATCCCGACCTTTGCGGCGACGTCGTCGAGAGTTCGATCCTGATCGCGGCGGACCTCCCGCAACACTCGTCCGTAGGCCTCACGAATCAGAGGGGGTTTGCGGACGGCGACAGCCGGATCGGGGAGTTCCGACTCACCCTTGACCAGGACTAATCTCCGCGATGCCTCCATAGGCCGAGTATTCCAGCCGACCGGTTCGCGCACCACCCGGTTCACCGAGGGCTGATAACCCTCAACTTGTCTGGACACCGCCGGCAAGGAACATCGCTCGAAGAACGAAGGCCGCCTCGGGCCCGACGATCTCGCCGACAAGGCTCGTGTAGCGGTCGACGAACTCGGGCCCGTGGGAAGCCTCGTCGGAGGCTGGGTCGCCCAGGTGGTGCGCGAGTTCGTGCAGGACGACGAATTCTCGCAGTGCCCACCGGCCGTCACGGTCGTCTGGAACTGCGATGACGTCGTTCGAATAGTGGGCGGCCGCATTACCGGCGCGGGACCGTACGGACACCGAAACGGCTGCGCGAGGCCAGGTCTCCCGAACCCAGTTCAGTCCGAGTAGCTGATCGCAGTACGCCTGGACCGACTCTACGGAACCGAATTTGCGCTCGACCGGCAGGGTGATGGTGGAACCCATGACCTCGACGCTCCGAAGCCCGCGCTCGTCGGCGCGATCGAACATGGTGCGTACCAACGTCTCTGCCTCGTAAACGGCGCTCCGCTGCTTATCCCTCACGAGTCGAGCTGCCCGCGCACCCCGCCGATCTCCGGAAGGTTCCCCAGACGTGCGGAGCGCGCCGCCCGATCACCCGCTCGTCGAGCATGCGAGGAATGCCCGGCGCTCGCGCGGCCACCGCCCCGCCACGTCCCACGCGCTTTGGAGTTGGACGAGTAGTAGTCCTCGAGCTCGATTTCCTTGTTACGCAGCACGAGTGCAGTTTCCGAAGACGACGTGGCAGATTCTGCGATCGCCGCCTTCTCCGTCTCCTGCTTCGTCTCGGCCAACCGAGCGCCGATGCGAGACGCGTACGCCATCTGGAAGTTCAGGCGCGCCGTCACTCCGGCCACCGGCTTGCGGACCTGCGTGCTGACGCGTCGTCGTCCACGAGTTTCGACGACCGTCCGCACGGAGGTTTCGCCGCGGTACGCCCCGGAGCGCACGTAGGCGTCGGAGTCACGCACCATCTGGAAGAGCAGGCTCGCGTACAGGGCTTCGCACACGTCGATGTCACCGGCGAAGCCGTAGGCGTAGATGACGGCCGACGTCTGCGCGATGTCGCACTGCACGTCGTTGGCAGCGGCGATCGCGATGAACAACTGAGCGTACGTTCGCAGTCCGCGCTTGCCCGGTTCGCCGATGGTGATGAGCCGTTGAGTGGGCGTCGCACGTTTCTCCGAGGACGCGGTGTGCGCACGTGCGACCGCCAAGTCGATCGCGGAACCGGTGGCCAACCGCTGCGCGGCGGCCATGAAGGCTTCACCTTCGTGTGGATTGTCGGTGGACTCCGCTTGGCGAAGCAACGCACCGATGCGGGTCAGCATCTTCTCCGAACTCACCGTGAAAGACTACGCTCGCGCGCCGACACGGACGTTTATGCTGCTAGCGCACACGCTCACCCTCAACTTGGATCGTCCGGCACGTTCCTGCCGGTAGAAGGGATCAACCCCGTCATGGCTTCAGTGACTTTCGAGAGCACCACCTGCCTGTTCCCCGGATCGAGCACGCCGGCAGTGGACAACCTCGACCTCGAGATCGAGGACGGCGAGTTCCTCGTCCTCGTCGGACCCTCCGGCTGCGGAAAGTCGACCACCCTGCGCATGCTCGCCGGGCTCGAAGACGTCCACAGCGGACGCATCCTCATCGGCGACCGAGACGTCACCGGTCAGGAACCGAAAGAGCGCGACATCGCGATGGTCTTCCAGAACTACGCTCTGTACCCGCACATGTCGGTGGCCGAGAACATGGGTTTTGCGCTCAAACTCGCCGGAACCAACAAGACGGAGATTCGCGCCCGCGTCGAAGAGGTCGCGAAGATGCTCGACCTCGAGCCGTACCTCGATCGCAAGCCCAAAGCGCTGTCCGGTGGTCAGCGTCAGCGAGTGGCGATGGGCCGCGCCATCGTCCGCCAGCCGCAGGTCTTCCTCATGGACGAGCCGCTGTCGAACCTCGACGCGAAACTCCGTGTGCAGACGCGTACGCAGATCGCTCAGCTGCAGCGACGCCTCGCGACGACGATGGTCTACGTGACCCACGACCAGGTCGAGGCGATGACGATGGGTGACCGTGTCGCAGTCCTCGAAAAGGGAATCCTGCAGCAGTGCGCCTCGCCGCGCGAGCTGTACAACAAGCCGAAGAACGTCTTCGTCGCCGGCTTCATGGGTTCACCCGCGATGAACCTCTTCACCCTCCCCGTCGTCGACGGCGGCGTCGCATTCGGCGACGGGATCGTTCCGGTTCCGCGCGAGACGATGAACGGCGTCGTCGAAACCGAGGTCGTTCTGGGTATTCGCCCCGAGCACCTCGAGATCGCCGCCGAAGGCCTGCCGATGGAGGTCGACGTCGTCGAAGAACTCGGTTCCGACGCCTACGTCTACGGACGCACCACGATCGGTGGGCGGTTGCAGCAGATCGTTTCGCGTGGTGACTGGCGCAATCCGCCGCAGAAGGGCGAGCGCGTCAACCTGCGAGTCGACCCCGAGAAGGTGCACATTTTCGCCACCACCGACGGGCGCCGTCTGGGTTAGGCGGACCTGTCAAACGACACATGACCGATTCAGGTTCGGCGTAATACCCACAAGTACGGGTGTCTCGTGCCACAGTAGGGGCCGATGCCGGGAGCCGGCACCCATGGCGCATGCCGTGAGCCGGCTCTCGGTGACCGTCTATTTGTCATACACATACGGGGAGCGAATCCATGGTTCTGAACTCGAAGGCGATGCGCCGCGCTGCAATTGCAGCCACGGCAGCGTCCATGCTGGTACTGGCAGGCTGCTCGTCCGATTCGGACAAGGACAGCGGAACCAGCACGACGGCCGCATCCGGGGGATCGTCCTCGAGCGAAGGCCGCGGACCCATCACGATCGTCGAGGGGCAGGATGCCCTGAACGAGGCGCTCGAAAACATCATCACCGACTGGAACGCCGAGCATCCGGACGAGAAGGTCACGCTCAAGCCGCTGGCCAAGGAAGCCAACGCGCAGGTCGACGACATCACCCAGCGCATGCAGGCCAAGAGCGACGAGTACGACCTCATCGGCGTCGACGTCGTGAACACCGCGCAGTTCGCTGCAAACGGCTGGCTGCTGCCGCTCGAGGGTGACCTCGCGATCGACGAGTCCGGCCTCCTGCCGTCGACCGTCGCTTCGGGCACCTACAACGGCAAGCTCTACGCAGCGCCGAAGAACACCAACGCCGCGTTCCTGTACTACCGCAAGGACCTCGTCGAGAAGGCTCCCACCACGTGGGCCGAGCTCAAGGAAAACTGCCCGAAGGCTGTCGAAGCCGGCATCTCCTGCTACATCGGTCAGTTCAAGAACTACGAGGGCCTGACGGTCAACACCACCGAGATCACCAACGCTTTCGACGGCCCGTGGGTCGGCCCGGACGGACTCACCCCGGCCATCGACGACAAGACGAAGGCAGGCGTCCAGTCGATCGTCGACAACTTCGCCGACAACACCATCCCGCAGGAAGCACTGACCTACTCCGAGGGCGAGTCGCAGACCGCGTTCGGTGACGGCAAGGCACTCTTCATGCGCACGTGGTCCGGCTTCTCGGTCGACGGTGAGAAGACCTCGGTTGCCGGCAAGTACGGCTACACCGTTCTTCCGGGTGTCGACGGACCGGGCGCTTCGACGGTCGGCGGCTACAACGTCGGCATCAGCGCGTACTCGGACGCACCGGCCACGGCTCGTGACTTCCTCGAGTTCATGCAGACCAAGAAGTCGCAGACGTACTTCACCGAGGTCGGCGGCGCCCCCGTCCTCTCGGCTGTCTACGACGACCCGGCGGTGCTCGCTCAGTTCCCGTACTTCGCGACCCTGAAGGAAGCACTCGCTACCGCTCAGCCGCGCCCCGTCACGCCGTACTACACGCAGGTGTCGAAGTCGATCTCCGACAACACCTACGCTGCTATTCGCGGCGAGAAGACCGTCGAGCAGGCCTTGGCGGACACCAAGGCCGGCATCGAAACCGCCGGTAACTGATCTACCAGGAGCAATAAGCAATGGCAGAACCGCAGGATCCTTCCGCGGCTGTGCCTACCAACCCCACGGTCGGGGCCGGTTCAACCGGTCCCGACCGTTCGGGCGTTGGTGGGAGACACCGTGCACCGGAACCGCTAGAAGAGCCGTCGGCATCCGAGGCAGCAGGGACATCCCTGACCAAGGTTCTGCCTGACCTTGCAGCTACTCCACCCCCACCGACCTCGCCCCCGCCTGCGTCGGCCGACAAGCCGAAGAAGCGTCGACGAGTTCCGGTGTGGGCGTTCGTCGCACCGTCGCTGATCGTTCTCGCCGTCATCATTCTGTATCCGCTCGGACGAGCGATCTGGATGTCGATGCACAGCGACGGCAAGAAACTCGATCCCGAGACCGGCATGTTCGTCACCGGTCAGTTCACGTGGTTCGACAACTACAAGAACTGGATCACCGAGTCCTGCAACACCGCCAACGGTTCGATTCCCTGCCCGCCCGGCACACTCGGATCGCAGTTCTGGCAGTCGATCGGAAACACGTTCGGCTTCACCGTCGTCACCGTCCTGCTCGAGACGGTGATCGGTCTGTCGATGGCGCTGATCATGGCCAAGACGTTCCGCGGACGCGGTTTGCTCCGCGCTTCCGTGCTGATTCCCTGGGCCATCCCCACGGCGGTCACCGCGAAGCTGTGGTTCTTCATCTTCGCCAACGACGGCATCGCCAACAAGATCCTCGGCACCAACATCCTGTGGACGGCCGATCCCTGGCCGGCGCGATTCGCGATCGTCGTCGCCGACGTCTGGAAGACGGCGCCGTTCATGGCGTTGCTGATTCTCGCGGGTCTGCAGATGATTCCCGCCGACGTCTACGAGGCCGCCAAGGTCGACGGTGCGACGGCGTGGCAGCGGTTCCGCATGATCACGCTTCCACTGGTCAAGCCCGCACTCATGGTGGCGGTGCTCTTCCGCACGATGGACGCGCTGCGCATGTACGACCTGCCCGCGATCATGATGGGATCCAATCCGGCCACCTCCACCATCTCGGTTCTGGTGGTCGATCAGATGCGCGTCGGCGCCAATTCGGCGTCGGCACTGTCCACCATCACGTTCCTCATCATCTTCGCTGTGGCCTTCATCCTGGTCCGATTCCTCGGAGCCAATGCGGTCAGCACGCAGGAAAAGCAGCGGAAGGGGGAGCCGGTATGAACAAGGCACTACGCGGCAAGATCGGCACCTACATCGGCGTCGTACTGATCATCGTGTGGGGACTCGCTCCTTGCTACTGGATGATCGTGACGGCGCTGCGCGACCCGGCGGACACGTTCTCGACGTCGCTGTGGCCCACCAATCTCACGCTGTCCAACTTCACCGCGGCGCTCGATCCCGATGCCAAGGTGAACTTCACACGGGCACTGATGAACAGCCTCATCATCGCGGGTGCGACCACGCTGATCGCCTTGGTCATCGGTGTGTTCACGGCGTACGCGCTCTCAAGGTTCGACTTCCGTGGCAAATACTTCGTCACCGGAATCATCCTCGGCGCGTCCATGTTTCCGGTCGTCGCCCTCGTGACTCCTCTGTTCCAGTTGTTCACCGACATCGGCTGGATCGGCAGCTACAAAGCGCTGATCATCCCGAACATCTCGTTCGTGCTGCCGCTGACGGTCTACACGCTGACGTCGTTCTTCTCCGAACTTCCGTGGGAGCTCGAAGAAGCGGCGCGTATCGACGGCGCCACCCGTGGCCAGGCCTTCCGTCTGATCATGCTGCCGCTCGCCGCGCCGGCGCTGTTCACCACCGCGATCCTGGCCTTCATCGCGACGGTCAACGAGTACCTGCTCTCGCTGCAACTCTCGAGTGACAAGACCGCGCCCGTCACGGTGGCGATGGCCAAGTTCTCCGGAACCGACCCATTCGTCACGCCGTACACCTCGATCATGGCCGGCGGAACCCTTGTGATGGTCCCGCTGGTCATCATGGTTCTCATCTTCCAGCGACGCATCATCGCCGGTCTGACCGCAGGCGGCGTCAAGTCGTGACGCGGGCCGCACGGTTTCGATGAGGCGGGCTTCGCGCGCCCAGCGCATGGAGCTGATTGCCGGCTTCATCTCGGTCTTCGCTCTCATGGCGTTGATCGGCGCTGTGGTTGCGATAGTCAAGGGTGACCCCGGCGTGATGCCGTCTTTGGTGCTGCTCGGTTGCGTCGTCGCTCTCGGGCTGGCGTTCCGCGGATATCGGAACGCGGTCCGAGCAGAACGTCGCGAGTAGCCAGCCCGGTAGGGTGACATTTCGGTATCGCAGTTGCCGGGAGTTATCTGATCGAGATATCACCCTGGTGGAATGGTGCCGGTAAGTCCGGATCCACGACCGGGAGTGTTGAGTGAGTCCATCGAACAGATCGAGTGCGACGGGTGGCGATCAGTCGTCGGCTCGATCGGGCAAGTCGGCTAATTCCCCACGGTCGAGCAAGTCGGCCAAGCCGGCAAAGAAGCAGCGCTCCAAGTGGCGGTACGTCCGGCGGACCATCTACGTTCTCGTACTCCTGATGATCATCGTGCCTGCGTCGGTTTTTGCTGTCGCGTACAGCCGGACCGACGTCCCGCGCCCCTCGGACATGCAGACCAATCAGGTGTCCACCATCTACATGGCCGACGGTACGACCGTGCTCGGCAAGGTAGTGCCGCCAGAAGGAAACCGGACCGAGGTCGCGTTGTCGGCCATCCCGATTCACGTCCGCGATTCGGTGCTCTCGGCGGAGGATCGCAACTTCTACACCAACCCCGGCTTCTCGATCTCCGGATTTGCTCGCGCTGCCCGCGACAACGTGATGGGCAAGGAAAGCGCCGGCGGTGGCTCGACGATCACTCAGCAATACGTGAAGAACGTCTTGGTCGGTGACAAGCGCAGTATCGACCGGAAGCTGCGTGAGCTTGTCATCTCCGCCAAGATGGCGCGCGAGTGGTCCAAGGACGACATTCTTGCCGCGTATCTCAACACCATCTACTTCGGTCGCGGTGCGTACGGCATCGCCGCCGCGTCGAACGCGTACTTCGACAAGCCGGTCAGTGAGCTGAGCGTCGAGGAAGGCGCAGTTCTCGCATCCGTCATCCAGAGCCCGTCGTTCCTGGACCCCGAGACCAATCTGTCCGCGCTGCAAGCGCGCTGGGATTACGTTCTCAACGGCATGGTGGATCTGGGCAGCCTGACCAAGACGGATCGCGACGCCATGCAGTTCCCGGCTGTCGCCCCCGCCAATCGGCCGACCGATCTGAACCAGGCGCCCGGACCCGAAGGCCACATCAAGACTCAGGTACTCAAGGAACTGGCCGAGGCCGGGATCAGCGATCAGACGTTGAACACCGCTGGTCTGCAGATCACGACGACCATCGACCCAGTCGCGCAGGAAGCTGCGCTGAACGCCGTCAAGCGGAATCTCGAGGGCGAGCCGGAAGACCTGCGGACCGCAGTAGTGTCCATCGACCCCAAGACCGGTGGCGTCGACGCCTATTACGGCGGTGACGACGGAGCCGGCTTCGACTACGCCCAGGCGCCGCTGCAGACCGGTTCAGCGTTCAAGGTCTTCGGCCTGGTCGCAGCATTGATGGAAGATATTCCGCTGTCCGCGCGGTTCGACAGTTCACCGCTCACGATCAACGGTGTGACGATCGGAAACGTCGGCGGCGAATCCTGTGGTCGATGCACCATCGCCGAGGCACTCAAGCGCTCGCTGAACACCAGCTTCTACCGGTTGATGCTCTCGATGGAGAACGGTCCCCAGAAGATCGCCGACGCCGCCCACCTGGCCGGAATCCCCGAACACATTCCAGGGCTCGACTACCCGACGCTCACCCAGGAGGGTGGCCCGCCGGAGAACGGAATCGTGCTCGGCCAGTATCAGTCTCGCGTTATCGACATGGCCTCCGCGTACGCGACGCTCGCTAACTCCGGCGTGTACCAGCAGCCGCACTTCATCCAGAAGGTCGTGACGGCCGAAGGTGAAGTCCTGCTCGATCGTCCGGTCTCGCCTGGTGAGCGTCGTCTTGATGCGGCCGTCGCGGACAACGTCACGCAGGCGATGCTGCCGATCGCGTCGTACTCGAACGGTCACGCGCTTGCCGGTGGGCGCCCGTCCGCTGCCAAGACCGGCACCGCGCAGCTGGGAGACACCGGGCAGAACAAGGATGCATGGATGGTCGGTTACACGCCGTCGCTGTCCACCGCGGTCTGGATTGGAACTTCCGATGCGCAGGCCATCACCAACTCCTATGGCGGCTTGATCTACGGCTCCGGAGTGCCTGCCGACATCTGGAAGAGCACGATGGACGGCGCGCTGAAGGGATCCGACTGGGAGAGCTTCCCGTGGCCCGACCCCATCGGCGGGCAGGCCGGCGTTCCCGCGAACTCCGGCGTGACCTCGGGGGACGGGACGGGTACGCCCACAACGGGCGCGGCCGCTCCCCCAGCGCCCATCGAGGTGCCTGGCTTGCCGCCGATCGAAGTGCCGCCGCTCCCCCAGTTGCCGCGTCAGATCGAGATCCTGCCTGGCATCGTCATCCCACTACCGGGCTGACAGGCAGCGCCCGATTTCCGGCCCTCAGGCCTGATCGTCGAAGAGGCCGAGCTGGGTCGGCGCTGCATCTTTGGCGGGCAGTACGACGACGCGCAGCCCGCGCCTGAGGTTGCGGATCGCGTGCGTCCACGCGCGCTTCTCGCCCGCACACAGGTCGGTGTCGTCGTCCTTGCGACGGATGGACTCGGTCAACGCCTCGTGCCAGGCCGTCTCCTGCTCCTGGCTGATCCGCAGGTAGTCGAGAATGGTGTCGCGGTCGTGCTCACAGATCACGGCAACCTCTTCGGCGCTGAGCTCACCCGTTCCGTCGGCGTCGAGTTCGAGGAGCGCCATGAGCGCCGGAGGAAATTCGTGGCACTCGTGTGACTCGTATTCGGCACCGGGATCTTCGTGTTCGGAGGCCATCCCGTCGTTGAAGGCGGTGTCTCCGGTAGCGCGAATGGGTTGCCCGCCCAGTTCTCCGGCGAGTTCGTCCGATGCTTCGGCCAATTCGGCGAACGAGCGCAGAGCCCGCAGCAGATGCTCGGCGACGAAGGGTGCACCGTCCACGCGGACCACGCCCAGCACACTCTGCTCGACGAGAATGAGTTTGATGGTCGGCCACTGCCGATTGAGCTGGGCAAGAACAACAGCAGCGTTCTCGAGGTTCTCCACCGAATGCACGACCCGCGAGAACACCTCCACGTACTCGTCGTCCTCGAGGACCCGAACGTAAGTGACCTGCTCACCGCGGACCAACGGGATGTCGCCGTCGTCGTCACGCTTGGGCGGATGACCGAGAAGGCGCTCGACGGCCCCGTCGACCAGGATCCGCAGCATGTCGCCCGAACCCGAGGGAGCGTGAGACGGCGTCGTGGCGAACGCCGGCGTCGATTCGCGCCCACTGGTGCTGGCACGCAGGAACGACGGGTGCGCAATGCTCCACATCTCGCGGAAGACGCGGAGCACCTTTGTCACCAGTTCCTCGGGACGAGCGCGGTCGACGTCGATGTAGAAGGACATGGACCCGTTGCCCTCGGGCTCGTGCTCGCACAGATCGGGAGCGTTGAACCCCATGTCGAGCAGTGCGGAGTGATCTTCCGGTTCGAGCATCCGCAGTGGATGCAGAAACCTGTTCGACGGAACTTCACAGCGCACGGAGGTCTGGTTCCATGCGAAGAACTGGATGCACGCGGGTGCGTCCGCCAGTTCGTCCATGCTGTCGTAATGCGACTCCACCACGAGGGTGTCGTCGTCCTCCATCACGGAGATGTAACGAGCGAGATGAGTCTCGAAAGTAGTCCAGGCACTCAGGATTTCCAGATCGAAAGTATTGTCCGACATCGCCGCTCCTCTGGTCCGGGGGCGCATGGGGCCCTACCGACGACTCGCCGAAACCCCTGCTTTTCAAACCCCGCCTACGACGGTAGTCCCGGGGTCCGACAGTGACAGTGTTCGCAGGATCCGAAGTGACGATATTCGTAGTCAGGGGATTATCTTCCGAGCCTGCAGATTGGCGAAGATGTCGAGGAACATGGCTTCGGTGTCGACGTGGCGGTGAAATCCGAACCGCCGAGCTTTCGATCCGTCAGCGAAAAAGTCGTAGTCCCATCCGAATACGAAGTCACCGAACCCCCAGGACGAGACATCGGCATACGGGGTTCGAGCAAGTTGGTGTTCCTCGACGAGTTCATCCCACACCGACTCCTTGTCCGCCATTGCGACATCGAGGGACAGCGGGAGCGGAGGTGCGACGTCCATGTCGAAGAAGGCGGCGATCTTCGGCCACATTTCCTGCCAGCGAAACAGGTCGCCGTTGTTGATGTTGAACGCCTGATTCGCGCGCTCGGGATTGGTCGCGGCCCAGACCGTTGCTTCGGCCAGGAGTCCGGCGTCGGTCATCTCGATCAAGCTGGTGTACGCGCCGGGTTTGCCGGGGAATCGGAGTGGGACACCCAGTTTCTTCGAGATGGTTGCGTAGACGGCGATGACCATCGCGAGGTTCATCGGGTTGCCCAATCCGAATCCGGAAACGACCGAGGGTCTGATCGCCGACCATGTCCACGACTTGCCGAGCTGCCTGCGTTCGAGGAACTGCTGTTGGTCGACGTTGAACTCGGGTGGCATGTGCGGTGGATCGCTCTCGCGGGCGGGAGTTTTGAACGGTCCGAGATGTGCCCCGTAAACCTTGTAGCCCTGCATCAGGCTGACGTGCTCGAGTTCGCCGGCAACGGGCTCGATGGCGTCGAGAGTGTTGACCAACATCGCCAAGTTGGGCGGAACCAGCTCGGCCCATGTCGGGCGGTCTTGATAGGCCGCGTAGAAGACGTGGGTGACGCCGTGCAGTCCGCTCAGTGCCTCCGCAGTCTGGGAAGGATCGAGCAGATCGACTGCGATGTGTTCGACCCGGTCGGTGTCCGTGCCGCCTCGGCGCGAGAGTCCGATGATCTTCCATTCGCCGGTTGATTCGAGGTGATCGATCAAGTTCCCACCGATCACACCACGGGCTCCGACCACGAGTGCGACTTTGTCGTGCTGCACCATTCCAACCTCCCATTGGTATATCGCGATGTTGCGATATAGGGAGTGAACCACACATATCGGCATTTCGCGATCTAGCGGTATGCTGACGAACATGAAAGACACGGCAACCGAGTGGGAAACGGCGTTCAAGGCGCTGGCCAACCCGATGCGTGTACAAATCCTGCAGTGGTTGAAAGACCCCGGAAGCTTTCCCCCTCAGCTCGAGCCTGCCGAGGAGGTCGGAGTGTGCCTCAAGCACATCCAAGCGAGGGCGAAGGTGTCGCAATCGACTGCGTCTCAGTACATGGCCGCACTCCAGGCCGCGGATCTGGTCACCACCACACGAATCGGCCAGTGGCGGCATTACAAACGAAACGAGCAACAGATCGAGAAGCTTGCTGCATTCATCAGGCAGGGTTTGTAGGTACCAGCGCCTGACCGATCCTTCCGGGGCTGCAGACGTTGTGGCAAAACCTCACATCGCCGGAGCCGTCGGTATGTGCAATGTGGTCGTTTCTCGCGTTGCTTGCTGTCTTTACGCTCAGCAGAGGGGTCGGGCGAGGAGAGGCATGCGATGAGTCGTGAGAGCTGGGTGGGCAGTGATGCCCGATCCATCGCCGAAGCCGTGCGGTCGGGTCAGGCGTCGGCGCGGACGGTCGTCGAAGGCCATCTCGCACGGGTCGACGAATGCAATGGCGAACTCAACGCGCTGGTCACCGTGTGCGCCGAAGAGGCTCTGGCGGCCGCCGACAGCCTGGACGAACGTCGCCTTCTCGGCGAGACACTCGGTCCCCTTGCCGGGGTTCCGTTCACGGTCAAGGACCTGATCGCTACTGCCGGCGTGCGTACCACCGCCGGTTCTCGCACTCTGGCGGACAACGTCCCGGCCGTCGATGCACCGGCCGTTGCGGCGTTCAAGGCTGCCGGCGCAATTCTGATCGGCAAGACCAACACCCCGGAATTCGGCGCGTGCGGGCTGACTCGAAACGAACTGTTCGGCACCACGGCCAGCCCGGTGCGACCGGACGGCGTCGTCCGGTCCCCCGGCGGATCGAGTGGCGGTGAGTCCGCGTCGGTTGCTGTCGGAATGAGTGTGCTCGGACTCGGTACGGATTTTGGCGGCTCGGTGCGTTGGCCCGCACACTGCACCAGCCTCACTTCGGTTCGCCCGACGCTCGGCCGTGTCGACCCAGAAGGGCAATACCCCGGCGTGCTTTCGGATGGACGGGTACTCGCCAATCCCGCGACGATGCACGGCACGATCCAGACCATCGGCCCACTGGCCCGCAACCTCGGTGATGCGACGCTTGCGCTGCGCGTCCTGTCGAAGCCGCATCTCGCGTGGACCGAGCCGGACTCGGTCGACGTCGAACACCTCGACATCCGCTGGGCACCCGGCGAGGGAACCATGCCCGTCGACGCCGAAATCCTGTCGGCGGTTCGCTCGGTGGCGAGCAGTCTGGACGCGAGCGAGTACGACGGTCTGGCCCTGTCGCGGGCCAACGCGCTTTTCGGTGCGTTGCGATCGGTCGAGACCCACGCGGACATCCACTCTCTCGCAGCAGGTTCAGCGCACTCTTTCGACGCGGACATCACCGCCATGCTTGCGGCAGGCCGTGATCGGAGTTCAGCCGAGGTGGAAGCGCTGTGGGCGGATCGCGCGGTGTTGATCGCCGACTTCCTCGACGAGATGGGCGACGTCCTGATTCTGCCGGTTGCGTCGGTGCTCGCTCCGCCGCTCGGTGTGGAGAGCTTCGAGGTGGGCGGTCGCGAACTCACGTGGATGGACGCGCTCGCGAGTTGCCGGGCGATCAGTGTGCTCGGCCTTCCGTCGGTCGTGGTTCCGGTAGGACTCTCTCGCAACGGTTTACCGATCGGAATGCAGGTGGTGGCGCGGCCGTTCCACGAGCATGTTGCGCTGTCCGTGGCGGCGCGAATCGCGTCGAACGCGCAGGCTTTAGTCTGACTTCCATCTTTCGGTTTCGGCTGCGAAACGTGTTGCGTACGAGTCGGCCAGGTCGTGAAGCGTGGTGACGCAATCGCCGTAGTACGTCGGTGCATGCATGGTCGCCAGAATCCGCGGCTCGAGATCGGCCAGGGCACGGATCGTGGGTTCGAGATCCGGGGTGAGGCAGGTGGCGTGGCCCAAGTCCTCGGCTTCCAAAGCGGGACCGACGATTTCGTGCTCGGTGATCGCGGGGTGGTGCCCGAACGCGGTGAAGAGATCTCCGCAGAACAAAGTAAACGTCGTCTCCTCGAACATCAGGCCCGCGTCCCACCCGTGTGGGACGTGCGGGGTGTCGATGTGGCGAACTCGGCGGCTGCCGGTTTCGAGTACGTCGCCGTCCTGCAAGGGAAGTGGTGCCCGATCGGCCAGATCGTTGACCTGGACGAAGCACCCCATCGCGCCGTGGGCCACTTGCGCTTCGGGGGCTGCCGCAAGCCAGGAGTTCATTGATCCGCACTCGTCGGCCTCGACGTGACCGAACGTGATCCATTTCAGTCGGCCGATGTCGATCAACGTGGAGAGTGCGTCGGAAGCCGAGGTGAACAACGCGCGCTGCCCGGTGTGGAAGAGCAGGGGTTCCTCGCCGTCGACGAGAAACTGGTTCATCGTGAGGTTGGCTTCGTCCACGAAGGTCGACAGTCGGTAGATGTCCGGCGCGATTTCGGTGATCGTGGTGGTCATCGCTGTGCTCCGATCAGGGCTGCTGTACACGTCAAGCTGTCTTCTCCAGCCTTCTCGCCGCCCCGCGCCTGCACAAGGCTCTGGACATGCTCACGGCTCTGGAATAGTGGAGGCGTGTTCGTACTGCTGCTGACAGGCCCGCCGGGCGCGGGGAAGAGTTCCGTGCTGACCGCGCTTCACGATCGACTCGGCGAGGTCGGGGTGAGCAACGCGATGATCGAGGTGGACGAACTCGAGCGGTGCTACCCGCCGCTGGGGACCGAACGGGCAATCGCACACGTCGGGATGCTGTGCGCGTCGTACCGGGAAGCGGGGTATGAACTCCTCTTCCTCACGGCGACTGTCGAAGACGACGACTACGGGCGTGCCCTGCTGGCCGCGACCGGCGCCGAGGGGCACCTGTTGGCGCGCCTCGAGGCCGATCCGGATACGTTGCGCACCAGAATCATCGAACGTGAACCGCCCGGCTGGGCCGGGCTGGGCGATCTGGTGGAAGCGTCACAACTGCTGGCCGGTTCGATGCCGACGCTCAGTGGAGTCGACGTAGTTCTGAGCACCGAAGGTCGCGATGCCGAAAGTGTTGCCGATGAACTGGAAGCGGCTCTGCGAGAACGTAGTCCATCGCTTCTAGCCGTCGGTATTCAGAGCGGTGATCACTGACGCGAACATAGTCGACTTGATCGCGCCCAGCGTGCCCGGATTCTTCGGCCCGATCGGTGCAACCATTTCGATGGCCTTGGCGGTCAAAGCATCGACGGATGCGGTGAAGTCCACCAAACCGGCTGCGAATGCGTCACTTCCGCCGTATCGCCGCCCCGTGGTCATGGCGACGATTGCCGACGCCGGGCTGAGTTTGGCTTGGATGAGAGCCGCCATTCCTTCGGTGAACGGGATGTTGATGTCCACCTCCGGGAAGCAGTAGTAGCCGCGATCATCGCGCATGACGCGGTAATCGTGCGCGATGCCGAGCATTGCGCCGGCCCCGAAGGCGTGGCCGTTGATCGCAGCGACGGTAGGCATCGGGAACGTCAACATCCGAGCGAACAGCGACTGGACTTGCTGCACATACCACTTCGCCTTGTCGCCGTTCGCGCCAAGCCAGTCGAGGTCGAGTCCGTTGGAGTAGAACTTGCCCGTCGCCGTGGTGACCAGGGCGTGTGCGCCTTCGTTCGGAGCCTGATCGAGCAGCTTGTCGACGGAATCGAGCCAATCCGGCGAGAAACGATTCTCGTCCTCGCCGAGATCGAGAACGGCGATCTTGTCTTCGAAGCGCAGAGTTGCGGTCATGACGGGCCTTTCCTGTTGCGGGACTGTGGGAGTGGTGGATCCAAACTCAGAACGGCGCGAACCGCCGCATCCAACCGCGCGCGTGCTGCGGCGTCGGGGACTCGCCAACCGTCGGCGCGTGTGGCGGGATGAATGAGTAGCCCGGTAGGTAGGCCGACAACACAGGCCTCGATTGCCTCGACGGCTCTGCCGTCTGTGCGACCCCAGAGCGCGGTCGACAATCGGATGAACAAGTCGACCAGAGACCGGTCGAGTTGTGTGAGTTTCTCGGCGATGTCGGCGGGGACGTCGGTGCCGAGCAGTTCGTCGCGCTGGATCGTCAGCAGCAGCAACGCGGATTGTGGGTAGTCGAGCGCGAAGACGGCCGGAACTTCGGCAGCTGCGACGACGGCGGAAACTGCGGAGGTCGGCGAGGGGTCCGCGAGAGCGTCGTCCACTCTCGATTGCTGAAGCGCGAGAAATCGTTGCGCGGCACGCAGCCACGCGCTGCCGACCAATCCACTGCGAGAGCCGAATGCGTGATAGATCGCCCCGTTGGACACACCGGTGGCGTCGGAGACCGCCCGCACCGTGACCGCGCTCGGCCCGGCAGTGGCGGCAAGTTTTTCGGCAGCGTCGAGCAGCGTGTCGAGATCGTGGACGCGTGGCCGAGGCATGAACGCACAGTAACAGAGCGTCTGCTCTGTTACTAGTGTGCGGTCAGATCACCGAATTCGCGCGAAGGTCTTCGATCTCCTCCGGGCGAAGGCCGAAGTCGGCGAGTACCCCGTCGGCGTCGCCGCCGAGAGTCATGGGTGGCGCATTTCTGACGGGAAGAGTCTTGCCGTCCACCCAGAACGGTCCGCGGACAACGGGAATCGACGTCCCGTCGGCGCTGTGCGTCTGCTCGACCATCTGCAGAGCCTCGACCTGCGGGTCGGAGAACACCTGATCGATCGAATGGATCGGGCCGCAGGGAATTCCGGCACCGCGGATCTCGGCGATCCACTGCGCCGCCCCTTTTGCGGTCAGTAGCTCCTCGAGTTCTTTGGTCAGTTGGTCTCGGTGTGCCAAACGCTCTTTACCCGTGGCATATTCGGCACGGAAGGCGAGGTCGGGGTCGCCGATAACCGAGCACAGCGCGATCCAGTGCTTGTCCGACCCGGTGGCGATGTTGATCGGGAAATCCGCGGTGTCGAAAGCGCCGTACGGCGTGATGGTCGGGTGCGTATTGCCGTTCGGCGTCGAAACCCGCCCGGTGCTCAGGTAGTCCTGCGCCTGGAAGGTCATGATCGAGATCGCGGATTCCAGCAACGAGGTCTGCACGCGGTGCCCACGACCGTCGCGACCGCGAGAGGCAAGTGCCGCCGTGATTCCCAGCGCCGCGTAGATGCCCGAGACCGTGTCGATGATGGGGATTCCGACCCGCATCGGGGTCTGTTCACCGGCACCGGTGACCGACATCAACCCGGACATGCCCTGGGCCACCTGATCGAGTCCGGGCGCGAACTGGTCGGGGCCGACCGGGCCGAAACCACTGATGCTCATCACGACGAGCCCTGGATTCTCCTGCTCGAGCGAATCGGGATCGAGGCCCATGTCGGCCAGTACTCCCGGACGGAAATTCTCGACCAGCACATCCGCGTCGAGGGCCAGGCTGCGAAGCAGTTTCCGTCCGCGGTCACTGCGCATGTCGATGGCGATCGACCTCTTGCCGCGGTTCACGGACGCGAAGTAGAGGCTTCGATCGCCGTCGAACGGCGGCCACTGACGCGAACTGTCGCCGGAGCCACGGGTTTCGACCTTGACCACGTCGGCGCCGAAGTCCGACAGCAGCGACGTGCACAAAGGCCCCGCGAGAGCGCGGGTGAGGTCGAGAACTTTGATACCGCTGAGCAATTGGTCCATCGTGGAAACCTCGGTTCTGTGGTGTGCAACGTCGCCCACTCGATCCGTCGCACCATCTGCGTGAATTACCGCTGCAGTGATCGTCGGAGAGGGGAAGAATGAAGGTCAGGCCTGCTTTCGGCTGGGCTCGGTGACAACACTGGTCGAGAGCGCAAGGTGATGCGACGGCGACATTGCACAACTGCAGGGCCCGGATTTAGGCGCATTGTGTGACAGGCAGGATTGCGGTGGGCCGATACCGTGAACTCTCTACGTACGGCGATGCAAGCGGGAGGCGAGGCGATGCGCGACATTTCCACTCAGCTGGCGCAGTGGCACGCCCGTGGCGAGGATTTTGCACTGGCGACGGTTGTCCGTACCTGGCGGTCCTCACCACGCATGCCCGGTGCTTCCATGGCCGTCTCACGCTCCGGCGAGGTGGTCGGCAGCGTCTCGGGCGGGTGCATCGAGAGTGCGCTGTACGAGATCGCCCAGGAGGTTCTCGCCGACGGCACCAGCCGCGTCGAGGTCTTCAGTGTCTCCGACGACGACGCCATCGGAGTAGGTCTGACCTGCGGCGGAACCATCGAAGTGTTTGTCCAGGCCGTCGGAGCCGATTTCACCGAGTTCGGGCAGGTCTGTGACCGGATCGAGGCCGATACGCCCGTCGTCGTGGTCACCGAAGTGCGTCCGGGCGCGCCGGCACGGCACCTCGTCGTCGAGCACGGCCGACGCAGCGGGGATCTGGATGCCACGGAGGGCGAGGTCGCCATCCTGCTGCGCACGATGGAGACCGGTGAGTCCGTAGCTTTTGTCGCGCCCGCGGGAACTCTCATCGATTCGCAGCACGACCTGCTGGTCGAGATCTTCGCGCCACTACCGCGGATGTACGTCTTCGGAGCCATCGACTTCGCCGCCTCGATGTGTACGTTGGGCGCCTTTGCTGGTTACCGCGTGACCGTCGTGGACGCACGGCCGGTCTTCGCAACTCGAGCGCGTTTCCCCGATGCCCATGATCTGGTCGTCATGTGGCCACACAAGTTCCTCGAAACCGCACCGATCGACAACAAAACCGTCCTGGCCGTGCTCACCCACGACGAGAAGTTCGACATCCCGTTGCTCGAGATCGCGCTGCGTTCGTCGGCTGCGTACGTGGGTGCGATGGGAAGTCGTGCGACGCATGAGCGTCGGGTGGCGCTGTTGAAGGAGCGAGGCGTCACCGACGCCGAGCTGGGGCGTCTGCACTCACCGATCGGGTTGGATCTCGGCGCCAGGACGCCAGAAGAAACTGCAGTGTCGATCCTCGCCGAGATGACCAAGACCCTGCGCAATGCCTCCGGTTTGGAACTGCGGGATCTGCAGGGGCCGATCCACCCGCCACCTCAGGAGAATCCGACCGCCCTGCATCGAACGGCCTGAGTCGACTGCGCTGAATTCGGACATCTTGTGTTCGGTGGGGATAGGATCGTTTCTTTCGTGAACCATCTTCCGTGATCCGAATGAAATCGAGGTGCCTGCCAAGTGGCGAACCCGGCCGTACCGGCATCCGAGGTGAATGCTGTTCTCTCCGAACTTCTTCGAACCTCGCTCCTTCCTGGTGTTCGAAAGGTTGCCGGCGGCTCCGACGACCCGACGGTGGCCCGGGTGGGATTCATGGCGGTTCCGGACATCGGACCGTGGCTGCGACACGGACAGTTGCTGATCACCACGCCGGAAACCCTCGCCAGGGTGACCGAAACCTTCAAAGCGTTTGTCGGACGGTTGTCGACGCGTGGAGTTGCGGCACTTGCCGTCCAATTCGGCGCAGACGGTGACACTCTCGCGCCGGAACTGGTCGACGCGGCCGAAAGCGCCGGCTTCCCGCTCCTGGTTTTTCACGGTGCATGCGATCACCCTGCGGCCAGAGGCCGGGAGCAGGCGGAGTCGGCCCAGATCGACGCCATGTTCGGGGCCGAGCGGTTGCGACGGTTGCTGGTCGACGTCGTGATGGGCGGCGGCGGCCTCCCGCAATTGACCGAAGTCATCGCACGGGAGATGAAGGGCGCCGCCCTGATCACCACTTCGGACGGACGCGAGATCTGCCGGGCCGGGGACGCCGCGGAGCGCAAGAATCTGTCGGCCTGTCCGGCTGTCGATTCCACCGGTCGTCTGCGGACCGACACCGTCGAGGGCGGGTTGGGTCTGCACGAGTTCGACGGTCAATTCATCGCGGTGTCCGCGATTTCCGCCAATCACATCGACCACGGGCGTCTCGCGTTGTTCACCGGTGAGCGCGTGATGACGAGTTACGACCAGTACCTGGTCGAGCGGGCCGCGTCGGTGTGCGCGTTGGTGATCACCCGTGAACAAGCCGTGGCATCGGTGGAAGAGCGCCATCGTGCGAACTTCGTTCACGACCTGCTCCTCGGCCGTGCCGGGGATCACGATCACGTTGTCTCCCACGCCAAGACGTTCGGGTGGGACTTCGATCGCCCGCTGGTGATCGTCTCGATCGAACCGGACCCGGTCGACGAACCGGCCTCCGCGGCGCCCGCTCGGCTGCCCGTCGTCGACCGTCAGGCGATGGCGTTCTCCGGCGCGATAGCCCACCGTGATCCCGGTGCGGCGGTGACCGCGCTGACGGGCGAGACGGTGATCGTGATGGGCGTCGGCACCGACACGATGGCCTTGGTGCGGGATCTCGTCACCGTCGTTCGCGGTGAAGGTGGCGGCGGGAGAAGGCCGTTCAGTGTCGGGGTGTCCCGGCCGGCAGCGGCGATCGACGCCGTCCCCGCGCTCTACAGTCAGGCGCGCACCGCACTGACCGTCGGACGCCGGATCTCCGGTCCGTGGACGGTGACTCAGTTCGACGATCTCGGCGTGTACAGACTGCTCAGTCTGGTCGAGGACGAAAACGAGTTGGAGACGTTCGCCCGGGAGACATTGCGGGAACTGACGGAGGAAACTGCCGAAGCGCAGGACATGCGCAAGACATTGGAAGTCCTGCTCGCGACCAACATCAACATCGCCGAGACAGCGCGCAAGCTCCACTTCCATTACAACACACTGCGTTACAGGGTCGTTAAGCTGGAGAAAATGCTGGGACCCTTCACGGCGCAACCCGAACTCCGGTTGGATCTGTCTCTAGCACTGAAGATAACCGCGATGCGCGGCATCAATCACTAATATTGCCAATCCGGGTCGGCGGGTTCTGGCAGATTGTCATCACGTCGATACCCCTGCGCTGTAATAGCGTTTCACTCCAGTCACGGTGTTTTGTGAGCTGGAGCACACTCAGCGTTCGGACACCTTCCTCTGCACGAAAGGTCCCATCATGCCGATTTGGACGTTGCACGGAGATGGAAAGAACATCAAACCGGGTGAAGTGGTCGCTCCCGGCGAGCGGCTCAGCTGGGGAAGAACCATCGGGCTGGGCAGCCAGCACGTGGTGTCGATGTTCGGCGCGACGTTCGTGTTCCCGATCATCATGGGGCTCAATCCTCAACTTGCCGTGATGATGTCGGGCTTTTGTACGCTCTTCTTCCTGTTGGTGGTCAAGGGACGCATTCCCAGCTACCTCGGTACGTCGGCGGCTTTCGTCGGTGGTATCGCCGCTATTCGTGCCCAAGGCGGAACCTCTGCGGAGGTGACCGGCGCGATCCTGGTGTCCGGACTGGTCCTGGCAGCCATCGGTATCGCGATCCACTTCCTCGGTGGCCGGGTCGTATTCAAGGTTCTTCCCCCGGTGGTGACCGGCGCAGTGGTGATGCTGATCGGATTCAACCTGGCACCCGTCGTCGCGGGGCTGTACTGGCCGCAGGACCAGTGGGTGGCTCTGATCGTCATGGTGGCCCTGATCGTCATGAGTATCGCGCTACGCGGCTTCATGGCGCGCATCGCAATCTTCCTCGCGCTGATCTTCGGCTACGTCCTCTCCTGGATCCTCGACCGGGTCTCGGGCACGATCACCTCGTACGACGCAGGCACCGGTCAGATCACCGAGCACTTCCGCGTCAACTGGGATTCGGTGCAGTCGGCGTCGTGGTTCGGCCTGCCCCCGTTCTCGGACGAGGCCAACGGAATCGTCGGCATCCACGCCCCGTCGTTCAGCCTGACGTTCATCATCCTGGTTCTTCCCGGTGTCATCGCGTTGATCGCGGAGAATGCCGGCCACGTCAAGGCAGTCGCAGAGATGACCGGCGACGATCTCGACCCGTACATGGGACGCGCGCTTGCCGGTGACGGTTTCGCCACCGCTATCGCCAGCAGCGTCGGCGGTTCGCCCACCACGACGTACGCCGAGAACATCGGTGTCATGGCAGCGACCCGGGTGTACTCCACCGCCGCCTACGCGGTCGCGGGCATCGTCGCGATGATGCTCGGCTTCTCCCCCAAGTTCGGTGCCGTCATCTCGGCGACGCCCGGCGGCGTTCTCGGCGGAATCACCGTGGTGCTCTACGGCATGATCGGCCTTCTCGGCGCCAAGATCTGGAAGGAGAACGGCGTCGACTTCGGCAATCCGCTCAACCTGATGCCGATCGCGGCCGGCCTGATCATCGGTATCGGCGACACGGCCCTGAAGTTCAGTGACACGTTCTCGCTCAGCGGTATCGCGCTCGGCACCATCGTCGTGATCGGGATGTACCACCTGTGCCAGTACATAGGTTCGAAGAACCCGGAGCTGAATGCGAAGAACCCGGAACCGAACAAGCCGGATTCGAAGGCTCCCGGCGGAGAACGGGAAGAACCCGCCCCGCAGCTCACGTGACGCTTGGCTGAGTGTGCTCGATTGTCGAAGGCCGGACATCCTCCTTGGAGGATGTCCGGCCTTTCGCGGTGTGTGTTCTGTGTACTGATCGATCAGACGGCGGTGCTGGCTTCGACCAGGCCGATACGGTCGATGCGTTCGGTGCGGGTGATGAGCCGTTCGGTCGCATCGGTAGCAGTGAGCACGCTCAGCTCGTAGTGCAGTACCGCTCCGACACGAGTGCAGAATGCGGCGGATTCGTCCGCAGCATCGGGACATTCGGGGATGACCCGATCGACGATGCCCCCTGCGAGCAGATCGAAGGACCGTATCCCTTGACTGGCCGCCATCTCCGGAGCGTGCGTGATGTCGTGGAACATGATCGCGCTCGCCCCCTCGGGAGGTAAGGGCGACAGCCAACCATGGCGGGCCGCCAGCACTCGATCGGCCGGAATCAGTGCCAGGGCGCCGCCGCCGGTGCCCTGCCCTAGCAGGAGGGAAATGGTGGGGACCTCGAGTGAAATCATGTCGGCTATGCACCGAGCGATCTCGCCGGCCAATCCACCTTCTTCGGCTTCCTTCGACAATGCCGCGCCTGCCGTGTCGATGATCGTCACCAACGGCAGGTCGAGTTCTGCGGCAAGCCGCATCCCTCGCCGAGCTTCCCGCAGAGCGCCGGGGCCGAGTGGGGAGTGCGCAGTCTGTCCGCGTCGGTCCTGTCCGAGAAGGACGCAGGGCATGTCGCCGAAGCGAACGAGCGCGAGCATGATGCCGGGATCGTTCTCGCCTTGGCCGGTTCCGTTGAGCGGGAGCATGTCCGAGGCGGAATTGAGCAGCACCTCGCGGATCCCCGGTCGATCTTCGCGCCGGGATGCGACGACGGATTCCCAGGCTGACGTATCGGGTGGGCAGTCGTACGAGCACGGGTCACTCGGCAACGAGTACCCACGGCGTCTCGAGGTGATGATGCGCAACGCGCGGTCGACGATTTCGGCGAGCTGGTCTGGCGGCCTCACCGCATCGATGAGTCCGTGCTCGTGAAGGTTCTCCGCTGTCTGGACACCGACGGGGAAAGGTGAGTTGTACAAAGCCTCGAACACCCGGGGGCCGAGGAATCCGACCAGGGCTCCCGGCTCCGCGATCGTCACGTGACCGAGCGACCCCCAGGACGCGAATACGCCTCCGGTGGTGGGGTTTCGGAGGTAGACGATGTAGGGCAGATGCGCTTCTTTGTGCTTGATGAGCGCCGCGGTGATCTTGACCATCTGCAGGAATGCCGTTGTCCCCTCCTGCATACGCGTTCCTCCGGAGGTGGGAAGCGCAAGAAGGGGCAGCTGCTCGTGCGTCGCTCGACGGATGGCGACGACGAGGCGTTCTCCCGCCGCCACGCCGATCGATCCGCCGAGAAAACCGAACTCGCAGACGATGATTGCCACACGGCGGCCTCTGACGGAGGCGCTTCCGGTCAGGACGGACTCGTCGAGTCCGGTCTTCTCCTGGGCACGAAGAAGCGCTTCGGTGTAGTCGGAGTCGGTCGCCACCGGTATCGGAGGGGTATCCCACGACTCCCAGGTGCCGGCATCGATCACCAAGTCGAGCAAGTCGCGAGCCGACAGGCGGTTCATCGGGTGAATCCCTGTAGCCACGACATGACTTCGTCAGTGTCTTCACCGAGAACCGGAGGTGCAGTGTGGCGGGTTTCCGTCACCTCGGTTCCGTCCGGATCGAAAAATCGTAGCGGCGGACCGGGCAGGGTGATGTTCCCGAGCGTGCTGTGGTCGACGTCGACGAGCAACCCCTGTGATCGGGTCTGTTCCCATTCGTACACTTCGGAGATCGTCCGGACCCGTCCTGCCGGTATTCCGATGCGGTCGAGTTCGGTCAGAAGCTCGTCGCGCGAGTACGGTTTGAAGGTACGTTCGATCAATTCGACTACCTGGAAATGATTCTCTACGCGTTCGGCGTTTGTTGCCATACCCGGTGCGTCTGGATCGAGTTCGAATCCTTCGCAGAATCTTCTCCACAGGCTTTCGCTGCCGACCGAGATCTGTACTGCGCCATCGCCGGTACGAAAGAGTCCGTACGGTGCGATGGAGGGATGGTGGTTGCCCTGCGCTGTGCCTACCTCGCCGGCGACGGTCCACTTCGTTCCCTGAAACGCGTGAACACCGACTACGCTGGCCAAGAGCGATGTTCGAACGACACGGCCTCTCCCCGTCTGTTCACGTTCCTTCAAAGCCGCGACGACGCCGAACGCCCCGTACATCCCGGCGAGAAGATCGGCGATCGGAACTCCGACTCGTTGAACGTCGTCCGGACTCGAGCCGGTCAGCGACATGAGTCCGGCCTCCCCCTGGGCGATCTGGTCGTAGCCGGCGCGGCCACCTTCGGGGCCGTCGTGGCCGAAACCGCTGATGGACAGGACGATCAGTCGAGGATTGAGTTCGGCCAGCCGCTCGGTCGAGAATCCGAGTCGATCGAGAACTCCGGTACGGAAGTTCTCCATGAGAACGTCGGCGCGGCAGACGAGATCTTCGAGGGTTGCGCGCCCGCTGTCGGATTTGAGGTCGAGCGTGATCGACTTCTTGTTTCGGTTCGTGGACAGAAAGTACGTCGATTCCCGTTGCGTGTTCGGTGGTTCCAGCGGTGGCTTCACAAATGGCGGCCCCCACCCACGGGTGTCGTCGCCGCCGTGAGGTGATTCGACCTTGATCACGTCGGCACCCAGATCGCCGAGCATCATTGCCGCGTGAGGACCCGCGAGTGCGCGCGTGAGGTCGACGACAATCACGTCGTGTAACGGACCACTACGAGCACTTGTGTTGTGAGGCTTCGAAGTCGAGTTCATGTCGCACCGCCGTGTTCTGGTGTAATTGGCTGAGCCAGTTGGTGGTTGAGGCCTCCGTAGTTCGGTCGACTCCGGTCCGCTGGACCGAGAAATCGGCCAGGGCCACTGAAGGAGGTATGTGCGGCCCGTCTTTCGAACCGTAAGCGCGCACCGGTCAACGGCACATGGGTAACCTTGCCGATGACGGGTATCAGTGGTGGGTAAGAAGTGACGAACGCTCACCGCACGGCTGGATTGCGGTTGTATCGAACCGTAATTGGGGCGTTCTGTCAGCTCATCTCGTGCATCTTCATGACCTGCAGGGCGAGTGAGACGTTCAATCGAAGGACGGGGTCGTCGGTGAACGATCCGACGACACTCTCCAGCTTTCCGATTCTGTATCGCAAAGTGTTGTAGTGCATATGAAGAGCCCGCGACGCCTCGGCGACGTTGCAATTGCAGTCGAGCAGCGTTTGGAGTGTCAGACGTAAGTCTGCGGCTTCGGCGTTGTCCGTCGACAGGGACTTCAGAACGTCATCGGTGAACGAACGTAGTTCGCTCTTGTCCGTCTGGAGCGAGAGGAGTCGGTGTACGCCGAGTTCGTCGAAGTGTGCAATCCGTCCGGGCCCGTTGATACGGCGGCCGACGACCACGGCCGTACAGGCCTGGTCGTACGCCGCAGGTAGATCGGCCAGGGAGTAGATCACCCGGCTCACTCCCGTGCTGAAGGAGCGGCGGCCGCTGGTGCGATCTCCGGCAACCTTGCGCACCAACCCTTCGATGTCCCGAACCGCACGGTCGGTGCTGGTCGGCAAAAGCGTGACCACCTCGTGTCGAAACCCGACGGACGGCGCCGTTCGCTCGTGTGCGCGTACCACTTGTTGCCAGCCGTCACTGAGTCGATCCTGGTCCGTGCGAGTGGAGTTCGCGTGCTGGGATTCCGGGTGATCGACGTCGAGTTCTGCAACCACAACGGCAAGTGGACGAGTGACATCCCACCCCAACTGAGTGAAGTGCGCGCTCACTTCCGCCGGCGAGCCGGCTTCGCCTATCAGTGCGTCGCGGAGAAAGTCGCCGCGGAACTTGGATTCCACTGCCGCAACTGCCAGCTGCTTGGTGACGGCCAGAGCAGCAACGGTGGCTGCTCGCTCCAACGCCTGAACGACGACTGCTCCGAGTTCGTGGGTACCGGCGTACGCGACCATTCGGCCGTGGTCGGTGCCGCCGGCCACCACGCGGGTGAGCGCCAACTGACCAGGAAATCCCTTGGGCGCGTTCTGTAAACCGACAGCGACCCGTTCGGTCAGGAACCGACCGGTGCTCTCGAACAACGGAAGCGCGTTCAGTGCAGCTGAATCCCCGGCCTCGGTCAACACCCTTCCGTCCGGCGAGCAGATCAGAACGCTGACGTCGAAAAGCGCGGCGAATTCTGCTGCAATCTGGGGTAGATCGCCACCTTCCAAGACGATCGAAGTCAACGAGCGGTGAAGACGGTCGGCAATGTCGAGTGCCGCAGACTGCTTCGCCACCAACTTGGTGAAGACCTCCGAGATCACCTCGTCGAACCCTGCGGTGACGGGAAGAACCAACAACGGCAGCCCTCGCTGCTCTGCCATGTGCAGCATGGCTTCCGGCAGTTCGTCGAGATAGCGGCCGGTTTTCACGGCAAGTGCCGCGACCCCTCGGCGTGCAAGACCGTCGACGAGGTCGCTGAGATCGGTATCGTCGAGAAGCTCTCCGGTTCGCCCGTAGCGCAGCGGGAACCCGGTAGTCACCAACAGTTCGTTCGGCTTCACCCAAGCGAGGATGTCCGGTACTTCCATCACGTTGACCGATTGGACGAGGTGGCGCAACCCCCCGTGCCCGGCAAGGACTTCGGCTCCACGCAGACTGGGCAGCTCGAGGACATCCCGAACCGTCAGTCTGTAGTCGCCACCTTCTGGCAAATGTTGAAGCTCTTCGCTCGAATATTTGGCAGATCTATCCATGTCGCGAGACTACGCGCGATCACGCTGCGAACATTGTCAACAGTTGACGAAAATGGCCTCTCGAAATGAGTAGATCTCCGGATGTATGCCAACTATCGAGGTCCGAATTGGCGATCGCCCGCGTCTCCGAGTCCAGGTACCAGGAAAGCATTTTCGTTCAGGCCGTCGTCGATGCTCGCAGTGAGGAGCCTGACTGGATGGCCGGACTTCCTCAGCGCTTCGATCCCTTCCGGAGCCACGACGACACATATTGCAGTCACATCGGTGGCTCCGCGTGCGATGAGCAGATCGATTGTGCGGATGATGGATCCACCGGTCGCCAACATCGGATCGAGGACGTAGACGGGGGTGTCCGACAAATCGGCAGGCAGGGACTCGAGATACGGAACCGGTTGGTGTGTCTTCTCGTCTCGTGCCATTCCCACGAAACCCACGCCTGCCTGCGGAATGAGGGCACTCGCCTGTTCGACCATGCCGAGGCCCGCTCGCAAGACCGGTACCAGGAGCGGTGGATTTGCCAGCCGCACTCCCAGCGTGGGAGCAACTGGCGTCTCGATGTCGAACTGTTCCACTTCTGCGCCGCGCATGGCCTCGTAGACCAACATATGGGTCAGTCTGCGCAGGGCGGACCGGAACGTTGCGTTGTCGCTGCGAGCGTCGCGCATGGTCGTGAGCAGCGACGCCGCCAGCGGATGGTCGACAACAGTGGTGTCCATGGACGAATCGTAAGTGAGAACCGATGGGGCGGCGCACAACCGGTGAATCGGAGTCGAAATAACCAATCACGGTTTTCGTTTGGGCAAGTATTGACGATGCCGAAGGGTTCGAGTCGTCATAGCGTGGTCGGCATGGCAGTTCCGAACCGCTCGGCTGGACTGGGCGCCGGGAGCTGTCAAGGCCCAATTTTGCCTCCACGATTCCCTATACAAGGAGATGCCAATGCCCGAAGCAATCGAGGTCCGTAAGGTTCCGCTACACAGCGTCTCCGACGCCAGTGAGCTCGCCAAGCTGATCGACGACGGTGTCCTCGAGGCCGACCGCGTCATTGCAGTCATCGGCAAAACCGAGGGTAACGGCGGCGTCAACGACTACACGCGCATCATCGCGGACCGCGCGTTTCGAGAGGTTCTCTCCGCCAAGGGTAATCGCAGCCCCGAAGAGGTGGCGGAGGTGCCGATCGTCTGGTCCGGCGGCACGGATGGCGTGATCAGTCCGCACGCGACGATCTTCGCGACGGTACCGGCAGACAAGGTCACCAAGACCGACGAGCCGCGCCTGACCGTGGGTGTCGCGATGAGTGAGCAGTTGCTGCCCGAGGACATCGGTCGTACGGCGATGATCACCAAAGTAGCTGCGGCAGTGAAAGATGCGATGGCCAATGCCGGCATCACCGATCCCGCCGACGTGCACTACGTGCAGACCAAGACTCCGTTGCTGACAATCCACACCATCCGTGACGCCAAGAGCCGCGGCAAGACGGTGTGGACCGAACAAACTCACGAGTCGATGGACCTGTCCAACGGCGGTACGGCCCTCGGGATCGCGGTTGCGCTCGGCGAAATCGACATGCCGTCCGACGAGGATGTCATGCACAGCCGCGAACTCTTCTCTTCTGTCGCATCCTGCTCGTCCGGCGTCGAGCTGGACCGGGCTCAGATCGTCGTCGTCGGTAATGCACGTGGCGTCGGCGGACGCTACCGGATCGGCCACAGCGTGATGAAGGATCCGCTCGACCAGGACGGCATCTGGGCGGCGATCCGTGACGCCGGGCTCGAACTTCCGGAGCGGCCGCACTCGAGCGACCTGGACGGTCAACTCGTCAACGTGTTCTTGAAGTGCGAGGCCAGTCAGGACGGAACGGTCCGTGGCCGTCGTAATGCGATGCTCGACGATTCCGACGTGCACTGGCACCGCCAGATCAAGTCGTGTGTCGGTGGAGTCACTGCCGCTGTCACCGGTGATCCGGCTGTGTTCGTGTCGGTCTCGGCAGCGCATCAGGGCCCCGAGGGTGGCGGCCCTGTCGCCGCGATCGTCGACCTCGGTCAGTAACAGGCAAGAACCTCGCTGGAAACCTCGACAGTCGCGCCGCCACCGGTAATTCGTCCTCGAATCAGTTGCCGGTGGCGGCGAGTCCGCTCCGGCGCACCCCACTTCACTGCTTGAAAGGATTCACGATGGTTCATGCTGCTGACCCTGTCGACGAGAGCGTTTCCGGTGCGCCCGAAAATCGCGAGCTCGTCATGGCCGATGCGGTCACGCTCAGTGGTCTGATACGCAGGCGTGAAGTGTCGTGTGTCGAGGTGATGGACAGCTTCCTCGACCAGATCGAAGCACAAAACCCGGCGGTGAACGCGATAGTTGCCTTGCGGGATCGGGAAGCGTTGACGGCGGAGGCGCGCGAGCGTGATTCGCAGTTGGCGAGTGGGCAGTATCTCGGTTGGATGCACGGGTTTCCGCATGCAGTGAAGGACCTTTCGGCAGCCAAGGGTCTGCCGTTCACCTCCGGGTCGCCGATGTTCGCGGACCGAATCGCCGAAGAGGACGACCTGTTCGTCAAGCGGATCAAGTCTGCCGGTGCCATTGTGATCGGCAAGACGAACACCCCGGAGTTCGGGCTCGGATCCCAGACGTACAACCCGGTGTGGGGTACGACGGTGTCTCCGTACGACAATTCGCGCACTGCCGGCGGTAGCAGCGGAGGCGCCGCAGCGTCGCTGGCGCTTCGCATGCTGCCGGTCGCTGACGGAAGCGATTACATGGGTTCGCTCCGAAACCCGTCGGCGTTCAACAACGTCGTGGGGTTTCGACCATCGTGGGGTCGGATACCGGAGACGGGATGGATCGCGCAGGGCGCGGTTGTAGGCCCGATGGGCCGAACCGTCACCGATGTGGCTCACCTGCTCTCCACGATGGCAGGGCCGGATGCTTATGCACCGCTGGGGATTCGTGAGGATCCCGCTGTGTTCACCGAAAGCCTCGCACGTGATCTGAAAGGCTCTCGGATCGCATGGGTCGGTGACTGGAACGGTTACCTGGCAACCGAACCTGGAGTTCTCGAGTTGTGTGAATCCTCGTTCGAGGTCTTCGAACAGTTGGGATGCCGCGTCGAGGCGGCGCTTCCCGACTTCAAACCCGAGGACATCTGGCAACTGTTCTTGCGATGGCGTTGGTGGGCGCAGCTCGGCTTGATCGATCAGTACAACGACCCGAGTATGCGTGAGTTGATGAAGCCCGAACTGTTGTGGGAACTCGAGCATGCCGTCGCCCTCTCGGCACTCGACGTGACCAAGGCTGCGGAGGCCCGCAACGGCTGGCTGTCGGCCGTTACCAAGATGTTCGAAACGTACGACTACATTCTCGCGCCGAGTGCTCAGGTGTTTCCTTTCGACAAGAACACTCACTGGCCCGAGACCGTCGACGGGCGGTCGATGGACACGTATCACCGGTGGATGGAGACGGTTGTTCCCTGGACGATGGCCGGGGTTCCGGTTGCGGGGATGCCGGTCGGCTTCGACGATCGTTCGCTTCCCATGGGTATCCAGATCATCGGTCGGCACGGAGCCGACTTGGACGTACTCCAACTCGCCTACGCATTCGAGCAGGCAACCCAGTGGGTCGAGCGGGTTCTTCCGCCCGCACTCCGCGTGAACTGACTCATCTATTTCGAACGTATCCAGTTGGGAGAGAACGACGATGGCTTCGGCATTGTGGCACGGGTTCGCGGACATGGGCGCTGTGGAGAAGAACGGCGCTTTTGTCGTCTCTCGCGGTGAGGGGGCGTACATCTGGGACCGCGAGGGCACTCGGTATCTGGATGCGACGGCGGGCTTGTGGTTCACCAATGTCGGGCACGGGCGCGCCGAGATCGCGGATGCGGTGGCGGCTCAGTTGTCGAAGATCGCGCATTTCTCGAATTTCGGTGATTTCGTTCCCGAGACGACGCAGGTATTGGCGGAGCGGTTGGCGACGATTGCGCCGGTTGCCGGGAGCAAGATCTTTTTCACTTCGGGTGGTTCGGATTCGGTGGACACTGCGGCGAAGCTCGCTCGTCGGTATTGGCATGAGGTGGGGCAGCCGGAGAAGGCGATCATTGTCGGTCGTCAGAAGGCGTATCACGGAATGCATGTTGCGGGAACGGCTCTGGCGGGTATTCCGGTGAACCGTGAGGGTTACGGCGAGCTGATGGCGGATG